>OIGD01000035.1_pt1 | contig 168226 bp, 162 predicted proteins | sample 1582211 | NCBI WGS metagenome assembly OIGD01 (sample SAMN04414078, study PRJEB24778) | human gut metagenome | material: faecal | host: Homo sapiens
ATTCCTTTTATATCTTCTAGCATTGTAATCACCATCTTTTATTATTTTTTTATTATATATTATTTTTTAGATTCTTCTTCTTTACTTAATTTCAGTTTACCATCAGGATATAATGTTGCTTGAACTGAAGTATCTAAATTATTTTGTTCATTATATTCATCAATATATTCATCAACTATTTCATAATTTTCATTCATAACATAATTATTACATTCTATATTTAAGCATCCTTTAGTTTTAAATCTTAGTGTTGAATCTTCTAATTTAAATTGATATTTGCAAATTTTATTAAATTTGCAAGATTTACATTGTAATTTATTAGCTTCCCCTGTTTCTTTTTCGTCATTATATTCTGAACAATTAACACCTAACATACCATTAGTTGTTTCAATTAAATCTGCGTTTTTGTCGTTAAAAACATCCACCCATTTACATATATTCATATTTATACAATTTTCACAATTCATATTATTTTTACCCCCTTATTTTTTTATTATTTGTTAATGATAATATATAACATATATGAACACAACTATTATTATCATTATGTTCATATATGCATAATATTTAATATTTATTTATCAACTATATTTGGCTCTTCAAATTTTGGTAAAGATAAAGCCCATTTTAACAATGTTGAATTAAAATCATTTATTGCTTCTACAAGCTCAATAGTTGTTAAACCATTATCTTCAGTACAACCACGTTTAGCACGTATTGTTGCTGGATCTTCAATATAAACATTTTCATTATTAAATAAATTAATATCTTTTGTAGGTTGAATGACATAAGGATATGAAAATATTTTATTTTTAAAATAAATATAACCAGCATTATATCCATCATGAACATGACCTGCACAACTATATAATGTCTCATAACCTTTTTTGTTTAATATCACTATAGTAGCAATTAATGCATCATCAATTGCTACTAATTTAAGACTATCAATATTTCCATCAATACCTATACTTACAACATGTGGAAATTCAATCGCATCATCAAATTCATAACCATCGAATATTATACCTGTTTCTAAATTTACTAATTTCATTTTAAACCCCCTATATATTATTCTTCATTATCTTCTTCATCTCCACCAAGGTCAATAACATCATATCCAGATGTTGAATCATATCTGAATATTTTGTTTGATGGATCTAAAGAATTTTTATTATCTTTGAATTCAATTAAGATGTCCATATCTAATAAGTCAACCCACTTTAATAAATTATTTATTGTTAATGCACCTCTTTTACCATCAGGTGATGTTTTTGTATCTAAAGATGCTTTTATATTTGTTATGTCATGGGTTTTCTTGAATTTATCTTTATAATCTTTTAATGATATTTTCTTTTCTATTAACATTAATTTTACTAAATGTTTTAAAAAGTCATCATTTTCGTCTAATTCAGGAATATAGATATCTGTTGATTTATTTATATCTTTCATTATCTTATGTTGCAATCTAGGATTTATATTATTTGCTCTCCTTATTATTGAAGCTATACTATCATCTTTAATTTTATCAAAAGCATATAAATCCTTTTCATCATTATCTAAAAAGAACATATATTCATTATTGTCGTTAGTAAATAATCCTGATTTATATTTTCTTTTTTTACTTATATCACCTCTATAAATATATACATACCCATCTTTAAGATATCCAACATCTATATTTAGTTTCTCTTCATAATTAAAAGGTTTTATTGGGTAAATTGTGTCATCTCCTTCAATGGAGAGAACACAATTACCATATAAATAATTACTCATATTCTAAATCCTCCTTTTATAAATAGATTCTTTCAACAACATAATCTTTTTCTCTGTCTAATATTTCTATTATGTGACAATGTTGAAAATCTAAATATTGAGCACTATAATATTTATCTCCTACTCTAATTTCTGTACCCAAATCAAACAATTCACTTATTCCACTTATTGTAGGACTTGGATGTCTCATGCTTTGTGGATTAACACTAAAACTATATTCTACTTCTCCATCTAAACCATACTTTTTCATTAAATCTCTAATTTCTTGTTTCATAATATTACCTCCTAAATTATATTTATTCCAATTATATAATATATAATTAAATTATTTACCTTTTTCATATTACGAAAATAAATCAGGGGTATTATTTTAATACCCCCTAAATACAAAGTTAATTTAAATTAATATTTTTATTTTTCAACATACTAAATAGATTATTTATTTCATCTTCGTCTAATTCTTCTCTATCTAATAACACATCAGCTATGTTATTAACTAAATCGATATTGTCTGATATTAATTTTTTAGCTACTTCATAACTATCATCTAATATCTCTTTAATTTTTTCAGTTGCTTTAGCTTCAGTTATAATATCTCTCTCATATGGTATTATTAATCCAAATTCATCATCCATACCATATTTAGTTACTATATCTCTAGCATAGCGATTAGCAGTATTTATATCAGAAGAAGCACCAGTTGTTATATTTTCTTTACCAAATACAACTTCTTCTGCAGCTCTGCCAGCTAATGTTGATACTAAATCATTTAACATTTCTTGTTTAGTACTATTATATTTATCTATACAGTTATCTTCAGAATGCACAAAACCTAACATACCTCCTCTAGGTAATATGGATATTCTTTTAACAGTACTATGTGTACACACTAATTTATTTGCTAATAAATGACCAACTTCATGAACAGCAGTTATTTTTCTTTCTAATTCTTCAAAATTTCTATCTTTATCAGGGGCACCAACTACTTGTTCTTCAAATGCTTCTTTAAAATCAATTTGTTCTATATATTCTTTATCTAATTTTAAAGCTCTCCTAGCAGCTTCATTTGCAACTAATTCAACATCAGCACAATTACGTCCACTTAAATCTTTAGCTATTTCATCTAAATCTACATCTTCACTTAAAGGTCTTTTATTAGAATATAATTCTAAAATTCCTTTTCTAGCATTAAAATCTGGTAATGGAACTTCTATTTTAAAATCAACTCTACCACTTCTTAAAAATGCTGAATCTAATAAATTTAATGCATTTGTTGCAAATATTAAAAATATCTTTTCATTATTTTGAGAAGACATTTGAGATAATAATTCATTTAATACACTATTTCTAGCTTCACTTGTTTCACTAGAATTTCTTTTCTTAGCTATTGAATCTATTTCATCTATGAATATTACAGTTTTACCTTCTCTTTCTCTAGCATCTTCAAATAAATTTTTTATTTGTTTTTCAGATTCTCCAATATATTTTTGTAATATATCAGATATATTTTTTTGTATAAATGTCGCATCGATTTCATTTGCTAAAGCTTCAGATATATACGTTTTTCCTGTACCTGGAGACCCATATAATAATATAGCTCTTATAGGTTTTATATGCCATGCTTTATATTTTTCTTCATTTTTAAATTGGTCTATTATATCATATAATTTATCTTTTACTTTATCCATACCCACAACATCTTTAAATGTGTGATTTGATAAATTTTTGTTCTTTTTATATTCTCGTTCAGGTTTATACTTAGTATTTACTATAATATTAGGATACTTCCCAATTATATCAAAATCTTCATGCACAAATTTCTCTATATCATTAGCCATTTTATCAATTTTAATAATTGCCTCATAATATTTAAATTTTACTGAAGGCACTAATATTGTTAATTCTGTTAATAAAAAATTTATAAATTTTTTATCTGCTTCAACCATTTTTTTATTATCAACAATATTTTTCAAATTATAATAATATTGAGTTATAATCTCTCTATTTTCTACATCACTACCTATAACGTCAAAATTTAATTTTGTTATTTCTTCTATACTTCCATTATCATTCAGTATGATATCGAATAACTTTTCGCCTTTCATAGTTATTTCATATCTTGATTTATCATCTCTATTCATAACATACCTCCTTATTATATATTAATAACTTGTTAATCATTAAATTATATTTAAACCGAGAAATATTTCTCGGTTTAAATTTTATAAATTCGTAATTGACATATTGATACCGTTAGTGTCAGTAAATATCTTACTTATTATATTTGAATAATCTTCATAAGATTCTATTCCCATGCTATCAATATAATCATATTCATTCTGTAATGCTTCTTCTATAGATTGTATTAATTCAAATTGTTTAGACTCAGGTTCTTTTTTATCTGATATAAATAATCCATTTGTTTTAATAAATGGAGTTAATATACCAGTACCTCCAGGATCAGAGTTACCTGTAACATTTAAATCTATTCTACCTATAAATGATGGATCTATTCCTCTTTGTAAAGTACTTAATGTCTTTCCTGATTTTCCACCTTGACTATTAGGACCTTTAATTGTAAATTTTAATTTATTAAAGAAGTCCATATCATTAACAACATCATCATATTTAAATAAACCTGAATCATATAATTCTGTTATTAATATATCTCCTTTAAATGAAAATATTTGTTCTACTGCATCCAAATTTTTAGAACCACTTCTCTTTACTTTACTCATTGCTCTGTATAATCTTGAACTTAATGTCCCTGTTAATAATGATGCTATATATTCATTATCTCTTAATCTTTTATTTGTCACATCCATCATCTTTTTTGATTTTAATTCATTATAATTAAAGAACATCCAGCGTAATGCACCATACATATTATCTTTATTTTCAGGAGATAGATTTAATACTCTTTTTGTTGTCATATCTATCATTCTATCTACTGATTGTAAAAGATTTCTTGCTTTTGCTCTTTTAAATGATGCTTGATTTAAATTTTGATGATTACCTAATTTTTCTAACCAATAATTTTTTTCAAATATTTCTTCCATTGTTGTTCTATTTGAAATATTTTCAATTATCATTCCTATAATACTTTTTACTTCATTACTACGATCAAATATAAATCTATTTACTTTAACTGATATTTTTTGACTTATTTTAAAATATATAAATTCATCCATGTCATCAGGATTAGGAGTTTCTACAAAACGAATAATATCGTTAACTCCAAAATATCTTAATGTGTCATTTATACCCATTTTAGCAAAATACAATAATAACATACTTATTTCATTTTTAAAAACTTGAGTATAATATATTGGAACAGTATATGTTACTTTATCATAATCATGAATATATTTTACTTTTCTTTTTAAAGGAATAGGCATTATTGATTTTAACACAACACTATTACTTGTCGTATATGTTGTACTATCAACTAATTGATACATTAATATATATTTTTTCCCTTTTAATTTATAACATCCATCTTTATCTTTCAAAGGAATTAATATATTTTTTGTATATTTACCTGACAATGTTGTAGTTTCCCCATTTCTTTCAGTTACATCAAGATTAAGTTCATATGATATTTTCAATTCACCAAGATGATTTTCATTAACATACATAACTTGAATCTTTTCAGTTTCCTTTTTATCATTAGAACCTTTTTTTCTAGTTCTAACATATTCCCCTAATTTTATTTCACTTTCTTTTTCTGTATATTCAAAACCTGTTATTTTTATACATTCAAATACTTCTAAAGATTTAAATGCTTCATAAATATACAGATACAATTCTTTATCTAATTCCCTATTAATTAGGGGAAGATTTAACTCATCGTTAAACCCTCTGCAGTATTCTGATAGCATCTTATACATAATACAACCCCTCCCTAAAAATATAACGTACTACCATGATGTTCTATTTCTTCATCCTTATTTACTAAAATACTATCTTCTAATCTTGAATCATTTTTAACCATTAATTTATATTCTGGTAATGAATCAAGACATATCATATCATTATTCATTTCAAAATATATTAAATCATATAATTTAAAACTGTAATCTTTTTGTTTTAAGTGTTTTTTTATTTCATAAAATACTTCTTCTAAAAAGATTCTTGCAAATATATCAATTAATTCATTTTGATCGATAGCAATAGCAGTTATAGAATATAATGAATTTCTTACTATATATAATAAATCTTCCCAATATTTTTTATTGTCTCTATCTATAATTCTACCTTTAAATTTATTTAAAGGCATTTGAGTTTTTTCATATTTTTCATATGATATACCCATGATGTCGCAAGCTTTTTTGCCTAATCTAAAATCAGGAAGAATATTTGTTGCTTTTTCAGTTTCTTCGAAATTTAATTCAACTAAACCTAATATCAACAAATCATCTATATTTATATATGCTGACATATCATTATTTTCTCTTATGCTATTTAAATTAGAAATTACAGTTTTCAAAAATATTGAGCCTAATGTTGGAATTAATTGTCTTTTAATAATACAAATTCCGTATTCGTAAGATAATCTTACGAATACTTTATTTGAAATATTATCTATAGCTTCCATTTGTTGAACTGTACTAAGATATTGATATTTCATTAATCAACCCTCCTAATTACATTATGTCCATCAACAGAACTAAATATAAACATATCATGGACATTTATTTCTTCCATGAATTTAGTATTACTTTCTATATAATGATTAATACTTAATATTAAACATACGAATAGTGTTCCATATAATTCTTTTGGTATGATGATATCCTTTTCTTTTAATTTATCAAAATACATATTTTTTTCATCTTTAAAATATGATGCAACGTTATTTACATCTAAATTAATTATGGTACAATCATAATTTTGATTATTATCTATTCTGTATTCTTTAATATTTTCATCCCCATTAATATATATTTCAAATGGGGATAATCTATATACTAATCTAACATCATTTTTTGGTGTTAAAACAATGTCATCTATAAATATTTTCAATGCTTCAATGATTGGATTAATATCATTTACCATGATTTTCATATTTTGATATATCACGGAACATAAATAATAATCGAATCTTTTTTCGAAATCATTCATAATATTATATCACACTCCTTTTTTATTGTTCTTTTTGTAATTCTTCCATTCTTTTTTCAAATAATTCATTTATTACTTCTTGTTGTCCTGAAGTTGTTTCTATTGATGAAAATTTACCATCTTCGTCAATTACTATTAAGAATTGGTCTAAAATTCTTATTGTATCATCTTCAATTTGTTTGAATTTAACTAAATTCAACATTTCATCTAAGAACACTTCTGCTATTTTGAAAATGATATTATATTTGTTAAAGTGAAAATCATGACAAGTTTCAAGATATTCAGCAGCTTTAATAGATACACTTTCTAATAATTTACAATCAACATCATTTATTGCTTCTGATTCCTCTTCATTTAGTGGAATACCCATTTTTAACATTCCCAATCTACCTAATGTTATTTCTGTAGATAACACATGAAGTTCATCTATAACATGTGTTATTGTCAATAAATCAAATAAATTTGTTTCTATTTGTTGTTTTTTAGGTTCTTTTATTAACTCCATAGATTTAAAATAAAATGCATCCATGAAACAATTTACAAATGCTGGAATCAATTGTTCGTGAGATATTTTTATTTTGTAATTTGTTTCCAATGATTCTATAGTTTTTTCAACTATTTTTGATACCTCTTTTTCATTTCCTAAAATTTCTAATTGTTTAAACATATATCAATTACCTCCTAATTATTTAAAATCAACATAAACTGTATAGTCTATGTATTTTACATCTTTAACTTCTATGTTGTTTTGTTTAAAATATTTACATATTGCACATCTTAACCATCTTAATTCATTTTCCATTTCTAATGATATTATTCCATGACGTATGGCACTATGTAAATAGTCATACCAATATTGTGAATATGATGATAACATACATTGCTTTGGATCTTCTCCATACAACAACCATGCATTACAATCATTTTCAAAATCATCTTTGACATATTCTGCTTCACAATCATATTGGCATTCATAAACTTTTTTATTACTCATATCAATATAATACATAACATCACCTCTTTCAATAATATAATATATAATTGAATTTATTATCTTTTACAAATGCAAAAAATCATCTATAAGGTTTTCTAATATTTCCCCTATAGATGATTTTATTAAAATATTACTTTTCAGAATCTTCTTCTAATTTATGCACAATATAATCATATTTGATTGTTATATTTTTTATTTCCATAAATCCAGTAACAACGCCTTCTTTATTTTTATAATATTTAAGTAAAGGCACTTTTTTCATTCTTTTTTTCATGTTTTTTAATACATGAGGATTATTTTGGTAAGTTAATACAGCAGCATATTCAGTTATATTTTTAGGAATATATGTTTTTATAGGTTTAACTTCTATTTCTAATTCACCATCTATTCCTACTATTTGTTTTAATAAATCTTTTTGAGCTCCTGTTAATTCTACTTCACCTAACATTAATATTTTTTTCATTATCAATTCCTCCATTTAATTTAATTTTACAATATTGTTATATCAAATATATTTTTTAATTAAAATATATTTTAATTAACATTTTATTTATTGATATTAAATTGTTAATCATTAAATAAAATTTTATGTAAATTTTGATTTAAAAAAGACTAACCAAAAGGTTAGTCTGATATACCTTTAACACCCTCTCGTAAGAGTTTTCAATCTATCTTTTTATATTATAATATTACTCCCGTAGTTAGAATTATATCATATTATAACAAGCATAACATATTTAATAATTGATTGCAAATCTTATATTTAAAAAAGCTCCTACGTTAAATATAAGACAACAACACAATACATTAAAATGTTAGACTGAGTGTTTTTAAAACTTTTAGAAAAATCTTGAAGTTCTCGGTAAGTTATCTGTTGCTGAAATCTATAGATTTTTTTATTATATTTTCTTAAAAAGTCATAGTTGAAAATTTATAATCATTATTTTTCATTCTATTAAATCTTTTATTTTCAACTTTATTTATATCAATCTTTCCTGCCGAAGCGTACTAAACTTGATATAAATAAAATCTACTCTATAAATTCATTAATAAAATTATTATAATAATTATCAAAAAATGTTTAAAAAATATTTTTTATTTTATCTACAGACCAGAAAAAAATTAACATTGCATAACCACGTTGATCTTCTTAAAAGTGCTCAACCTCTCGTAATTCGTTAGCATGATTGACGCTTACTAATCCATTATTCTAATATTGGAATCTGTTCGAATAATGTCGTTCTGATTACAATCACGAATTCCTCCTAACTACTATACGAGATTATGAACTTTTAATTTTTACATTTTCATTATTATATTGTTGTACTTATAAAATTTTATATGCATCATCTAAAGTTATTATTTCAACACCTTTTTTCAAAGCATCTACTGTTTTTGATGATACTACATCTAAAGATGGAACTATTAAATACTTAGTATCTTTAGTTATACTATTAGTTATTTCATATCCTTTTTCTTCTAATACCTTTTCTAAATCTTTATCCCTTACTTTTGTAAAACAAATTTTCCCTTTAGATATTATATTATATTTTTTAACAGTTAATGTTTTTAATAGAAATTCTATAGTGTTTAATTTACTATTTATACCTCTTTGAATTTTAGTACATGTTTTTTCTCCAAAACCACTTACACCAATTAATTCCCCTATCAAATAACCTTCTTTACATACTTCTATTAACTTATCCAAATCCATTACTGTTAATACTTTTTTAAATATTCTTTCTCCTATATTTGGAATGCCGATTGAACCCAATAATTCATAGTCATAACATTCTTTTTTGGCATTTATACCATCTATTATATTTTGATATGATTTTAAACCAAATCCAGGTATTGATATTATTTCTTCTTTATGATCTTTAAGTTTATATAAAGATTCTATATTAGTCAATATTTTTTTATCAAATAATGTTGTTACTTTCCCTATTGAAATACCTTCAATTCTCATTCTATTTATATAATTAACTATATTTCCTATTATACGAGAAGAACAATTATTATTCACACATTTCAATACGGGATCTTCTTCTAACTTACAACCACAATATTTACAATGAGTTGGAACTCTAAATAATTTACCATTTATATTTTTATTACAACTAGCATCTACATCTAAATATGGAATTATTTCATATTTAATAATTACTTCATCACCTTCGTGTAAATCTAATGATTTAAATCTATCTATTGAACCTAATGATGCTGAACTTATTTCATTACCATTCATTATAACTTGCTCAAATTTAGCAACAGGAGTAATACAACCACCTAAACCTACAGTAAATTCAACATCAATTAATTTAGTTCTTTTTTGTTGAGCTGGAAATTTATATGCTACTTCAAATCTATTTATTGCTCCTATTCTACCTAATCGTCTTTGTACTGAAGGATCATCTAAATATAAAACAACACCATCTGTAACTAATCCATTTTCTCTAATATAACTATTTACTAAATTTATTTTATATTCTATTTCTTTAATATTATATATACTATCACAATGTTCATCGAAATCACTATTTAATATTATTATTTCATTTTCACCATAATATTGTTGTCTTAAAGGCATTACTGTTAAATAACTACCTAATTCTGGTCTAAGTTCTTTTTCATTTAATATACTAGATACAGCTGATCTTGGATTATTATATTTCTTTTGTTCTATACAGAAATTATCAAATTGACTTCTTTCCATTACAGTTTCTGTTTTTATACCAAATGGTTTATTTTTCTTTGCATATTCTTTAAAATTAATTTTATCTTTAAATATAGCTGTTACTTCAACAGCTATATTTTTATCAGTATCTCCTCTTAATAAAGAGTGTAATATATTACCATATTTATCACATTCATGAACAACAGATAAACCATCATGCTTTGGTTGTATAGTTACTGAAGGATTTGGTATTTTTTCACCTAATATATTTTCTATACTATTTAACCATTCTTCTAAACTCATTCTGTTTTCTTTAAATGTTATTTTGTTACCTTCATCTTTAATTGATAATGCATTCTTTTGCATTTTTGTCATAAAATGAATTTTATTTATAGTTCCTCTTAACATTGGATATTGATGTCTTCTCAATTTTTTACCTTGTATATTAGTTGAACCAACTATATCTCCTAAACCTTTATCTAACATTAATTGATATAATTTATCAAATGATTCATCTGTAATAGGTGAATCTATTGCTGTATTATTATATATAAATTGAGTTATTTCTATTATTTTTCTAATAGTTACTAAATCCATGTCATCTAGTTTATCAATAGTTAAAAGATATTTAACTATTTCTTCAAAATTAATCTTTTTTAATAAATAAACTGTTTCTCTTAATTCCTCTTCATCCATTTTCTTAATGTTATCACCTAACTCTAATAATTGATGATATATTGTTATTTTATTCATATTATACCTCACTTTCATATATTATTAATGCTTCATTTATCAATAAATCTATATCTAATGGATTTATTTCATTAACAACAAATTGTGTTGCTTCTTTAATATCTTTTAAATTTGTTAATTCAAAATTCTGCATATTTTCAATTCGATTTTCTACATATAAATCAAGAATATTATTTTCTTCAAATTCTATATTATTATCATTTAGAATATTTTTAATATTTGAATAATCTTCATCTTTTATTTTTATATATTTCATAAAAACCTCCTAAAATATTGTATTAATAAGCCTAGAAATTAATCTAGGCTTATTTTTTATTCTTCTAAACTTGATATTATTTTTTCTCTCATTTCCTCAACTTTTTCAAGATATTCTTTTTCGGTTCCTACGAAATATTCTTCTTCCATAGCTTTTTCTAATTCTGTCTCTACTATATAATGAACATATTCAGTATCAGTTGCTTTAAATCTCTCTCCATTATATTCTCTTTCTTTTTCTTCACCATTATCTAATTCAGGATATAACAATTCAACAGTTTCCTTATATTCTTCTAACTTAAGACCCATTGGTTTAAGATAAGCATCAAATACTTCAACATTTCTATTAATTATATCTGAATCTGTTCTTAATTCATCTACATGACCATCTTTTAATAATCTAGTTGGTAAATCTCTAGTTCCTTCTATACTATTACGATAACTCATATTTTGTTTAGCTAATGATATTGGTTTCATTCCTATTAATAGATTTAATAATTCATCAATTCCCCAACGACAAGGAGTTTTAGGATATAATATTTTATTTTCTTTAGCTTGGGCATCTTTTATAGGAACACCTATTAATGAAACACCACCAACACTTCTTGAAGAGAACCCTTTAGCTGCAGTTTGTTTAAGTCTAATTATATACATTTCTCCTGTATAATTTTCAGTCATTATAGGTCTATAACGACCATTTATTTTCTTAAATACTTTATAAGGAGTTAACCAATCTCCATGTTTTTTATATATTTCTTGTAATATATGGAATAATGGTTTTTTATGCCAGAATGGAGGAATATTTACATAAATACCTCTTTCATATATATCTTGAATAAATTCATCTTTTTGTTTGTCATCATATTTATTATATAATTCTTTCATACGTTTTTCTTGATCTTCATTGAAATATTTTATCATCATGAATACAAGATTAGCACGTTGTTCATTTGTTTCTAGTGTTTTCATTCTATCAATAGTTCTATTCATTATGAAATTTATACTTTGTTCAAATAATTGGAATGTGTTTATTCTGTTAATAACACCAAGTCTATTAAAACATATTTCAACACGTTTACCATTTTCTAATACTGGCATATCTTCATCTTTTTCTATTGCTGATATAACACCTTTATTTCCATATAGTCCTGTTACTTTAGAACCTTTCTTTAAAGGAGTTTCTCTTGCAACAACAAATTCTAATATAACATTAGAGAATGGTTTCTTAGTTTGTACTTCACACCATTTTACATCTTTATTTAATATTTCTTTTGCTTTTTTATATAATCTATTCAATTCTATTGAATGTGGTAAATTATTAACTACTATATCTTTAAGACTATCATATATTTCTTGATAATATCTTAATTCATTTTCATAATAATAATTTAATTGACTATGATATTCATTTTCTTTCATTTCATCTAAAAACTTATTTGAATATACATTTATATCAACTATTTTTCCTCCAGAAGCACCTTCGACACATAAAGTATCATTAGAGAAATTGATTTTTCTAAGATTAGATTCTTTAAAATCAAAGAATATTTGGTCATTATCAATTCTTCTAGTAGCACATATTATTTTATCTTTTATTTCTTCTCCTATATTAGGAAAAGTTTTATAGTTTTCACTATCACCATATATATTTAATAATACGTCATTATCATTTATTGATACTCTAATAGTTTCAACTTCTGTTGTTTTTGTTCTTTTTTGAAATGACTCAGATATAATTATAGCATCTTCAGTTGTTCTTATATCTGAAGTATAACTAAATGTTGCATTTACACCTATACAATAATTATTATAATCATCATAAGATGTTGATTTATATAATAAATCTCCTTTCTTTACAGTTGAACCAACTTCAAGTTTATCTAGACTTTCATTATTATACACATAACCAAATTTTTCAGTTAAATCTTCTACTATTTTCTTTTCAATGATATCATATTCTCCAGTATCTGTATTTTGAACTACTAAAATATAAATATGATCATTCTTAAATTTACATATTTTCTTTTTTATTTCCAAATTATTTCTAGCTCTTTGTATACCTGAAGAATGTTCTCCTACCATATTAAAGAACTCAGTAAATACTTTTGGAAATTCAGGATTATTCATATTTGTTCTTTGTTTTAAATGTCCTGTTGTCATTAAAGTTCTTGAACTAGAAGTGTATATTGGATGTGTCAATAATGTCATCCCAAGAATGGCATTATTATCCTTATACTTTTCTTCAAGTTCATTAAGGACATCACTTAATTCTGCTGTACTTGAATTAAATACTACCTTATTATCATCTTTTTTCTCTCTAGCCATTAAATAATTACCTCCTCTATTCTTTTATATCTATTATATAATATAGCTTTAAAACAATTATCTTTTACAATAATAAATGACAATTAGAAAAATACTAATTGTCATTTATTATAAGTGTCTATTTAATTATATCAAAAAATTGTTCTTCAGTTAAACCTATGTTGTCTCCAAATTCACCAACATCTGTTGTTCCAAACAGCATAGCTTCAAGATGAGGTTGAACAGCATCCATTAATACTTGTTTAACTTCAGGTCTTTTAAATTCTTCAACAAAATTCAATTCATCAAAACGAACATCTTTATTATCTCCTATATATCTAGAATTTCTTCTACCACCATTAAGAATACCTAATTCTTCTTTAGCATAATATAATAATGATCGTTCATTACTGAAACCTCTATTTTGGTCATATACTAAAGGAACTGATACTCCTGATATATTTGTTCTAGATTTTATTATTTCTGATTTTACAGTAAAACCAGCATATCCATCTTCTTCGATATTTGCTTTACTTGATCCAACAGCTACATTTTTAATTATAGTATTAGCATAATAAACTGTAGCAGTACCTCCTGGTAATTGCTCATCTTGTTTTAAATATAATACTTGAGCTTGAGATTTAGCAAAAGGATTATCTATTTGAATTTTAGGATGAATATGATTTATAGATATTATAGTTATATTATATTCTCTAATTATAGATAAATATTGTTTAAAGAATTGAGTTAAATCTCTTGCCACTCTCATAGCATATGTGTTTTTACCTAATTCTATATTATCAATCATATAATCCTCTTCACCAGAACCTTTTTTTGCTTTAACTTTCTTTTGTTCAGGTTTCATACTTAATTGAGGGATACTATCTATAACAAAAACTGTAGGAACATATAAATCCATCTTTTCACCAAATTCATTTTTAAATTCAGTAGTATATGTGTAATCTTTTTTATGTTTAGCTTTTTCTTGAGTTATTGCCATGATAGTATCTGTTATATTTTCTAAATAAGTTCTATCTGATTTTAATATAATGTGTTCGCTTAATTCTTTATTTGTTAAGTTAGTAAGATTTCTATATCTTGTTAATGTCATAGCTCCTTCTAAGTCAAAATGAATAACAAGACCATTTTTATAAGGTTTAACTATATTTGCAGCCATTTTACAAGCCATAGCAGTTTTAGCAGTACCTGATTTACCTATTAATGTTATAAAACTACCACCTACTACTCCTATTGCATCATGATTACCAATAATATTTTCATCCATATCTTTAGCTACCAATTTATATCCTAAACGATAATCTAATAAGTCTAATCCTGTTTTATATGGTACTAATGAGTTAGATTGTTCAAATAAATTATCTTGGTCATTCTCTCTCAATCTTTGTAATAATAAATTATCCATTTTTTACCTCCTTATAAATCTACAACAATTTGCATACCTAAATCTGTTATTGATTTATTAAAAATATAACTTAAAGTTTCAATAATTTCACTATCATTCATTAAACCTGAACTCATTACACCCTTTACATAACGTAATGACCAAACTTCAAATTTAAACATTTCATATTTTGATAATGATTCTTCAAATTTTGTTATATTATTTATTTCTATATTCATATCATTTGCTTTATCAAATACTATAGTAAATAATTCATTATTACATTTATCTACTATTTTATATTTTATATCTTTGTTATTTTTTATTTGCTTTTTATCAGTTTCAATATTTATTGACATATCTTCCATCTTTTTAGTTTTTTCTCCTGGTTCCATAAAATCATTTTTTAAAACATTTTTAGGTTTATTGACACTTAAATCTATATAGCGAATTTGTTTTCCATCTTTCATTATTTTTATATCTTCATATGGTTGAGTTATATCACTTAATGCTTCAATAACTTGTTCTGAAGTATTATATGTGCCATATAATTTATAAGGCATCATTAATTTAAAAAGTCCTTTATTTTTTACATAAATTTCATACATATTAAACATTACCTCCTTAAAATAAAAATATGAACATATTAATGAACTCTAAAAATAACATATATTTTTGTATAAAATTAATAACATCAATTTTTTGATTATCATCCAGATGATCAAAAACTACAATAGTTGGTGATATATTAAATACATTTGTCATTTTTATACTATGATAAATATCTTTAGTCATTTCAATTAATTCATTCATATTAAATATATTTGAAATTGTTATATTACTTACTCTATAAATTTCATAAGTTCTAATTAATTTATATATATCTTCTGCTAAAGTGTTATAATAATAAACGTCAGGATTATCATATGAAAATTTTGATAAATTTACTATTTTTCTTAGAACTATTCTATTTTTCTCATCAATGCTTAAATTTTCTTTTGACAAATCGTAAACTCTATCATCTTTCATAGCCATCATTATTATGTCACCTCTTCCTATTTGATTCTCCATACTATTCTTCCATTAGATAAGTCATAGACAGATACCTCTATCTCAACCATATCATTTTCTATTATGCGAATACCATTTTGTCTCATTTTTCCTGATAAACTACATACGACATTAATATCCATTGGTTCCTTAACATTTACTATAAATTTACAACCAGGTAAAGCTTCTTTTACTTCACCTTTTAATTTCAAACAATCTTTTTTAATTTTATTCAACTCATTTATTCCTCCTATTAATATAATCCATAATAATTTGTATATTATTAAATAAAAAAAAATAAGTGGTTAAAACAAAACCACTTATTCATTATAATATCATAATATATTTAAATTAAAACATATCGTTGTACTTATTTTCTTTTTTGATTTCTTCTAAAATATTATAATATTTTAAAGCACCTCTACATTTATCTGAATTATTTTTTATTAGATTACTTTTAACTAGTTTTTCTACACATCTGTTGTCTAAATAAACATCATCTAATGACATTTCTAATCCTATTGTTTTACCGAAATTTTTAACATCATGCATTACTTGCATAATTGTTTCTTTAGCTTTTTGTGTATCCATATAATATATTAGTTGATACACAAAACTTTTTAATCTTATTTCATATCTTTGAAGTTTTTCATCATTAGAGCATGGAGTTCTTAATATACCAGCTAATAATTCCTCTGGTTTTAAACCAGGAATTGCTGTTTCATATAACCATCTTAAAAATTCTTTACTAATATTCATTTTTCCTATTCTTGGACTATTATATAATATTGTAGGCAACATTTCAGTTATTCCATTTACTTCCTTAATTTTATAGAAAGGAGATGTGTTTACTCCTCTAAATGTCCATAAAGATATATAACTAACTATCTTTAATAATTCATCATTTTTTATTTGGTTAGCAAATTCTGTTGTTCTCAATCTAAAACCAATATCTATTGCTAACTGTTTTTTATCTTGAATGACATCTTTTCCTATTGTTGCAACTATCAATACATGAGAAAAGTCACATTCTAGACCTGAAGTCATTGCCACTCTTTCTGTTGCTTCTAAGAATCTATCATCAGCTACATATGACATAACTTCTTCAAATTCATTTCTTTTGGAAAATTTGAAACGACAGTCTTTAACATAATTGATTAAAATAATTTGATATTTTTCTACTACCTTTTCCATTTCACTCATGTTCAAATCATAAGTCATTTCATTTAAAAAGTTTTTAATTGTTAATTTTCTTTTCATTAATTTTACCTCCTAATTATTGTTACCTAGTTGTTACTAAGTATATTTATTTCAATTATATAATATATAAGTGAAAATTGTACCTTTTTCAAAGAATAGGAACATAAAAAAAAATAGAAGAAGTTTCAAAAACTTCTTCTATTCGGATTAGTTTATTATTGAATTTAGAATAAGACGTCGTCTCCTCTTAATTCATCTAGTTCATCAAGAGCTATTTGTAATGCACAATTTTGAAAATCAAAAGCTCCTGCGGCTTCTAGTTTTTCAATATCTTCGAAACTGTATTCTTCAACATATAAATCTTCTTCATAATAATCATTTTCTAATATTCCCTTCATCTTTTATAACCCCCTATTATTATTATTATTATTATTTTTGAATAAAGATATAAAATGATTTTATATCTTTATTCATTATTATAATATAGTATTGAAATGTCATGAATTACAATATTTACTTTTTATTATATTTTTTATTTACCTCTTATTATATTGTTTTTTGAATAGAATTTAATTGCATAATCAACTATATCATTAACCATTTCTTTAATTTTATTTTCTGATGTTATAACATTGTCAATACTATTTCCCACTATACCAACTATAGAATTTGAGCCTATTTCTATATTGTTAAAAGATTTATCAATACCTGCACGAGGTATAACCCCTTTACGTCTATGAACCAAGGCTCCTGGTTTTAATTTTGATGATAAAGCAGCATCTATTGATACTACTCTATGTTTGTCTATTTTTTTTATTGTAGAATCCCAATAATCTTTTACATTGGTACCATGGATGGGTTCTTCCATAGTACCATAAACCTCATATCCCAAATCTTGTAATTTGCTTCCAACCATAGGACCAACAGAATCAAATATGATTCTTGGTGTTCCTATGCATACAAATATTTTATCCATAACTAGACCTCCTCTATTTTATTATTTGTTTTAAAATATTTATTATGCAAAAATAACAACATGTGTATGTCGTTCATTATATATCACTATATAATCATTTTTATCTATTACTACATAATTTTCATTTTGAAAATTTCTATTTATTTCATTTCTTTTTTCCTCTTGTCTGTCAATATTATCATCATAATCACCTATTGTTGTAACTGTTATATGCATATTGTCAGGTATGTCTTTTATTAATTCATTAAAATCTACCACACTGTTAATTATTTCTGACATTAATTTTAAGAATACATCTTTTTTCATTATCATAATATATAACCCCCATTTTTTCCAATATGATACAATACACCTGTTATTCTTGTTATATCTGCAGTTATATCATCTAAATTTGTAATTGATACTATTTCGTAATAGTCTTTTTTTGATGATATTTTTCTTTTATGTCTAAGTATTGATTTCACGATTCCTTTTGCCGTCACTAGATCTTCGGCTCGTATAATCACAAAATCAACATCAACATTACCTGAAGCATATATTCCATGAATCTCAAATAAGAATTTTTTCTTACTAACAAATTTTAATAATTTCATAGTATTACCTCCATTTTATATTTATTTCTATAAATATAATATGTAATTGAAATCTTATGGTTTTACAAATAACAGATAAAAGTAATATTACTTTTATCTGTTATTATCTCATTATTCTATTGAATCATCTTTATTTTCAGTATTAGCATCCCAATTGGACATATCTAATTCAGTTAAATTTGAAGATCCTTGGAAAAAACCTGATAAATTTGTAATGTTAGTATTAATCCATTTAGATACATCATCAAAATCATTATCAGAATAATTAAATTTATCTAATTGCAATGAATTACTCTGTTCTACATTTTTACTTAACAAATCAATATCATATGTTCTTTTATTTTTAATCGATTCTTCTATTACAAAATCTACTGTTTCAGAATAATAACCATTACTTTCACCATACCATGATATTGTTACATAACCTTTAACTGTAGCTAATTTATAAAATGTCCAAGTCCCAGTACCCCATTCATCTTCATCTATATTACCTTTGTTTACAATACATTCTGCCATAGTTATTGGTGAATCTAAAAGATGACTTAAATTACCGCATATATCTTTAATATAAACTTCTTCACAACAATCTTGTTCATGATACATATGATAAATATTATTTTCTGAATCTGTAAATTGTATTTCATTATCTCCTTTGCATTCGATATTTATTAAAATTTTTCCTTTTAAGGTCTCAAATTCAACTTCACGTATGAACATTAATATTACCTCCTTTTATTTTTGTAATATTAAATCTTTAATATAAAAATTTGAATTTTCTTCATTGAAAATATTAAATTCATATAATATACCATATGTTGTATCAATAATGGAAATTATATCATCAATATTATCGCTTCCATCATTTTGTATAACTTTAACTAAAATATTATCCGCTTCTCGTTCATTGCATGGTATGAAAACAATACGTCCTGTATTAGACATTGTTACATTTCCATATTTATATAAAATATTACTGTTTTGTAATTTATAAGGATTTGCTGTTAGATGTGAAAGATCTTTATAAACATATTCAATTAATCCTGTACGGTGTTTGACTATAAAATATTTTTCTTTATCTATTAAGTCATAATTAAGTTGCATTTTATTAATATCAATATACATTTCTGCTTTTTCATATATTATTTTTCTAACAGTATTTTCTATTGCTGATTCTGATTCTAGTGTATCTAATATATCTTTTTCGTCTTCAATAAATGAAAAATTACCTAATAAAGGTATATCTAATACTACAGTGTATTCTGTTTTAAAACTCAATACTGGATCTTCATACCCTAAAAAATTATTACATTCTTCATTTATTCGTTTAGCTATATTACCATATAAATACTGTTTAGATGATAAAATATTGTTTATTGAAGTGTATACTAATTCCATGAAAGAATTTAGACTATCTATATCTATTTCTTCCTCTTTAAAAAAATAAATTGTTGTAGAATAGATTTGAATATCTTTTATATATTTTTCATATCCTTTTTTAATATTATATAACATTTATAATAACCTCCCAAAATTATAATATATTTTTTATTTACATACTTGTTAATTCGATAATAAAAAATTAAGATATGATGTATTATCATATCTTAATTTAATTTATTTTTTAGTTTTAGGTAAAATATAATCATTACCTATTAAATCATTCATTAATCCTGCACCCATAAAAAATACAGAAGTTGTATTCAATGCTGTTTTATTTGCAACATCATCGGTTAAATCATTTAAAGCAACATAACCATTTTTCATTATAGATTGATTCATTTCTTTTTTCATTACCATATCATCAGCTCTAGCAGACATGAATTCTTTTAATGTTTTATTAGCACCCATTGTTAACATTGAGCTCGTTTCTGCATCTGAGTTTCTAGAATTTTTATCATGACCTGTAACTTGACCAGTTAACATGTTTCTTTCTGATGTTTCTGTCGACAATCCTAATTTTTTAAAGTTTAATTGTTGCATTCTTTTAATGTTAATATATCCGACTAAGCATTTATATTTAGTAACAACTGGTTTACTTGGATCTGGACTCGCATAAGGCATAATAACTTCTTCAAATAATGGAACATTAATAAACTTAGCAGCTTTTTCAAAATTATCAATAGACATTGGATTTTCATAGTCCACCATAGTTGCTCTTAAATATGGATCTTTTTCTTTAAATAATGAACCAAAAAAATTATCAAATTGAGCATCTGTCATATCTTTAAATTTATTTTTATACCATTCGGTATTTCTACCAGATGGATCAAACAAATCAAAAAAATTATAAATTAAATCTTCCATTCTTTTTCTAGTCGCTTTATTTATCATTGTATAAACCTCCTAATAAAATTTTCTACTACAATATTGTATAATAACACCAATAATAAATCCTATTAAAAAATTGCAAAGTAATTCCATATTAATTACCTCCTATATATTTCTTTGAATAAATAATAAAATATAAACTAAAGTTGCTTTTTTGCAATCATTTAATGTAGGTATACGTGTTATTTTTTTAGTTAATCCAGATTTAATTATAAAACCATCTATAATATCTTTTAATTGTGTTAAATTGTTATTAAAAGATGTTTGCTTTTTATAAAATTTTTTCATTTCAATAACAAAATCTGGTGTTACTATATTATTTATATTTTTTTTATAATCAAACAAATATGTTTGAATTAATAATCTAACACATTCTTCAAATTCTTCCAATCCTTTATCATAAACATATGACATTATTGTTCTAAGATTATTAATAGAACAACCTGATTCTATTGCACATGATTGTCTAATTATATTAGCATCAGGATATCCTGTAAGACTTAATTTATTAGATATTTTTTGTGCAATTTTTTCAACTTCAAAAGATACATTATCTGAAGCAATGAATTTTTCTTCAGTATCAATATCTTGATCTACATTATAAAAATTACCTTCTTCATGGTCTTTCTTAAATTCTGAATAAAAACTATTAAATGCTGTTGAATATCTCCTATGATTATCATTTATTAATCTACATACTGTTTCATTAAGAACCTTAATTCCTACTGTTTCTTTTTTTCTTGTTATAAACCAGTTATTTATAAATACTTCATTTTTCTTAGCTATCATTTTAAGTATAGAACCGTATTTTTTAAGGTCATTTTTATATGATAATCTATTTAATGTATATTCCATTATACTTATCGTAGCTTGACTTGTACGTTTAAAATATTTACTTCTAACATTCCTATACATATACAATGAACATATAAACATAGATTGATTTCTCATATCTATGTTTTTTTCATTATTAAAATATATTACTAAAAACATAGTAGCCATATATACAGGATTTTTAACAACTCTCCATTTATCCGATTCTTTAGGTATGTCTGGTGATGCTTTTATTGCTTGTTTGATATCATCTTTAGATACTCCTATAATATTAAATATTTTATTTTCCATCTCCATATTTGTATATATAGATTTAGATGGTATAGTTGCAGCTAATGCATCACTATTTGAATTTATTAAACTATTAAATACCCTTTTTAATTCTGAAATATTTCTTTTATCTGATAAATTATTTTTTATTTTAGGATAGATATTATCATATAATGTTGTATATTTAGCCATAAACATAATCTCCTTTCAAAAAAATTATACTTAGTTAATTGTTTTACAGTCGTAATTTAATATAAAAAAGAATAGGAGGAAAACCTCCTATTCTTTTTATTTTATAACAACATCTAATACTCTATCTTTTGATGAAATTTTCATTACTTTCTTGCATTCATGAAGTCTATTTAATTCAACTATATCTTTTACTTTAAATTCTTCTTCAGTAAACATAGTATAAACCATAAAACTATCACTATTTTTAACAGATTTAATATAAACTATTTGTTCATTTTTTCCTAATCTACTTATTTGCAATGTTTGACTTTTTCTCTTCATAGTTTCAAATGTTGATAAAGTACATTTTTTCATTCTACCTTTATTAGTTATAACTAATATATATTTATCTTTATTATCTATCATTGTTGTACCTATTACTTCATCACCATCTGCTAATGTTATTACAGATAATCCATATGCAGCTCTACCACATTCACGGATATCATCAGAATTTATTCTAATTCCTCCACCTTCTCTAGTATATACTATCATATCCTTACTTTCATCTGATAAAATATCTACAGAAACTAATTCATCATCATCTGCTAATTTAATAGCTACAACAGTACCTCTTATTTTGTTTATATTTTTATATGCTAATTTTTTTGATAATCCTTTTTTAGTTGTTAATACTACATAAGTTGATTCTTTTTTAGGTTTTGGAAATGCTCCTATTATATGTCCATTCACATTTATAATATTTGATAATTTAACCCCTGTACTACCTTCAGGTGTCGAAGTTAAATCATTTACTTTAACTTCAGACATATTACCTTTTTTATCAAATAATAATATACTATCTCTGTTATTAACAAGGAACATATTTTTACCCTTATCCCCATCTTCTAATTCACCTATACTTGTATTTCTTTTACCCAATTTTTTTATCATATCATTTTTAGTTATAACTATTCTATGATCAGTATTTGCAACGTAATTATTATTTAAATCAAACTTAACAACATCACTTTTTCTAGGTTTACCAAATAATTCAATACCCTCTTTTAACTCATCCTTAATTATATCATCTATTTTCTTTGAAGATTTAACTAATGTCATTAATTCATCTATTTCTTCTTCAAGTTTTTTCTTTTCAACGATATATTTTTCATGAGCAGATTTATTAAAAGCAGTTACTTGCATAGTAGATATAGTTGATGCTTGTAATGTTGATATACCAAATTCAGTTATTAATTTATTTTTAAATTCCGTAGAATCATATGATTCAGTTGCATATTTAATAGTCTTTTGACTGTTTTTATTATTTGAAACAAAAATCAATACATTCAATACATGAACTCTTTCAGTTTTCTTTGTTATTTGTTTATTTATTTGACGTCTTTTAACATCTCGTCTAAATGCTAACCAATCTAATAACAATGTTCTTACTGTATATTGCTTTAATGCATATTCATCAACTAAAGTTAAAGCATATGCAGTTGATGTTAACATAGGTGTTTTCTTATATAATAATTCCAAACTTTTATCTAAATCTGTTCCTTGTTTAAATAAAATATCTATAGAAAGTTTTGCTAATCCTTGACTATTTTTTCTTTTTCTTTTTCCATTTCTTTTATCATTTTGGTCATGAATATCAACATAACCTACTAACTCTCCAGATTTACCCATAGCAATTATTTTATCTTTTATTTGTTGTAAATCAGTATTCATAGGAACAGATAAAACTTGAATTTTATTATTTTCATAATCAACATTTACTTTTGATTTCATTCTAAATTTTCCTACACCTGTTTTTCGTATATCATCAAATTGTCCATCATCTATTATTTCACAACCATTTGGTATATCGGGATATATTATTTTATCATAACTAGGATCATCCATTAATTTTAAAGTAAATTCACATACTTCTTTAAAATTATAATTAGGTTGTTCTGAAAACATCCCATAACCTATAGCTTTACAAGATTTTGTTAAAACTGCTGGATATCTTGCAGGAAGATACTCAGGTTCAACTATACCATCTATATATCCTTCCTTCATAGCTACTATATCTTCATCAAAATCTTTAAAATAACAATATAATGAAAATGGACTTAGTTTTGCTTCTAGATAACGGAAAGCAGATGCATCATCACCCATTTCATTACCATAAGAACCAGAACCATCTATAAACTCAACTGCATTCTTCCAAGGTCTTGCTAATTTTACACATGTGTTATAAATATTAGTTTCACCATGTGGATGATATTTCATAACAGCACCTATAATAAGACCTAATTTCTTATATCCTAATTTAGGAAATGCTTTTACGTCAGCATACATTGCATATAATACCCTTCTTTCAGATGGTAATAAACCATCTGTTATAAAAGGAATATGACGATATATATTTTTATTTGGTGCAAATATTGAAATTGCTGATACTGCTTCTTCAGCTAAATCTGACACAATTATATGTTCTTTAAATTTTTTCTTTGCTTCTGAAATCTTCATTTATTTTTTACCTCCTCTAAAGAATATAACATCTTCAAGATATATTTTTTATTATCAACTATAAATTGTGTAACCTTCATATAAACCTCCTAGTTATCTAACATATCTTTATTTATCTCAAATGTTGATGTTAACTCTCTACGTTCTTTATCACGTTTACCATGAAGTATTTCATATACTCTCATAGCTTCTTCTATATCTGATACAGTTAATTGAACTAGTGTACGTTTATTTGGATCCATTGTAGTATCCCATAAATCGTCTTCAGATAATTCACCTAATCCTTTATATCTTAATTCTTTCTTTGGTTGAACTTTTTGAGCCATAGTTAAGAAATCACCTATTGTCATATCGCCCTTATCTTCAACACCATCTTTATATTTTTCTTTAACATGAATGATATAATTATCTTCATTTTCAATCATTATCTTTTTAAGATTAGCTGTTTTTTTATCAAATATTTTATCCAATGTAAATATTTGTTGTTTACCTTCATATATACCTATTATTATGTCATCAATTCCATTATCATCTTTAATTACATCTATTTCTGGGAATTGTTCTTTTATTTTTATATCAAAATCATCAGTATCTCTATATTTAACAACATATTCCACAAGTTTAGGATTAGCAATACAATGTTTAGAACTATCTGTTAATTCATCTAAATAATATTGATTTGTCACTAAAAGATCATGATAATCTTTTTTCTTAATAGGTTCACCATTAGGTTTACTAATTTCAAACTTATCCATAATACATCTATAATATACTTCATTATATTCTGCTTTATTTACAACGAAAGGTTTTTTCTTATCATTAATTTTGTATAATGGTGGTAATACTAAATATAGTCTACCATCTAATATTAAATCGGTCATATGTTTCAAGAAGAAACCTCCTAATAATGAGAATATAAATTTACCATCTATATCTGCATCGGAAGATATAATTATTTTTTCAAATCTACATTTAGTTATATCAAAAGTGTCACCACATCCAGCATTTATTGCTTTAGCTAAATTTCTAAATGTTTCATTTTTTTCAAGAACATCTTGTGTTGACATATCAAATGCATTACCAGGAACACCACGCATAACATACATTGCTTGAAACTCAGGATCTCTTGCTTGACTACCATTTGATTTAACTGACAATCCTTCGTAAATATATAATTCTCTATAATCATTTTTTCCTTTATTATTTGCAGGAATATAATTAGGAATTAAATGTTGAGATATTAATGATACTTCTCTTTTAATTAAATTACTTCTTGATTTGTTTGCTTCAAATCTAGCTTTTGCGTTGGTTTTAATTATATCTGTAAATTTTTTTAATTCTTTTTTATTTTCATTAAAATGATTTTCTAAACTAGATTTAACTAAATCTGTTAATGGTTTTATTAATTTTTTATTTTCTATCTTTTCTTTTGTTTGTCCTGTAAATCCAGGATCTAAACTAGTACTCAATGATAATACTAAAACCAAATTACTTGTTATATCATTATAAAGAATATTATATTTTTCCTTTTCTTTTTCTGTAAGAGATTCTCTTGTTTTCTTAGAAAAGAATTGACATATACCATTTATAACTGCTTGAGTATGATCACCTTCATCTATAGTATGAACAAAGTTACAAAAACTTCTAGTCATTGGTTCCATTAAATTCATATTAAAACAGAAAGCAAATTCTAAATCAACATCTCTTTTTAATGTTTTATTTATAACTTTACCTCCTGATTTTATTAATCTAACATCTTCATTAATATGAGTTGTATCTTTACTATAATATATTCCACTATGTTTGAATGGTGACATAGCATCTACTAAATCAACTAATCCTCTTGGTGTTCTTTTTATTTTATGTTTAGTTGATTTTCCATTTTTTATTATTGTGTAATCAATAGTTATTTTTGAATCAAGAAAATGTTTTATGTTGTTTAACCAGTCTAATAATATACTTCCATCCATTTGACATTTTCCCATATATTTTTCACTAGGTTTAAATGTTACTATTGTACCATGTTTATCTTTATTTTTTATTTTTACAACTTCACCCTCTTGTACTTGAACTCCATCCTTATATTCAACACAAGCATATTCACCTAATTTAAATACTTCTAATTTAAAATAGTCAGATAATGCATTTGTACATTTCAAACCTGCACCATGACATCCAGCAGATTTTTGATTATCTGTTCTACCGAATTTTGTACTTGATTGAATTAAAGTACATGCTTCTAACATATTTTCAAATGGCAGACCTCTACCATTATCTTCTGATGTGAAAATATTTTTATCTTCATCTAATACTATAGTTATTTTATTTCCTGGTGAATGTTTATTTATACATTCATCAATATTATTATTTATACACTCTTTACCTAAATGAATTGCTCCTAATGAGCCTAATCTTGAAATATACATCAACGGAGCTGTTCTTATTTTGTCTAAATCATTTTCAGCTACTACCATTTTTTCTTCTATAAATTTTTGAGTCATTAATAATTTACCTCCTTAAAATAAAATGTTATAATAATATTTTATTATTAATGTTGTAGACAATAGGATCACACAAATACATCTTAGTATCAACCAATATTTTCGATTTTTTTTATTCTTTATCTCTAAAAATACCATATACCAGAGTATTGAATTTAATAATGCATATGATACTATTATCCAAAAATTCTTAATAAAATATAATATTATCATTTATCATTCCTCCTTTTCAATTATATAATATATAATTGAAATATATGCTCATTTCATGTCATTATTTTATATACATTATATTGTTTGTTCAATTATTTATTTATATAAGAGTAACCCCTCATTATAAAAAAATAGATATAGAAGGAGATTTTACTCCCCTTCTATATCTATACCATTTTCAATTATAAAATTCGTTAATTTCTGTTTCAACCTATGATATCTAACACTGACACATTGTCTTGTTACTTTCATTTCATCAGCTACAGTTATTTGTTTAGCGTCTTCTAATAAAATACGTCTTAATATATACTTATCTTTTGGATTATCTGAAAATGCCCCACTTTCAATTATATCTTCCAATCTATTTCCATTATAGAGCTTATCACGATGTACTTTTATTGCATCGATTAAATTTAATTCTTTATTTGATTCACCATCTTTAACATCTATTGATATACATTCAATTTCTTTTTCTTCATTTCTGAATTCTGACAAAATAGCACGTGATACTGCTGGATACATATATGATGATAATTTATTTCCTTTAGAAGGATCGAATAATTCTATAGCATGCCATACAGCATAAATAGCAATACTTTCGATATCTTCATATGATACCATCATATTAGTTTTATTTTTAAATTTATTAGCTATTTTAATAGCTAATTTTATGTGACTATATAATAAGTCTAGTTTACATTCTTTTTTATCAATATTGTCAATGCAATATTGATATTCTTCAGGTGTCAATTCTTTATGATATTTAATATAATAAGACATATCAATCACCCCTTCAAAACTTCTTTCAATTTATTTCCGCAGCGTTTTATTACTCTACTTACATATGCTTGTGAGCATTGTAAGCATTCAGCTATTTCCATTTGAGTTTTGTTTTCTAATCTTAATGCTACTATTTTCTTTTCAATTTCTGAAAAACAAAGGTTTTCAGTTATAAGTTCATTTATTTCTATATTTCTAAATACTTCATTAGATTTAAAATCATATAGTATATCATTTACACGTAATGTTTCCCCATCTGAATCTTCATGTAATATATTTGATAAACTAACACAATTAAGTCTATTGTATCTTTTGTGTTTACGCAATAACATGCGTATTTCGTTATTGATGCATGTTGTTGCATATGTTGCAAAACTTGCAGGTTTATTACAATCATATGTTTTGATTGCTTTCCATAAACCTATTGTACCTACTTGAATTAAATCATCTGAATTTAAAGAACCGTTTACAAAATAACTATTCACTTTATTATATACTAACCCCATATTATGTTGAATTAAATATTCAACACATTCTTCTTTATCAGTATTTTTAAAACAATAATCTCTATAATCATTATTTTTCATCATATTGTTTCCCCCTTTAAAAAATTAAAAGAAGAACGAGAATTAACTCGTTCTTCTTTTTATTAATACTTACACAAAATAACAAATTTTATAATTTACTTTGATTGTAAGAAGCTCTTCTTACATTACCATTATTGTTATTGTGTTTATTTCCTTTTTTCTTTTTCCCTTTCAATACTATGTTGTCATATACTTTACTAAGGGAATCGACGCCTTCCTCAATCTTAGCTAATCCAGGAACATACTCAGGTTCAGCTAATAATTTAATTAGTTCTATTACGTTTAAAACTTCATCTAATTTTCTTTGGACTTCAGCTAATGTTTGTGTAGCAGTGAATATTTCAGTACCACAACGATTGCAGCGTAAAACTCCATCTCCTACACTAGATAAATTAGCTCTACCATTACGATCTTTGTGATCACAATGGAACGCTGTTTTCTTTTCTGCCATTAAAATTCTTTCTCTTTGTTTTTTATAATCTCTTAATTGTTCAGAAACTTCTTCTGAAGTTCCTTTCTTATTATAGTTTACTTGATTATTTTTGTTTTCCATATAATTTACCTCCTAATTAATAATTATTTTATTTCTTTCAATTGTATAATATATAATTGAAAATCTTACCTTTTACATTATTGTATTTGAATTAATATTTTTTTATTCCATTACATCTCTAAAGCATATTCCCGCATCTGTCATGTAATAAACTTGAGTTATATTTTCTGTTGGTATCAATGAATATGCTAAATTGTTTTCATGATCATGATGTTCAAATTTAAGATATTCTGTAGAACCTATTGTTACTAAATCATCTACTTTAAATCTATAAGCAATATCATTCTCACCTCTTGGGCTATATGCTAATTTATAACCATTAGCAAATCTGAATCCTATAATATATTGTGGACCTCCTATATAATCCACAACATCTTTAACATCTTGGTTTGTCATATTATTTTATACCTCCTTTTAACTTCATTTTTTTATTATTTATCAGTTCTTTAATCCTTTGTTGATCATCAACATCTTCATCTATTTTTTTCATAGCATCAATTTCTTCTTTTGTTGGTTCAACAGCTGGAACTGTTTTTAAAAAATTTATTAATTCACTATATTTATCCATTTTATATCTCCTCTAAATTTATTCTTTTTTTCTTTTTTTTCAATTCTTCGTTTAATTCTTTTTTATCTATGTCGCTTCCAGGTATTAACCTTATATTGAATGGATTTTCAGTATCCATTCCATTGAACGTATATATAGTTGTGAATTTTAACATATCAATTACTAAGAATGAATCTCCTTTCTTAACATCTAAAGTTTTAAATGCTTCTATTACATCATCAAAATCTGAACAAATTATATATCGTTCTCCTGAATCAAGTTTTAATTCTGTCCATATTTTGTCTTTATTCATACTTATTATACCTCCTCTAAATCTATTCTTTTTTTCTTTTTAGACTTCTTTTTATTCTTTTTTCGTTTACCTTTACCATGTTTAGGAATACCTAATTGTATAGATATTCTTTCTATTTTATCTTTCATTGGTTCTTCTTTACTCTCTATTACCTTACTGAATTGTTTATATATACCATTTTTCAATTAAATAACACCCCTTTCAATAAGCCATTATTAACCCTTCTTTTGCTCTAGTTGCTGCAGTATAATTAATACGACACTGCATTTCTCTATTTCCAAATGGTTCTGAAATAAAAATAACATTATCGGATTGAGAACCCTGAGATAAATGTACTGTCATAGCATAACCATATTCAAATACTTCAAACATAGAATATCCTTTTTTATAATCACTATCTAGAGTAATACTACTTGTTAATGCTTTATAATCTATTCTTAAATCTCTAAATATTCTATCAGTTTCAAAATCAGGTTTAAAATCAATATCTAAAGTTTTACCATTAAAACTTGATTTCTCAATGTTATCAACAAATCCTGTCATACCATTAACCAAATACATATTATTTCCTAAAATTCTTTGCCTGTTATTTTTTCTACATATAAGTTTTTCTCCATATACAGGTAATGCATTAGTATATCCATGTATATTTTCTCTTATGTATTTATTTAATTTAACTCTACTAGAATTTTTAGGAGTTAATACCATATCAGCTTCTCGTAACATATCATCATTTAGCATTGTTTTAGGAATGACAAAACATTTATCTCCATATCTACCATATGGTATATGTTCACCTCTAGCTGCTAATTGACTTATATAAATTATAGGATCCCCTTCTTTTTGTCGCATTATTTTAGTTAAAACATAATCAGGTCTTTTTAAATAATGAGTGTTACCCATAACAGGTGGTAATTGTTGCAAATCTCCTAATATTATCATAGGTATACCAAATGATTCCATTTGTTTACCTATTTCATCATTAACCATTGGACCTTCGTCAACAACTATTAATTTAACATAACTAGGTAGAGATTGTTTCAGTCTAAATAGAGGTCTTTTAACAAGTTTACCATTACGCATTACATTTTTACCATATTCATCTTTTACAGGTACAAAATCAACATCATAAAAAACACTGTGTATAGTTCTTCCTTCAACACCACTACGACTTAATTGTAATGCAGCTTTACCAACAAAAGCCACAAATAATACATTTGCCATATCTAATCCTAACTCTTTTATTATTTCCTTAACTATTGTTGTTTTTCCTGAACCTGCAGGTCCACTTATTTCAAAAGTTTGTTTTCTATCAGGACTGATATTTCTAAACCATTTTAATGCTTTTATTATACATTCTTCTTGTTGGTTATTCAAAACTATGTTCATTTTTTTCACCTCTAAAAATATATTAATAAATAATTGTATAAATAATTATAAAATACAATTATATAAATTAAGGTGGTGATTTATATGGATAGAATCAATATAAGTGAAATACAATTAAATCAATTGGAATATTGTATCTTAGAAGAAACTATAATATTACCTGTAACTTCAGTCCGAGTGAGTGTTCCAAAATTAACTATGAATACTAATTCTAGCAAAACATATGCCAATAGTGCAATATTAATAAATGATAATGCATGTAAACCTAGGAAAATGTCTGCTATAGAATTATCCACAGGAATTAGAATTAAAGTTTTTTCTAATCTAATTAGTTCAAACTCTGTAAAAAAAAGAATAAAAACTGAAAAGCCTTTGACATATGAATATTATATACCAAAAGGAACTCAAATGATAGCTTGTTTTATGAATAATAACGTTAATGATGGTTATTTAACAAATTTCTTATAAGGAGATGAATAATTATGGCTGAATCAACAATTCAAGATAGTATTGAAGTCGGTAAAGAATTACAAATAACAGGAAATACATTACATTATAAAAATATTATTAGTAATAGTAATAATGAATTATTTGTATTTTCAATAAGTAGTATATTTGATAAATATTATGAATTAATGAAAGAAAAAACAGTAACTATTGAATTAACTGACGAAGAATATAGAACTTATATGTATAAACCTAAATTATTAAGTTTAGACTTATATGGTACAACTGAATTAGATTTTTTATTATTAAGATTAAATAATATGGTCTCATGTATTTATTTTAATAAAAAAACTTTGAAGGTATTTGATAAAAATATTATTTCTTTATTAAATGAAATAATGATCCATGAGCAAGATAATTTTATAGATAATGAAGTATCAATAATCAATAAAATAAACGAATGGGATGATTAATTTCATCCCATTCGTTTATTCTACGTTTTTAAGTTCATACAAATCATCTTTAATAATTAAATCAAATTCATATGAGGAAAATTAAAATTTCCTATGCCATATAAGATTATATTATATACAGCAAACCCAAAAACATAATTAAAAACTAAATAAAAAATTATAATTGCTTTATATCCAAAAAAATACTACTACATAACATTACCCTCTAAAAATCTAAGCTATATTCTTTAATTCATCATTATAGAATGTTTCACCTCCTAAAGTATCTAAAACATCTTTTTCTTTTTGTAAATTACATTGAGGTGTCGCTTTGGACATATCAAATAATTTAACTTGATTATTAACTTTCTTACCATCAACTGTTAATTTCTTATTAGGATCACCAATATATTGTAACGAACCTTTAGTAAACCAAACAGGTTTTCCATCTGGTGTAGTAACATTAACATCTTTTTGAAATGCAACTTGACTTCCTTCAACATAAGGAATAAATGCTTTTGCTCTATTATGAGCACCAGAACGAGTTTTTAAAACCATTGCTTCTAAATGAGTATATTTAACAGCTCCAGTTGATTTTAATGTTTCATATTTATCAGATGTTTGAGCAAATAATATACCGAAGTCACAACATTCTAATACACCTTTAGATTCTGAGAATGCATATTCATTACAATCAGGTATAACATCTGTTTCAAAACGAGCTCTTTTAGTAGATATCTCTTCACTGATTTCTCCTTTGATTTGTGATGCAGTTAAAACTGCAACATCACATTCTATTGCAACTGCTCTTAAATCAGTTACTGTATTTTCAACAAATAATCTGTTTTCAACAGAATTAACTGTTGGTCTAAATCCTTTTATATAGTCAGCTACTAACGCTACCACTTGAAGTCCTTCTTTTTCTTTAAGTTGTTCTATATCTCTCACTATTTCATTTTTTGTATAAGCACCATTTGGCACTTGTATAAATCTGATTTTAGTTGGAGTTGCACGTTCTAATATATTACTAGATTCAATTAATAATTCTTCCACTTCATCATCACTAAGATAACATTTTTCTCCTTTTTCTTCATCATCCCAAGAAATATCTTGACCTGTCATCATTTTTATATATCTTGATTTAATATCATTTAAACCTGTTTCTGCTGATATATATAAAACACAAGGTGTATATTTCTTATCATATTTAACATTTGGGTTATATAAAGCTATATCTATAGCTGAAGATATTAACATTGAAGTTTTACCATTTCCTGAAGGAGCACCAAATACCATTAATTGTTTACTTTCTATACCTCCTCCAGTAACTAAATTTAACCATCTCATACCAAAACGAAACTTATTACATCCAGTTTCAGCTTGTTTTCTATTTCTTCTATTTTCTGCAATACAATCTTCTTTATTCAATCCTGCTGTAAATCCATTATTAACTGCACAAAAAAGATTTGATGTTGAATTAACACTATTATATTTTTTTATTTGAACCATTTTATCATTAAATGCTTTTTCAAATTCAGGAATGGCATCATAATTACCATCTACCAATATATCATTTTTTAATTTATTTAAATTTTCCATTGATTGATCAAAAAAATAATCACAAGCCCATGTTGATATTTTTATTTGATTTACCATACTAGCACATTTATCTTCTGGTAATACTTTTAATGATTTCTCAGGTGTTAATAAACCATTTACATATTCTTTAATCGGTAAATCTTTTTTTACATTTTTAACAACATCTACAAATTCATGTCCTGTTTCATATGATTTTTCTGAACCATAATCATCTATATAAGATAAAAATTCTGTTCCTGGTGGAGGAGGTACTTGTTCATTTATTGCTTTTATTGCTCCTTTACACCATATTATTTTATCATAAAGTGCATCATGATTTGACCTTGGTATACAATCAGGATCCACATAATTTAAAAATTTTTGTATTTCCATATTAATTTTCTTATCTCTGCATGGATGTTCGTCTAATAATAAATATTTTACCATGCTTTCTATATGTTCATATTTTGTATGTTTTAAAATGTCTGCTGTTCTATTTTTCTCTCTATAATTTTCAGCAAATTTATTTCTATTCTTCTTTTTAATTCCTGCAAATATAGGCATTGATTTTTCTGTCTCGGGTTGGTCATATATACTACCAATAAACCCTGTTTGTTTTTTATTATCAAATTCCATCCTATCTAATCCTCCTTTAAAAGTTTAAAATTATTTTTCATAATAAAAAATTGTTAGATATTTTCTGATTTTTTATCATGCTTATTTTTTTGTTTATTTTATTTTTTATAACGTTATTTTTTAGTCAAATAAGTGCGGTATACACTTATTTGACATTTCCATTTATTATTTTTCGTATATTTTCTAAATCTATTTTTTCTCCTTTTTTGTTATATATAAATTGCTGTATTTTTTCTTCATATGAGATACTTTTATCAAATATAAAATTATATTTAAGCATTAATTTATCTACTATTTCTTTTGTTTTCTGTTTAGTTTCTTCTTTGCTATTATCCATTATAACTATATCAACATTTTCCATATTACCAAACACTGTTGTTACTGAATCTATAAAAACTTTAGTATTATCATAATTCTTAGGTATATTTATTTTTATTCTTAATTTATCTTTTTTATACGTTGATATCATCTCTTTTATAAATTGAATTTGTTCATTCAACAACAATGAAAATATTTCTGATGTATCTAATATTGATACTGTATCAAACTTTGTTGCTTTATCATTAACTATGAATTTAAAATCAGTAGAATTATTTTCAGTTTCATATGTTGAAATAATAAAACCTTTATCTTCTTCCTCTCCGTATCTACTTCTAGTAAAACTTCCAGTATACATTATTCTATTTCTAATTTTTTGTGATTTATGTATATGACCAAAAATTATTGGACCATCACATATTTTTTCAATAAACGCCGAATTAAATACTGGATATTTCTTCATATTTAGAGTTTTATTCGTTACATAATTAGTTTCTTCAAACATACCATGACCAATTATACATTGGTATTTTTTATTAAAGAATTCCTTATAGTATTCGTCTTTGTTTTCCATATATTCTTCAGGAACATACAAAACATTGAAATCTGGGAATAATTCTTCTTCTCCTACAGTTAAATATAACTTAAAATCAACTTTAGAAGATTTAGCTATACTTGATAAATTAACTAATTGATTCTCAGGATCATGTGAAGCAGTTCCACGTATCATTCTTAATTTAGTGTTAGTTTGTTCACATTTATCTAGTATATCACAAAAAGTCTTAATTGCATATATTGAATGTTTACTAGATAATGATAGTTTAGTATCAAAATAATCACCTGCTATAAAAACAACATCTATATCTTTAGTTATATTATTTATAACTAATTTAAATTCTTTATATAATAATTCTGCAGGATAATATCCAAAATGTATATCTCCTATTACAAGTAGTTTATATAACATATCATATACCTCCTTTTAATATTTGTTATAAAAAAAATGAAAAACTATCTATAGATAGTTTTTCACCCTCTGATTATATCATCATAGCATAACATATTCCTTTTAAACAATTTTCAATTTCACTGACTATACCATAATTATTTACATTTAAATCAAATATTTTATTTCTGCATCTAATAAATTCCCATCCTTTACCAAAACTAATATAATGCTTTTTACAGAATTCAGCAAAATCTGAATTTAATTTCAAACTTTCTTTTTTATTACAATTTAAGTTACGTATTCCGTGTATTTTATTTAATCTATAAGCACTATATTCTAATAAATCATATAATGATATATCTATATAATATAATAAATCATATAATACTCCTCCTAATAACACGACTAAATTACGTAAATCTATCTCATCAAATTCATTTGATTGGATAGTATTATTATACATATCAGAATTTAATGTGTTTAAACTATATTGATTAATTATAAAATGATATATAAAATCATTAACAAAAGTTCCTTCTGTTAAATTATTTATTTTATATCTAATAGCGTCTATCATATTTAATAAATCATCATGTCTAGCAAGATCTATTTGGTCATAACAACACCACAATTTCTTATCAAATTCTTCAGTTGAACTGAAACTTATTTTATTATTATTATAATAAATATGTGGTAAAAATATTATCTTTTTAGGTAATGGCAATAAATTAATACAATATTTTATGTTATTTGATTTTCCATAACTATCAATTCTACCAGTTGCTCGTATTAAATTTGATTTAGTTGCATTTCTCTTAATAAATTCCTCTGGTTCTTCATTTAATATTAATTGTGTATGGTCTGCTAAATATTCTCTACCTTTGTGTAAATTCATTATAGTATAGCATCTATCGTTATTACGATATTTTCCTACTAAAACTGCTTCAAATGTTATTATTTTACCAACACCCATATCTTGTAATCCAGGTCTTTCTATTTTCTTAAGTTCTAGATTTCTATTATTGTTATTTGAGAATTTATATATGATTTTATTAGTTATAATATTTTTACTTTTACTATTATCTATAGTTTGATTTTTATTTACATTTTTACTTTTATTTACATTTTTACTTTTATCTATAGTTTGACTTTTATTCATATTTTTACTTTTATCTATAGTTTGATTTTTATTAACATTTTTATTTTTATTCACTGTCTTATTTTTATTCATTGTTGTTTTACTTTTATCTACTGCCTTATTCATTGTCATTTTACTTTTATCTACTGCCTTATTATTGCTTTCAATATTTAAAAATTGTTTTTCACCCTTATTATTCTTATTATCTTTCATTTATTATTCCTCCTGTATAATTAAAATAATAATAATAATAATAATAGAATAAGACAAATAAATTTGTCTTATTCTATTTTACTTTTCTTCACTTAATGAGTTGTACTAAGTATTATTAAAATACTGTTCAAGATAAGGTTAATATCCTCTTATAGTATAAAGATACTAACTTATTTAAAAGTTATTACACTACCTATAAAAATAAATAAAGACTGACTCTCACGAGTCAGTCCCCCTTTCCTTCTCATTCATGGTAGTATGTATGAGTTGTACTCAAGTATAAAATTAACTCTCACGAGTTAACCCCGTTCCTTTTCATCTCTATGTAGAGATGCGTTGTACTAGGTCTAAAACTGATTCATTCGAATCAGTCCCCTTTTCCTTGTCATATATGTCACCATATATGAGTCGTACTCAAGTATAAAATTAACCCTCACGAGTTAACCCCGTTCCTTTTCATCTCTATATAGAGATGCGTTGTACTAGGTCTAGAACTGTCCCTCACGGGTCAGTCCCCGTTCCTTATATCTATATAAAATATAGATACGCCGTACTAGGTCTAGAACTGATTGCAATGAATCAGTCCACCGTTCCTTCCCATATATGTCACCACATATGAGTCGTACCATAGGCTTTAGAACTGTCCCTCACGGGTCAGTCCCCGTTCCTTATATCTATATAAAATATAGATACGCCGTACTAGGTCTAGAACTGATTGCAATGAATCAGTCCACCGTTCCTTCCCATATATGTCACCACATATGAGTCGTACCATAGGCTTTAGAACTGTCCCTCACGGGTCAGTCCCCGTTCCTTATATCTATATAAAATATAGATACGCCGTACTAGGTCTAGAACTGATTGCAATGAATCAGTCCACCGTTCCTTCCCTATATATGTCACCACATATGAGTTGTACTAGGCTTTAAAATTGACCCTCACGAGTCAACCCCGTTCCTTATATCTATATATAAAATATAGATACGCCGTACTAGGTCTAGAACTGACTATCATTAGTCAGTCCATCGTTCCTTCCCATATATGTCACCACATATGAGTCGTACTAGAATATCGGACGAGGTGGGGTTAAGATCCGCTCATATCCTAGAGGCTCACAAACTTATTTAAAAGTCACTATCCCCTAACATACTATACAGTCGCATCCAGAAGCTCACAAACTTATTTAAAAGTCACTATCTCCTGATCTACCTGTAGTCACTACGGAATCAATGCCGTCCAGAAGCTCACAAACTTATTTAAAAGTCACTATCTTCTGATCCAACACCTTTATTATATCCTAGGAGCTCACAAACTTATTTAAAAGTCACTATCTCCTAGCAATATATCCTGCTGGCAACCTAGAGGCTCACAAACTTATTTAAAAGTCACTATCCTCTAGCATTGCTGCCCTACGAAATATAAATAAAATAAATTTTATTTCTTATATATAATTAAAATCGTTATCTTTTTCATTACTATTTTGTTGAAGAGTAAATAAAAAAATAAGTAAAAGATTTTTTATTCTTTTACTTATTTTTTATTAATTTATAAATCTAAAACAAACATAAGTGATTCTCTCACCTCTTGTTTTTTTTCTTCTGTAAGTATTCCTATTTTCCTGTCCAATTGTGACTTATTGATTGTCGTTATTTGCTCTAAAAGAATCAAAGATTCTTTACTTATGCCACATCTTCCATCTATACTTACATGTGATCTCATTTTTTTTGTTTTACTTCTACTAGTTACTGGTGCTACAGTAACTACATTTGAGTTTTTGGTTGTTACATCATTTTGTAGTATAACAACAGGTCTATAGCCTGTTTGTATACTACTATTTGTATAACAATTCACTTCCCCCAAATCAGCTAAATATATTTCTCCACGTTTTACTTTTCTCATTTTTTTATTCCTCCCTATATATTATTCATTTTTATAATATATAAGTGAATATTTACGAATTACATTAGATCATGCCATTCAATATTTAAATCATATATCATATAAAATACATTTACTAGATTATTGAATAATTTAATATATTCATCCATATCATCTCTATCAATTATTTTCAAATCCCAATCATTTTCATGTATTATTAAAATACCCACTTGTTCAACATTAGTATTGTTATTTTCTAATAATTGTATATATGCTCCTAATTGAATAAAATGAGATGAATAAAATTTTTTAGATGTTTTAAAATCTATTATTGTTTTCTTTCCTTCTAATTCACAATATAAATCAATAGTACCACCATAAGAATCTATTGAAAATGATCTTTCTCCCCATATTGGATTTAAATTATGACTATCCAAAAATGATTTAAAAGATTTTAAATTGTTTTTAATAAATATCATATCTTTTGTTGGTATATTGAAATTGATACCTTCATTAAATAAATACTCATGACATACTTCATGAACTAATGTTCCTAGATTAGCTTTTTCTTCTAAAACTTTTTTATAACTTTGTTTTTTCCAACCTAAACTATTTGCCCAATTAACAATATGAGGTTTATTTAAAACTTTTAATATAGTAGTAACTGATGGTACTTCTATATCATTATTATTTATATATGTTGAATGGTCTGAATATTTTCCCATTAATATTATTACCTCCCATTTAAAAATTATTTAATTGTAATATATGATTTTAATAATAATATACAATTAATGAACAACACTCCTTATTGGTATGTATCAGCAAAAATAAATATTAATTTCATTAAATTTAATACATACCAACAACTCCGTAAGGAGAAGAAGATGACTGGAGGACGATAATAAAAGAGAGTCCGACAGGAGAAGGAGTTGTTGAAGTAAAGATATAAAATAGGAAAGGAAGATACGTTCATTAACATTTATTGTTAATGAACTTTTTATTTTTTTTTAATTAAAAAATAATTTTATAAACAAAATAGTAAGAAAGAATATAAAAAAGTCCCATTGATGAATTTATTTTTTTTCTTACATGGCAAACCCTCAAGATTATATAAGTATAAGTATAGTTATAAAAAATGGATAAGATTTAATTAAATCTTATCCAACTTTCTTTCTTTAATTGAAAATAATGCTAATAAACAATTTAATAGGGTAAAAAATTCATTTAAAATGTTTACATTTTTATTAACATATGTAGAATATAAGTATTAATACTTATATTCTACATATTTTTTTCTCCAATAATCAACAATGATATAAGGTATAAGATTTTTAAAATTTATATAAAAGGAGTTGTAAAATATGAAATATAAGCCAATTACAAATACGTATGTATTTAAACAATTTCAAGGCAATATAATAAATGTAATACAAGAAACACTAACTAAAAGTGATATTTTATCTGAAACTGAATTACAAGAACAACTAGTAATGATTAATAAATATATTAAATCGGGATTAAAGATAAAAGTGTTAAAAGAATTTGAAGAAAATAAAATAAGATTATTATATGCTAATGATGGTATTCCTAAAATGTCATCATTGCCATTTATAATGACAGTAGCAGGTTCAGATATAAATGCTAATGTAATAGTTAGTACTTTTGGTAGTAGAAGACAAGATGGTGTTGTTAACATAGAATATAGAAAACTTTATGTTTTAATGGAATCAGCTTATATTGCTAAAAAAGTATTAACTAATTATAATCAATATAAAAATAATAGTAATATAATAAATAGTTGTATTATGTATGCTAATATGTTTGTTAAACCTTTAAATAGAAAGTTTAATATACATTTAGATAGAAACAAAGAAAATACTGCTTTATTTTTAGCAGCTAAATTCTTTTTAAAAAATGTATTGGAAATGTCTAATGAAGAAATTATTTTCAATACAGCATCAAAAGCTTGTAAAGCACCTAATCCATTATTATTAAGAGAAGCAGATGTAACTATACCTGATGAAGCTTATAAAGATTTAGGTACATTTTTAAATGCATTAAAAGAAGATAAACTTAGAATAGGATTAAGCAATTTAACAGGAAGAGGATATTTGGAATCATTTATTTCTCAATATGGTGGAGCAACTATATTTGCATTAGAAATGTTACCATATTGGTTGTTTGTAATAAATGCATCAATTTCTTCTATGGGAATAGTAAATAATTTTGCATTAGAAGATATAACAGAAAAAGATGGACCAAAATTAATATCTAAATTTTTATAATATAACAGGGAGAATATATAATATGGAAAAACAAGAAGAAATGATAATGGAATTTAAGAATAACGTTATTGAAGATTTAATTTCAACGTATGGCTGTAGTAAAATTGAAGCTATGTATTTATTTAAGAAATCATTTGTACCAAATTTAATTAAAGAAGTTCCTGAAATGGTATTACATGATGGTGTAGAATATTGGTCAAGATTAATTTATAATTGGAAGGAGGATATTTAAAAATGGCTGATAAAATTTATTTTCCAAGAACTATAAACTATAAAGGTAAAGGTTTAATAGCTAAAAATACTATTGATAGTGAAATAATAGTAGTTGATAAAGATGGTCAAAAAGTTGATCCTATAGAACATAATGACCAAAAATATATTCCTTGTATTATAGGAGATACTATAATAGTAACTTATACAAAGAAAAAAATAAGTAGAAGATTTAAAGTTGTAGGAATAGATGTATCTGAACAATTTTATGTATGTGAAGTAGTTATGACATTTGAAGATAATATAGAATTGCAATTAATAGAAATACAACAATTATATGAAAAAAATGCAATAACTAGTTCCACTGTTCATCAAAAAGCAGATGATTTATTAGTTCAACTATTATATGAAAAAGGATATGAAAGAATAGCAGATGCATATATTAAAGTAACAAAATTTTATAATTGATAAAAAAATAATGAATACCAATTTAGGTATTCATTATTTTTTATTGCATTATGGCATAACATTAATTTTCATTATTATCATAATTGTAATCACTTATCCATTCTTTGAATCCATGATAAGCTATTATTTTAAATTGAACGGCATTATTTTTATCTTTAAAAAATTCTACTTCCCATCCAGCTTCTTTTAGAATTTTTATTGAATTCTTAAGAATATTTTTCAAAGGATGTTGTTCAAATTTATCTGGTGGATAAATTGAAAAAGCATATAGTAATTCTTCTGCTGTGCTCATTAAATTATCATATTCTTTTTCTTCTAAAGGCTTTCTACTTAAATTAAAATTATAAATATTTTGCATAATATTACCTCCAGTAATTAAATAAATTTATTGAATAAGATATAAACTATTTTATACCTTTATTCATATTTATAATATAGTAATGAAAATTTATAAATTACATATATAAAAATATAAAAACTTTACAACTTTACTAATAAACTAACATAATAACGAATAGTTAACATGGGGATATGTTACTATCCAATAATATTATATAGTAATGAAATATTATAAATTACATAGGAATATAGAAAAAAATTAAGAAGTAATCTTTAAAGATTACTTCTTAATTTTTATTATTAGTATTTATTACTTCAAATGTTTTTTTCTTTTTTTCATTGTATTTTTGAAATAAATATATTGAACAGCGTTATCCATTACAGTAGATGCTACATCTACTAGTTCTTCTATAGCTTCAACTGCTACTTTGTAATTATAACATTTTAAAGCAAATTCATCAGCTTCATACTCAACATTAATATCGCGTATTAGACCTGATTTTTGTTTTGCTTTTTCTAAATGTTGTAATTGTTTATGCCCTAGCTCATGAGCTAAAGCAAACTTTCTAGTATTGATAGATAGTTTTTCAAATAAACTGTCTATTATGATGTAATATTTGCCATGGTCATCATAAATTAACATGGCGAATAGAGCTCCAAAAGAGTTAATTAAATAATTGTTTTTTATTACAGGTATATCTCCTATATATCCTATTGGTTTAACTTCACTTAAATCATTCAATAATACTATTTTTTCAAGATCTTCATTTTTAATATTTAAATAATCATCTAATCCTGAACCCATCTTTTTTAAATTTTCAAACATAATATTACCTCCAATAATTAAATAAATTTATTGAATAAGATATAAACTATTTTATACCTTTATTCATAACTATAATATAGTAATGAAAATTCATAAATTACATATACAAAACAATCAATTAATGATTATATAAAGTAAAGGAGGTATTGTAAATGGCTGAACAAGATTTATTTTTTAAAAGAGATGCGTTGTCTAATAATACATTTGATTTTGAAACAGAAATTAAAGCTATAGAAGAATGTAAATTATCATCATTTCAATATTTATACCAATTACAAAAAGAAATGACTAGATATAAAAGATTTGATTTTCATATGATGGATTTACAACGTTCGGATAGAGTAAATCATGAATTATCATTAGCTCCAAGAAAATGGGTTTTATATGTTCCTGGAGATTTTCTTGATGATGATGATAGATTACGATATAGACGTTCCAAATTTTATGATAAACAAATAAGTCAAGACGATACTTTAACTAATAAGGATATATTTACAAATTCATATATGGTATTCGTAAATGGAGAATTATGTATGGATGGAGTGAACATATATTGTAAAGAGGACAGAACTTATTTGGTATTTAATATAAGAGAAAAACCTTCAGAAAAAAATGGTTTAATAAGAGCTAATTTTAAACATATGAGAGAAATAAATGCTCCTATTACTGTATTATTTATGCCTAATTATTCTAATTATTTATTAGATACTAATGCAAATGCAATAGACCACTTTAATAAATCTAATGGGGGTATGAGTTTACCTTCATATAATTTTACTGAAAATACACTATGTTATTGCTTATTAAATGATACACATTATGGAGAAGAATTAAAATTAACTAGAAATGAATCTAATGGAAAATATTTAGTTGATCCTGAGTATATTAAGTATGTTAAAAAGAATTATACTAATAACAAATTATTATTAAAATTTTTTGATTTTCCTTTTTTCCATAAAAAAATAACTTTGGGAAATGATAAAGATGACATATGGTTTCAATTAGATATTCAAGATTATCCAATAGCCATAGATAATATGCTAATATTTGATAGTAAGGGATTCTTTATGCATAATTTAAAAATAGATATGTATTATCCAAATATTTATAAAATAGTTGGTGATATCCCAGATGACAGAACATTAAAAGTTTATGTTTTTTATAGAAAAAGTAGTAAAGTATTAAAGCATAAAAACAGATTATCGATGTATTATAAGTACATGAACAATATATTAACCAGATATCAAAAAGGTACAATTAATGAAATTGTTAAGAATTATATTCCAAAAGAAATTATATATTCTATAAAAGATTATCAAGGTTCAGTATATTTTGATGACAGTTTTAAATATAAAACTAAGAAGATGAAACAATTAACAAGAGAAGATGGTGAATGGTTTAGAATATACCTTAAATATTTAGCTATACAAAATAGACAATATTATTTAGATATGTCAAAAATAGAATTAGACCAAAGAATTAAAAATGATAATAAAGACACAGGTATAGAACCATTAGAAACATTTGAAGAACCAATGTATTTATTTGTATTATCTAATAGATTTAGAAATAAATTTGATGATTTAATAGTATTGGTTGATGGAACTAAAAGAGATTATGATTGTAAAATATATGGAAATGATGATTATGTATTTCTATATATTCCAGTTAAATTTGTATCATACACATCAATTGTAGAAATAGAAAAGTTACCATTATTTGTAACAACATATGATTTTAGAGGTGATCCTATAACAAGAAGAGCATCAATTGATTTAAAATATCCTAATGATGAATTTCATCATCCTTTAATTAATGATGTATATTTAGTTGATATGGATAATGATAAGTTAGTACCAACTGATGCGTATGAATTATATTCTAGAGTTGGAGATGATGTATATAATTTATTAGATCATGATTCATATTTACCATGTCCAGAACATTTTGAAATTAGATTAAAACATATCGAATATATAGGAAGAAATCTTCAAATGAGGATTTCAAAAAGACATGAGATAACAAGAAAAACAATTTATACAATCAAAGATTTATTTAGTGCATTGCAATTTAATGATGATTGTAAAAAAGATAGTAGATATTTTAGAGTATATAAAAATGGTAGATGTATACCAAGACATGTTCCAACTATACAATTTACAGCAGATCCAGAATTAGGTCCAACAGCAGTAATATCTGGTGTAGGAGTTTCATCAGGTCAAGAATTGGTTGCAGAAATAATGCCATATAAAATGAAACAAGTTTATTATAAAAAAAGAATTGAACAATTTAAAATGGTTGAATTGGATGGATATATTGATAAACCTTTTGATTTGCGTTGGCATGATGTTTATATTAATGGTAGAAAGTTAAATAAAGATAATATTGAAGTAATTTCTTCTAATAAAATAATTGTTAAAAATGTACGTTCTACTAAAAATTTTGAAATTGTTGAAAATTCTAGAGATAAAGAATACTTTGGATATGTAACAATAGAAGATATTATAGATAAATTAATTGATGCTGATGATGAGTTTAGAGAAAATATTGAAAAAACTATAGCTGAAATAATAGATGACGAAGAAGATATATTAGAAGGTGGATTAACAATAATAGATTATTTATTGTATTCCTTCTATTATGATTACTTGGTTCCAAATTATGGATTGATAAATCCAAATGAATTGCAACTTGATGTTGCAACACAAGAATTTTATCATCAGATAATGGATGGCGAACCTTTCTTATTTAATCCTGATTATGGCAGATTAAATGCTATGATATTACCATTAAATCCTGATGATGATAGTTTAGGATAAACTGAAAGGAGTTTAAATTATGAAACAAGATAGAATGTTTATATATCACATATTTATTAATCACGATCCAACTAAAAATAATATAGGATTTTGTAGTTCTATAAAGGAGTTGATAGAAAGATTAGATTATATAGAATATATGGGATTCAATACAATAATGTCTAATCCATTATTTCCATGTAAAAGCTATCATGGATATGATATTATTGATTTTTATGATATCGATCCAAACATAGGTACAATGGAAGATTTTGAAAATCTTATGGATGAATTAGATAAACGTAACATGAAATTTATATTTGATATAACACTAGCTCATACTAGCGATACTCATCCATGGTTTTTCGAGTATATTAAAGGAGAGAACGATTATTATGTGTTTAGAGATAAAATAGAAGATGATGATATATCAACGGATATGCATAAAACGATACACTTTTATAGATATGATTATCAAAAATATATATTAGGTGCTTTTGGTGGTCATATGCCTTCATTAAATGTTGAATCTGAATCGTTAAGACGTGAAATAAAAGATATTTTGCAATTTTGGATTAAAAAAAGTGATAATCTAGGATTGAGATTAGATGCTATTTATTATAATAAAGTAACAGCTAAGGATCATGATGGTATACCTTATTGTAAATTTATAAGAGATGCTGTAGATGAAATAAATCCTAATTGCGTTTTAATCGGGGAAATATGGGATAATAAAAATATGCTTAATGAACCTATTGAATATTCTAATACTCTAGGCAACATATTTGATTTTTATAATAGTTTTAATATAATAAATCAAATTAAAAATGATGAACCAGTAAAAATAGAAAATCCATATAAACGTAATACGCTGTTTTCATGTAATCATGATACTGCTAGATTGTATACTATGTTAAATAATGACATTAGTAAAGTTAAACAAGTATTGGAAACAATGATTTTAAAAACGGATAGTGATGTTAGTATCTATTATGGTACTGAAGGGAATTGGTATGGTGATGTTATAAACGGTAATGACTTGCATGTACGAAGCAAAATGCATGAAGAACACATGCAAGGTTTATTATGTGGAAAATATAATAGTTTAGTTCAATATATAAAAGATCTAATAGCACAAGCTAAATAAAAATGATAAAGATAACGATTGTAATTAAAAATACAATCGTTATCTTTTAAAAAAACAATATTGTAATAGAAATAATGAAAGGAGTGATTATTAATGGCTGTTGTAGAAAAAGGAGATGTCCTTAATTATACTATGCAGAGATTTGCTTTATCTGCTTTATCAAAAGAAAGATATCCTGAATCAGTTAAAGAAGAAATAATGATTGATAAAAATACAGGTGAAATCTTACTTAAAGATAAAAGTGGTTATATTGTTTCTGCAGATACAACAAATAGATTAGCATTAGCTATGCGAAAAGCTATAAGTGATGCTGAACAGTCAGGAATATGTGGTCAATTCTATCAAATGACTTTTGATGATATGGAATTACCTAAAATGATTTCGTATAATAAAAATATTTTAAGTGAACCTTTGGATTTGTCATCTCAAATAAATAAATTTTTATTAAATTTTGACATATCCGAACATTTTTGTAATACTGATAGTATAGATTTGTTAAATGAAACTGAATGTGAAATTAAAGTTGAAGCTAAAAGAGGTAGTCAGCAATTTATTGTTACTAAAAAAATAAATGATATGAACAAATTTGTTATAAATAGTATGGATTATTGTAATGATGATAGCAAACCTATAAGTATAACTGGTATAACATTTATACCTGCTCCATATGCTATAGGCGATGTTAGATATAGAATTTCATTACACAATGTATTTATAACTTGTAATATTTAGGAGGTGATACAAAATGGCAGCTAAACTTAATTTTATAAAAAATATAACAAATGCAGATGCAGTCACAACATATCAATTAATCCTAAATTCTTTATTTGGTGACAATATACCTAAAGAATATGATCCGACTAAAACTTATTCTAAAGGGGATCCTATTATATCATTAATGCCTAATGGTAATTATGTATTAAAAATTGCAACAGGTAATGATATAACAGGGATATATAATGATAATGACTGGCATACTATATATTTTACTAATTTATTTGGTGAAGGTTCATCATTAGATGTTGATTTTAGTAAAGCAATACAAATAGCAGTTGAACAACCACAAGATAAAGATAATAGAATGTGGTTCCAACCAGTAGTTATTAAATCTGGTGATGGTGGTTCAATAGATTTAGGTGGTTTAACATCTGGTGTAAATATTAATGTTTATGAAAATGAACATTTTGCTGCTCAGGATGATGAACCTAGTGAACCAAAAGTAAGATTATGGTTTGATTATGAAGAATAAGGAGGTGAATTTAAATGGATGTAAGAAAAGCATTTATACGAGTTAAAAAAGAAGGAGCTACTGATTTTGAATTAGTTTATCCTATTACTGTTGCAGATTATGTAATGTTAAAAGGCAATAAACCAATGTCTTCACAAATTGATGAAATGACAAAAGCTATTTTATCTAAAGTTGATTCTTCTAAAGTTGGTTCAGCTAATGGTTTAGCAACATTAGATTCTTATGGAAGAATACCTTTATCTCAAATGCCTTCTGAAAATAAAGAAATCAGAATGGTTGATAATATATCACAATTATTTTCAATAACAGATCCTTTTCAAGGTTTAGTTGTTTATGTAAAAGATGCTACTGGAGATGCTGATGTTAAATCTGGTGGTGCTTTTTATATTTATGATGGTAGACAATTTATAAAAACTTCTGAATCTGGAGATATGGAAATAGTCGTTGATTGGAATGATATAAAAAATAAACCAACAACTGTTAAGGGATATGGAATAACTGATGTTCTTGGTTCATCAATGTTAGTTGATTGTGGTGGTAAAGAAAATGCTGGAAAAATAGTTGTATTAAATGAATTTGGTGAATTAGATGTAGATATTACAGGTAGAGCATATTTTGTTTCACGACTAGAACATAAAAGAAAAATAACACTAACAGGAGATGTTAGTGGTGAATGTGTTTTTGATGGTGGAGAAAATGTATATATTAAAACAATGTTAGAAAGTCAAGGAATTAGACCTGGTACTTATACTAAATTAATGGTTGATAATAGAGGTAGGATTATAGGCGTAGGTAATATTGAAGCTAGTGATTTACCAACAATAACTCCAGATATGATACAAGGATTAGAAAATTTAGATAAAAAAATAATGGTAAGAGATAAAGATCAACAAATGGAAGCAAGTATATATTTGGATCATGATCCAGTTAATAATATGGAACCTGCAACTAAAAGATATGTTAATGCCGTTTGTACTACACAAACTATGAATATTAAGGAACCTGTTAGATTTGCTACAAATGAAAATATAGTTTTATCTGGATTACAATATATAGATAATTATCCTTTAAAAGAAGGGGATAGAATATTAGTTAATGGTCAAAATGTTAAAAATCAAAATGGTGTTTATATTGCATCTAGTGGTACATGGCAAAGATCTGAAGATTTAAATACTGGTATTTCTTTTGCTAAAGGTACTTATATTTTAGTAAATGAAGGTAAATTTGCTAATTGTGGATTCATATTACTTAATGGTGGTAATATATCATTAGGTACAAGTAATATAGAATTTGCTCAATTTAATGGTCCTAATGATCTTATATTTACAGGAGGTATAACTAAAAATGGAATTAATGTTTCTTTAGAAGAAGTTATCAATCCTGGTGAATACATGTCCGTAACAGTTGATAAATATGGTAGAGTTGTTAAAGGTAAAAAGAGTATAACTTTAAATGACATAGGTGGAATAACTTGGGGAGATATTAAGGATAGACCTAATTCTAATCCTGATGCTATAGATACAGCTACAAATTTAATGCACTATCATGAAAATGATGATATATTAGATTATTTAGGAACAAATAATGATGGTAAGCTTACATTTAAAGGTAAATTAATAGAAGGTTCAGGAGGAAATAGTAAAAATGGTTTACCTCGAGGAGGTAAAAAAGGTCAATTATTATCTAAAACTTCAGAAGTAGACTATGAATCTGAATGGACTGATATTGATATAACTGATGCTGAAATGCAAAAATTTATTGAAGAATTAGAAAAAGGTACAGGTTCAAGTGATCCTACTGAATTATTAAGATGTAAAATGCCTAGTGGTGGTATTATCGGTCAGGCATTAGTTAAAAGATCTTCTCAAGATTATGATACAAAATGGTATGATGTATTGACACCAGATGATAATGTATCAGAAAAAGATATAGAAACATTTATAGCTGAATTGATGGTTGAATTTGGTACAGGAACAAATATAGATCCATCAAAAGTTATAATAAGTTGTAGAATGCCAGCTGGTGGTACTACTGGTCAAGTATTAGTTAAGAAAAGTAATGATGATCATGATACTAAATGGGCTAACGTAAGTGATTACGTTAATAATAAAATACCTAGTGGTGGTAAACCAGGGCAAGTATTAGTTAAATATTCAACAAAAGATTATGATTTATCTTGGGCTGACATTGATACATCATCTGGTGGTGGTGGAGGAACTATTATTGGTGATTGTAAAGTTCCATCTGGTGGTACTCAAGGTCAAATACTTGCAAAAAAATCAAATAGTAATTTTGATTTAATATGGGTAGATGCTCCTAAGAACAGTTCAGGTTCATCAGGTGATTGTAAAGTTCCTGCTGGAGGTTTACCAGGTCAAGTTTTAACTAAAAGAACTGGAACTGATTATGATTTAGTATGGGTTAATCCAACAGGTGGAAGTGGTTCTGGAGGAAGTACTTTATCTGGTAAATTTACCTGTATAGGAACAGAAAGAGATCCAGATTTAATGGATGGTGGTATATGGTTTAAAGTAATAGATTAGGAGGTGTTTCTTATGGCTGTTCAAAAAATCATATCTGCATTAGAAAGAGTTAAAGATGATAATGGAGATTATGTATTAATATTGCCAGTTAATACTGCAGAAGAAGTTTTTATTAGTTTAGAAACAGGAGTAAGGCTTAGTGATGTTCTTAATAACCTAGTTGTTAAAGTTGATGATGCTAGATTATCTACAATAGAAGATTTATCTAACACTATAAATAAATTATCAGGTTTAATTGATGATAAATTAATGTTAAATCATATATATCGTGATAATTTTAAAACAAATGATAATTTGCTTATAACTTCAGGAACTTATAGTTCAGGTAGTATAAAAATTGCTCAAGGTCAATCAATGGATTTTAAATTAAAAAATCCTATAAAATTATCTTTCACACCTACAGATTTTAAAGTATCTCAAATATCAAAATATTTAGGTTCACCTAGTATTTCATGTTTAATAACATTTAATGCTTTAGATAGTAATCCACAATGGTATGAATGTACTGATGTATTGACAACTGGTTCTTTTGCGAAAGTACCTGAAATACCTAACAAAGAAAAAGATAAAGCATATGCAATAAATGTTAGAATAAGATGTACATGTAATGGTTCATCAACATTTGAAATAATGGATTTGAGTGTTTTATATGCGTAACGGTAAAGCTAAAGAGATACTAAAAAGATGTAAAGGTGAAGGAGAGCATTCTAGTATCAGAATGTTATCATTGTTATTGATAGTTATATTATTAATATCAACAGCTACACGAACTATTAGTTTATATAGGATATTTAATATAATATGTCCTAAAGGAGATATTGAAGAAAATATTTTAGATACTTTAATAAGGGATAATAATCATCAAATGTTTAATATGTTAATACACGATGGATATGATGTTGCTTCTAGAGAAGATAAAATATCAACTATGAAATTAGAAAAAGATTTAATAAATAACCATACAAAAACAGAATTAAATGACATGTTGAATTCTACAAAATTTAGTAATAAAATTTTTGACACAATGGATAATGCAAATAAAAAATATTATAAATCATCTGATGCTGAAAATACTAATTTTCTTATTATAGGTACAGAAGAAAATATTTTATATGCAAAAGCAAATTCGTATCATGATAGATTCAAACATCTATTTGGTACAAATTCAACAATAACTTGGGATACATTTTACAATAATTTAAACAATCCTAAGATAACAAAAAAAGTTTTTAACAATTTAAAAAGTTCTCCTAATGGAGATGCTGTTATAATGCGTATAGATGGAAAATATGATAAAGACCGAATATATAACTCAAAAGATTTGTTAAAAATTTTTAAAGAAAAAGGTATTGATGGATTAAAAGGATTTGGATATGTTACATTATCAACAATAACTGAAGATGGTGATATTTTAGGTCATTCAGATTCTATTTTTATGCAACAAAATTTAGAATGTAAAAAAATATATGTATATCATTATATGGATATAAGAGAATACATTCTTAATAATACAGATAAACTAGTAGAACAAAATGTAAAAGACGCTTATTATATTGATACTATAGATAAAGAAGTTATAAATGATTTTCTATTCTCAATTTCCACTATAATATTTAATATAATATCAATAATAGGATTGATGTTTATATATAAATTATTAGAAGAAGATTCAGAATAATGAATAGGAGTTGAATGGTATGGAAGGTTTGAATGTAAGCACTTTCCTATCAATACTCGTTCCATGGTGTTTATATTTTATATTAACATTAACTGGAGCGTTTCTTAAAGATTTATATAATACGATTGTTAAAAAAGATGTTAAATTTAGAATGAGTAGAGTATTGATTGGAGCCATATCAGGTGCATTTATAATGATAGGATTAGAAAACATATTATTAACAAAAGTTGGAGTCAATCAAATTGTTACCATATCATTTATTATCGGAACAGTAAGTTTTGAATTATTTAATAGAATTAGTAAATTAGATAATATATTGAAATATATTAAATTATTTAATAAATTTGTTAAGGAAAATAGGGACAGTGATGACGATGGTGATGAATGATATAAGTAAGGAATGAGCATTGCTCATTCCTTATTATTTTTTAATTAAATAAAAACATTATATTAATATAAAGGAGGTATTTAATATGTCGATATTAGAAAAAATATTTGGTATAAAGAAAGAAGAAAAAATACAAGTAAATAACGATTTACAACCAATAGTAAATGCTTTACAAAGAATTAAAGGGGTTGTTAAATATGAATTAACAGAAAACGCTATACGTATAATAGGATTAGAAGGTGAGCCTTTTGTTGAAATAACAAAAGATCCTAAATATAATTATGCTACTTTTTATAAATATCGTAGACTTTCAGATAATTTTGAATATATTAATTATGATAAAGTTCTAGAATCATATATTTATAGATATTATGAAATATCAACCCCTATTAAAATGAGCGATGGTAGATATTGCTATCATGAACATGGGGATACAGACGCATTTAAAGTAAATAAAAAAGGACAATTGATGTGTAAATATTGTGAAAATGTTATAACTAGAAAGGATAAATATATAAATGTCGATTAATATAGATATAAATGTAATATTATTCATAATAATTATTAGTATATTTTTATTATTAGATAGTCTAAATGAATTTACGATAACAACAATAATTTTATCAACAATATTTGTTGTAGTGGTATCAACAATTATATTATGTGCAATTTTATTATTAACCCCATTTATTATTGGTTTATTAATTATAATATCAATCATATCTTTATTTAAAGATAAAACCAAATATTAAGGAGAGATAAGAATTATAGGAATCATGCCTATAATTCTTATCTCTTATTTTTCATTATAATATTCAGCTATACCATCACAAATAATTTTATTTATGTCTTCATGATTTTCTTTTTTATAATAAATTTTTTGTTCATTTATTATTTTTTCTCTTAACTGTTTTAATTCGGCTAGATATTTTTTATTGTTAGACAATCGGATTAAACTTTCAATAAAATACACATCCTTCTTTTTTGGAAGTTTTCGTTTTGCTGCAAGTTTACATAAAGCTTTACCAGCTTCTACTGTCTTAACATGTGAATGGCATTCATATTTAGAATTAATATTAACCACAACAAAAGAACCGTCTAAAGTTTTTTTTAACACGAATTGTTCATATCGATAAATATAATTGTTCATTGAGAATCTACCCCATTCATAAATAATTTGGCAAAAATTAACTAGCCTTTTTACCATTACATGATTGTATATTAATAAATACATTTTTTGTATGAGCTTATTTTAAACAATAAGTTAAGCAATGATTCAATAAATGAAAGGAGTGTTAAATTGAATGAAACCAAGAGAATTATTCAAATTTGGAAAAAACAGGGTAATGAATGAGGATGAATTATATTCAAGACCGAATTCATTCTTAATTGGGGATAGTATACCACAAAGTAATAAAATAGCATATCGTAAAGGGGACATAATTGTTAACGTTGGTCCAACTTGCGAAAGTGAACCTTTATATAAATGCATTGAGTCTGGTAATCCTGGTACCTGGATAACTATAGGTTCAGGAAGTAAAGGTGAAGCTGGACCTCAAGGTCCTCAAGGTGAAAAAGGAGATAAAGGAGACCCAGGTGCTATATATAATGTTAAAGGTACAATAGAAAATGATAGTGCTGCTTCTACTCTTGATGTTGCTACTGCAGAAATAGGTGATTGTTACATTGCTGAAGATAGTAAAAATGTTTTCATGTTTAATGGAACAGAATTTATTAATCTAGGACCTATTTCTGGACCACAAGGTGAAAAAGGAGATAAAGGTGACCAAGGTGAAGCAGGACCTAAAGGAGAAGCTGGACCTCAAGGACCTGCTGGAATATTTGATGATACTTATGAATATACCGATTTAAAAACAAAAAATAAAAAAGTAATAGCTGCTATGAATGAATTATTCGATATGATAGGTAAAGGTAGTAATACAGAAGATCCTGACCCAACAGGAGATGTTATGTATTATGGATTTATACCTTATAGCGTTTCTGGTTCTATAGAATATGAAGATGTTACTAAAGAATTATTACAAAATTGTGCTAATACTGTTAAACAAGTTGCTCCTGGTGTATTGGAAAGAACAAGCACAGGTCAATTTGTTGAAGGGGATATGGTTATAGTTGCTTTCCCTGCTGCATCAAAATTAGTTGCATATAAAGATAATGGTCTTAATAGTAAAGTCAAATTCGATGGTACTGGAGTACCATGTGTAAATGGTCTTGATTTGGATATAGGTGGAGTTCCTTACAAAGTATATGGTGAAATGATGCTTGTTAGTGGGGAATTATTCATTTATGTTGATAAAGCTTAATTAAATATAAAAAGGAGGAATATAAAATGGCTACAGATTTTAGTTCAGATGTTATTTTATTAAATGGTGCATTAAAACCTACTAAAAGAAATACACCATTAGACTGTAGAACAGTCATTGAAAATATAAAAGAAGTATCTAGAATACCATTACCTTATGTTGGTATGATATTCTATGTTAAAGATGAAAATCAATTATATAAAGTTACTACATTAAAATCTAAATTAATTGCAGGTAAACCTCAAGAAGATTATCAAGTTAACAAATATGAAAAAATAATAGACTTAAGTGATTATACTACTAAAGAATATGTTGATAATTCAATAGCTGAAATACAACAAAAACCTGGTATTCAAGGTGAAAAAGGTGACAAAGGAGATCCTGGTGTTGATGGAGCAGATGGTGCTGATGGTAAATCTGCTTATCAAATAGCTGTTGAAAAAGGATTTGAAGGAGATGAAAATGCTTGGTTAGCATCATTAAAAGGTGAAAAAGGTGCTGATGGAGTTATAGGTGCTGATGGTGCTAATGGTAAATCTGCTTATCAAATAGCTGTTGAAAAAGGATTTGAAGGAGACGAAACTGCTTGGTTAGCATCTCTTAAAGGAGTAGATGGTGCTCAAGGTGTTGATGGTGCTAAAGGAGACGCTGGACCTCAAGGACCTGCTGGTGAACAAGGACCTAAAGGTGACCCAGGTGAAGCTGGACCTCAAGGACCTGCTGGTGAAAAAGGTGCTGATGGTATATTTGATATAGCTCATCAATATGATTCATTAGGAACAGATGCTAAAGATGTTATAGGTTCTATAAATGAAATATTAGCAATGGTTAAGAAAATGTTACCTAGTGAAACTGCTTCTGATAAAATGTATTATGGTTATATACCTTATGAAGTTTCTGGTGTTATAGATAACTATACAGAAATTACTAAAGATATGATAACTAGATCAGGAAAAACTGTTATATCTGCTAATGCTGAAAGAGTAGGAAAAGTTTCTGTTGGTAATGTCCCAGTTGGTGCATTAGTAATAGTTGCCATACCTGCAATATATAAATTTACTGTTACTAAAGACAATGGTCTTGGTGGTAAAGTTGCATTTAGAACTGATGGTGTTGTTGGTGCAAATGGAGCTGATGTTGTATTTGATGAAACTCAATACAAAATATACGGTGAAATGCTATTAACAGATGGTGAATTATTTGTTCACATAGATTAATTGTTACAAGATACGTTATTGGATTCAATAACGTATCTTTTTAATACTTAAAAATATTATACAAATAATTAATATGAAAAAATAAAAAGGAGGTGTAGTATATGTCATATGTTAGTTTTGATAGATTGAAAAAAATGTTTAGAGCTGCTCAATCAATTAATAATGGTAATATTGAAAAAGTTCAAACAGAATGTAAGTCATATACTGAACAAAGAATAACTGAATTGAAAAATTCAGGTGAAATTGGTGCTGGTGAAAAAGGTGATGATGGTAAATCTGCTTATCAAATAGCTGTTGAAAAAGGATTTACAGGAGACGAAACTGCTTGGTTAGCATCTCTTAAGGGAGCAAAAGGTGATAAAGGAGATACTGGTCCTCAAGGACCTCAGGGACAACAAGGACCTCAGGGACCACAAGGTAAACAAGGGATTCAAGGAATACAAGGTCCAAAAGGTGCAGATGGTAAATCTATTAATGTTAAAGGTACTATTAAAACAGCATCAGAATTGAATAAATTAACTAATGTTTCTGATGGTGATGGTTATGTTACAGCAGATGATGGACATTTACATGTATATACCAAATCTTCTTGGGTTGATGTTGGAGTTGTAAAAGGTCCTAAAGGTGATAAAGGAGATACTGGTCCACAAGGACCTCAAGGTATACAAGGACCAATAGGACCAACAGGACCTCAAGGTAAACAAGGAATTCAAGGAGCACAAGGTCCGAAAGGTGCAGATGGTAAAAATGGTGCTCAGGGTCCAACAGGACCAACAGGACCTCAAGGTAAACAAGGAATTCAAGGAGCACAAGGTCCGAAAGGTGCAGATGGAAAAACTCCAGTTAAAGGAACAGATTATTTTACTACTGCTGAAATTAATTCAATTAAAGATGAATTAAAAAAATATGTTGATACTGAGATTGGAAGTATTAATGAGGTTTTAGATGAAATAATAGGAAATGAAGGAGCATAAAACATATGGAAAACAAAAATATAATGAATGAAATAATAGAAGCTTATATAAAAGGTGATATTGATAAATTATTAGAATTGAAAAAAATACTTGACAATGAATAATAATATGAAAGGAGAGTGTGTGCAATATGACAACTATTGCTGAAAAATTAGATAGTATACTTAATACGAAAGATGCAATACGACATGTTATTGAAGATAATGACGGATATGTCCCAGATGCTTTTAGTGAATATCCGGCAACAATTGATGATATGTTATCTGATGTTTTTTTATTACTATTACTAAATGATACAATGATTATTAGAAATGATACTAAGGCAACTGACTTAAATCGCCTTATATCTAAATTACCACAAAGTGGTAAAACAACAACAGAAGGTTCTAAACCTACTGTTACTGTAACTACTGCTCAATTAAATGTTAGAAATACTGGTTCAGCATCAGGAACATATGCTGGTTTATTAGTAAAAGGTGATGTTGTTAATGTATATGGTACTGCTAGTTCAGGTTGGTATAAAATAAATCAATGGCGTGAAAGTGGAGCTAGTGGACCTGTCGTAACTCATACCACATATGCATATATAACAAACAATACTGCTTATGTATCTTATGATCCAGGTAAGACTACAACAACAATAAGTAGAAAAATAAATGTTGCTTCTATGGTTGGTACTGAACAATTAAAAGTAGATTATAAACAAGCAGAACTTAAAGGTTGGGAAATTATTTTTGATCCAAAATATAATCCTAAAGATCACGATACATCTGGTGGAGAAACAGGTGGAGGAGGCAGTGGCGGTGGATCTGGTAGTGGAAGTGCTGGTTCTACTGTCAAACAAACTGTAACTTATTCCTTTGATAACTGTTATACTGATAATTATCAAACTCAAAGTTATACTAGTAAAATAGGTACTGCAGCTAATACTATTCGTCAAGGACATTGGCAAGGATGGTATTATTATAAAGGTAATATTAGATTTAGTGCTAATAAACTTACAGAAGTTAAAAATATCTTAAATAATACGAAAGTATCTAAAGTTGAATTATATTTAGAAAGAGCTAATACTAATAATGGACTAAATGGACCATCTTATATGTCTGTATATTTATGTGATAGTAAAGGATCTAATGCCGATGTTGTTGTTAATAATACTTCTACTTTAAAAAGAGGAGATAGTATTTGGTTAACATTAACAAGTACTGCAATAACTGGATTAAAAAATGGAAAATATGATCATTTTAAAACATATGCTTCAACTGACGAATCACATTATATAGTATATTTAGCAAATCCAAAATTAAGAATAACATATACTGCTGAATAAGGAATGAGGTGAATAAATATGATTAATGATAAACTTGTTACTAAAACAGCATTAAGTAAAAATAATAAAGAGTTATATAATAAAATAAAAGGTTACGTTGATAATAATAAAGGAACAACAATTACTAATGAAGAATTTACTAAGCTATTAACAGATACATTGGTAGTTAAAGAGGATAATGATGATTTAGTATTTATGGTAGAAGAAGAACCCCCTGTATAAAAATTAAAAGATGATATGATTTTATATCATATCATCTTAATAAAACAATATTTTAAAAGGAGAGTGATAAAATATGACAGATAAATATATAACATCTTCTCAATATGAGAAAGGATTGGATTCAATCAAAGAATATATAGATAAATTAATACCTCATATAGAATATCCAGTATTATTTACATTACCTGCTGATAAAGTTTTAGAAATATATAATAGTACTAATCATGCAATGGAATTTGATAAACCTAGTAATATTGATTTAAATAAAGAAATTATTATGACGCATAATAATGAAAATATACCTCGTGAAAATTCACAAATCAATTATATAAATTATCAAAATAGTAATATTACAATTAGTTTTCATATAGGATTCGATATAAATAAAAATACTAATGAAAATAAAATGGTAATAACTATAAGTTATTTAAATACAAATATAACATCTGATCTTGTATTAAAACAAGTAAACCATAAATATCTTAACAATAAATATTTAAAGAAAGATGTAGCTATACAAAATAGTATTACTATAGGTACTAGAATATTAGGTGATAATATAGGTAAATATAGTTTTAGTAATGGTAATAGAGTAACGGCTTCAGGTGATTATTCTCATGCAGAAGGTGAACGTACAATGGCTTCAGGCGAAGCTTCACATGCAGAAGGTAATTATTCAACAGCTTCTAGTAATTTTTCACATGCAGAAGGAAATTGGTCAACAGCTTCAGGTTTTAGTTCTCATGTAGAAGGTAGTGAAACAACAGCTTCAGGTGATTATTCTCATGCAGAAGGTAATGAAACAACAGCTTCAGGTGAATCTTCTCATGCAGAAGGTAATAGAACTAAAGCTTCAGGTGTTTATTCACATGCCGAAGGAATGGATACTGAAGCTTTAATTGCTGGTTCACATGCCGAAGGATGGGGAACTACGGCTTCAGGTGATTATTCACATACCGAAGGTTATTTTACTAAAGCATCATCTGAGGCTCAACATGTACAAGGTAAATATAATATAGAAGATAAAGATAATAAATATGCTCATATAGTTGGTAATGGTACTGATGATACAGTTAGATCTAATGCTCATACATTAGATTGGGAAGGTAATGCATGGTTTGCTGGTAAGTTAACTCAAGAAGGAACACCTACTGATGATAAAGATTTAATTACAAAGAAATATGTAGATGATAAAATAAGTAATATACCTGACGCATATACTTTGCTATATCCAAAAGAAGTTGATAAAACAATAGCATATTATGATATATATGATTTACCATTAGGAGATTATAGAATTGCTCAACAAGATGGTATAAGAACATGGAATATATGTGTATATGTTAATAATATAAGAACACAACTATTTTCTACTCAAAACAGTAGAGGATTTTCATTCTCAAAAAGAATTAATGGCACAGGTACTGCTGATGGAAAATCTGGAAGACTAATAACAATAGATACCTATTCTATGACAACAGGTGGTGAAACATATACATGGATAGTTTATGATGACAGTAGCGTTGATGTAAAAAATCATAAAGCTACTATATTAAGTGCATATACAAACACTGAATTTACACCAACTAAAGATTATCAACCAGCGACTAAAAAATATGTAGATGATGCTAAAGCTTCAATAGTTGTTCCTAATAAAACATCAGAATTAACTAACGACAGTGGATTCTTAACTTCTATACCAGAAGAATATGTAACTGAAACTAAATTAACATCTAAGGGATATCTAACAGAACATCAATCATTAGATGGTTATGCAAAAACAGAATATGTTGATTCTAAAACAACATTAGAAGAAACTATATTTGAAGGTGTAGCCAGTGATACTCTTAATGACTATTGGACTCATTGCTCTTTAGTTGATGGAGAAGGATGTTGGGTAATAGATAAAGAAGTCATAATTGGAGAAAATATTGAAAATCCGTATTATATAGAAATAAATGGAACTGATATATATTCTCCTGAGAATTCAACATATGATGCAACAAATAAAGCATGGTTATATGACTACACAATGGATAATGGTAAGAAATTATTTATATGTGCTAATTATGAAAATCAAAATAAAATGGTAGTTCCTTGGGATGGAATGGGTTCTTATGATAAATTAAAAATATTTATAAGAACAGAATTAGGAAAAAAAATAGAAGAACAACAGCAACATAGTATGAATAAACTTGCTACTAAAGAAAAACCTGTGTTTACTGGTAATATAAGTATGGGAAGAAAAGAAGGAAGTACTATTGGGGATTATAGTGTTGCTATAGGATATAATACAACAGCTTCAGGTTATGCTTCTCATGCAGAAGGTGCAAGTACAACAGCTTCAATTAATTATTCTCATGCAGAAGGTAAAAATACAGAAGCTTCAGGTAATTGTTCTCATGCAGAAGGTGGAAGTACAATAGCTAGTGGTAGTAATTCTCATGCAGAAGGTAATACTACAACAGCTTCAGGTGGTAATTCTCATGCAGAAGGTGCAGGTTCAAAAGCTTTAGATGAATCTTCACATGCAGAAGGTGTTAGTACAACAGCTTCAGGTTATGGTTCTCATGCAGAAGGTTATAATACAAAAGCTGCAGGTAGTTATTCTCATGCAGAAGGAGGTAGTACAACAGCTTCAGGATATTATTCTCATGCAGAAGGTTATAATACAAAAGCTTTTTCTCAAAATCAACATGTTCAAGGTAAATATAATATAGAAGATACAAAAAATAAATATGCACACATAGTTGGTAATGGTACTGATAGTACTAAATCAAATGCTCATACATTAGATTGGAATGGTAATGCGTGGTTTGCTGGTAAGTTAACTCAAGAAGGAACACCTACTGATGATAAGGATTTAATTACAAAGAAATATTTTGATGATAATAAACCAACTGTTCCAACAAAAACATCAGAATTAACTAATGATAGTAATTTCTTAACTAAACATCAATCATTAGTTAATTATGCTACAATCGAATATGTTGATAGTAAATTAACTACAAATTATGTTTCTAAAGAAGAACTTACAGAATCAACTAAACCTGCAGATACAACAACAGTTAAAACAACTTTAAATGATATATTAGGAGGTGATTATATTGAGTAATCCAATAACCTTAGAACAATTATCAAGCATAGTAACTGGACTTAAAAAATATATAGATGAACATGATCCATCTATTGCAGAAGTAACATATGATACTGTATTTACAACAGTATCAAATTATCCATATAGTGATTTAATAGTTAGTGATTCAACTATGATAATTTCAGCAACAACTACTGGAACATTTAATATAAGATTAAGAGAAAAACCTTTATCTAACCAAACTGTGGAATTGATATCAAATAATTCATTATTAACATTATCACCAACAACATTAACATTTACTCCAGATAATTATAATATAGCTCAAACTGTAACAATAGCATTAACTGGATTAACAGCAGATAATGATGGTGATGAATTTATAATATCTGTTTCAAGTGAACATTATTACAAAGATATAACTGTTGAATATAAAGCTGAAGCATTGGGAACTACTACAATTAACTATGATTTATCAAATCAAGTAACTGATAATATATTAGTAAATAAAGGATCTGGTGGAGATAAATATAATGCTAATATGATTTCAAACGGAGGAACATTTGCATTTACAGAAAATGGTTTACAAATAAATAATCAAGCATATATAAAAATACCTTGGACTGCAGATTCAAATATAGGTTCATGGACAATGGAAATGGTTATATCAGAAATAATCTATAATGATACTTCATATGGTAGAGTATTTAGAAGTGATTCAGATACACCTTCATTATATTTAGGTAAATCATTAGGGTGGAGAACTAAGATAGGTGCAACAAAAGCATTAACAACTGATACTGATTCTGTTAACGACCCTCAATATATAGTAGGAAAACTAATTACTTTAAAATATGATTCAGTTAAAGGTATATGTTATTTACAAGTAGGAGAAAATACAACTACTTTAAGTGCAAATATGAGTGTAACAAATACTGAATTCTATATAGGAAATAATGATTCTACTAAGAATTATTATTTTGATACAATGACAATAAGTGAATTTAGAGTTTATAATTATCTTAAATAAAAGGAGTGAAATTCAATGGATTTAAAATCAAATATTTTAAATAATAGTTCCATTTTAACTGATTTAGAATCGGTTAAAGTAGGTGATGGTTCAAATGCTTCATTGAAAGATATATTGAATAGTTTCTCTCCAGCTATAGTTACTCCTAGTGTAGGTAAAACTATAGGTCATCGAGGTTATTATTCAAATGCTCCAGAAAATACAACTGCTTCTTTTGAAGCAGCTTGTATTGAAGGATTCTGGGGAATTGAAACTGATATTCATAATACATCAGATGGAGAATTAGTTTGTATTCATGATGCAACAATAGACAGAACAACAGATGGTTCTGGTCATGTTAATAACTTAACTTATAAAGAAATACAAAATTGCAATATAGATGCAGGTAGTCATATATCAGATTATCCAGGGTTAAAAGTGCCTAAATTTGAAGAATATCTTTCTATCTGTAGACAATATGGTGCTATTCCTGTAATAGAAGTTAAGGGTATTAAAGATAATAATATAAAATATTATAAAAAAATGATTTCGACTATAAGAGAATATGGAATGGAAGAATCTTGTATGTGTATAGGTTCTCAAACATGTATGAGTATTGTACGTAGTTTATCTCATAAAATACATGTTCAAGTTATAGTATATCAAGCTACTAATGTAACTGATGATTTATTATTACAAATCGCTGCATTAGGTAACTCAGGAGTGGATTTCCATAATACACATATTGATATAAATATGGTTAAAAAATGTCATGAATTAGGTTTATTAGTTAATTGCTGGACAGTAAACGATAGTTATATGATAGAAAGTTATAGAAAACTAGGTGTTGATTTTATAACATCAAACACATATGCTTTAGGATGTAATATATCTAGAATGCAATCTAGAACTGATTCATCATTAAAAACAAAAGATAATAAAGTAGCAGGAGCAATAAACGAAGTTAATAGTAAAGCAAATAAAGCAATAAAGCAATTAAATGGTTTGAGTTTTGTTTCAATAACTGCAAGTGATTATGTTGCATTAGAAACTAAAGATCCGAATACCGTTTATTTAGTTACTGATTAGGGGGTGTTATAAATGGCACAAATAACACTTAACCCTGATGACGTCACTCTTTCAATATCACGTTTTAATTATACTAAAAATGGAAATATAACATGGACCAAGCCAACACTAACTAGTGATGCGATAGTAATTTCAATTACTCTTACAGGGTCTATAAATTCAAGTGGAGGAAACGTAACAGAAATTCAAATAAATAATTCGACAGTAACAGGTAGTACAACGTTTAGTATTGATTTAGGTACAAATATTGATATAACATCAGTTCCTGTATTTGCTAGAAAGAGTGGACTTACTGCAACTAATATAAATTTTGTAGATATGACATATACTGTAGTTTATAAATCTTCTTATGATGACAAATTATATATTGGAGAAAAACTTATAAAAAATATTTATGTTGGAGAAAAAAAGGTTAATCATATCTATATTGGAGAAAGACAAATATTTTAGAAAATAAGCGAAGATTATTTCTTCGCTTATTTTTTTATATGTTTCAATACATATTATTAATAGGGAGGTGTGTTAAATGAAACCATTCATAAAATGGGCAGGTGGAAAAACAGAATTAATACCTGTTTTAGATTCAAATATTCCCAATGTATTTAAAGATAATAATAAAATAAATATTTATATAGAACCTTTTCTTGGAGCAGGAGCATTCTTTTTTCATATAACAAATAATTATGATTTTGATAGAATAGTTTTAAATGATATCAATTTTAAATTAATAAACGTATATAAAGTAATTAAAACTAATTATAAAAATCTTATTTTCTATCTTGATGATATTAAAAAAGAATATATGTCATATGATGATGAATCTAAAAAACGCATGTATTTAAGAGTAAGAAATGAATTTAATGATTGGGAAAGTGTGAATAAAATAAAACAGGCAGCTAATTTTATTTTTTTAAATAAAACATGTTTTAATGGTTTATATAGAGAAAATAAAAATGGTGATTTCAATGTACCTTTTGGTAAACAATATAAACCGTTAATATATAATAAAAAACAACTAGAGAGTATATCTAAAACATTAAATACTAAAGATGATAAAGGTAAAAATAAAATAATAATTTTGAATAAAAATTATAAAGATATATATAAATATGTAGTGAGAGGTTCTTTTGTATATTTAGATCCACCATATAGACCAATTACAAGTAATGGATTTATAAATTATACGAAAACTGGATTTAATGATGAAGAACAGAAAGAATTAGCAAAATTCTTTGATTATATAACTAAGAAAAAAGCATATGGAATGTTAAGTAATTCAGATCCTAAAAATTTAGATATAAATGATAATTTTTTTGATGAATTATATAAAGATTATAATATACAAAGAATAAATGCTAGTAGAGTAATAAATTGTAAAGGAAATAGTAGGGGAAAAGTTAAAGAATTACTTATAACTAATTATAATAATTAATATAATAACTAACATTATAATAATAGATAAATGGAGGTATGATATAATGAAATATTATTATGACGTAAGAACAGGAGAAGTACAAAATGAAAATGAATTAGATACAACTTGTATGCCACCAGAATTTTATTTTGAAGTATGTGAAAATACACAAAATTTTTTCATAGAAAAATGGCTTGTTGGAAATAATTCTTATATTGATGTAGCATATACACCTGAACAAAAAATAATGGCTGATAATATTAGATCTTCATTATTTGAACAAAATAATGTTAATCCTTTATGTATTACTAGGTATACTATGCCTAAAAAGGATTTTAAAAAATTATTAAATGAATTTGGTTACGATATATAATTGGAGGTATTTTTATGGGAATAATAAGAAATAATAAAAAAGAATATTGTACACTTAAACAAAATAAAGGAGCAAAACAACCTATGACAGAAGGTTGGATAACTGCAGAAGAATTAACACATATGATAAATGTATTAAGAGGTTATATAAATGAGATATATTATACTAAAGAAGAATTAGTTAATCTATTATATGATAGCAATATAGATAAACATGTTCCAAAAAAAGTTACTGAATTATTACCAGATAAAGAGCGTAGAGTATATTTTAAAGAGGATCAAATAAATAATATAATAGAATCGATTAAAGATTATATTAATTCACACTATGTTACTAAAGTAGAAGCAGAAATGAGATTTAAAGATTATATGGAAAATGAAAAATAATTTATAATAACAATAATATATAGCAGTAAATTGTATCAACTTATTGTTATTTTTGCATTTAGTGTTTTTCCTTGTAAATATATTAAATTTTGTTATTCTAAATTGAGAGATAGGGATGATTCCCTATCTCTCTCTTTTTTTTAAAACAATATGATAAGATGATATAATTTCATATCATAAGAATCTAATTTTTAAAAGGAGGAAGTTTAAAATGGCTACAAATTTTAATAAACATTCTTTATTAATAGAAGGTGGTTTAAAAATATCAACACCAAACATTCCTACCGATATGCGTACAAGAATAGAAACTATAAGTGATATGGTAGATATTCCATTACCATATGTTGGAATGTTAGTGTATGTATTAGATGAAGAAAAATATTATATAGTAAAAACTTTAAAATCAAAAACTGTTGCAGGAGTAGAAGTACAAAACGCAGTTGTTGATAAATATGAAGTATTCGTTTCAGGTTCTGCTGAAGTTGCTGATGGTAAATCAGCTTATCAAATAGCAGTAGAAAAAGGATTCGAAGGAGACGAAGTTGCTTGGTTAGCATCTCTTAAAGGTGCTCAAGGTGAACAAGGACCTCAAGGTATACAAGGTGAAATAGGACCTCAAGGACCAGAAGGTAAACAAGGACCTCAAGGTGAACAAGGTATACAAGGTGTACAAGGACCTGCTGGAGAACAAGGTGAAATAGGACCTACTGGACCTCAAGGACCTCAAGGTGTGCAAGGACCTGCTGGTGAAAAAGGAGATAAAGGTGACGCATTCACATATGATGATTTCACTCCTGATCAATTAGCTGCATTAAAAGGACCTAAAGGTGACGCAGGTGAACAAGGACCTCAAGGTATACAAGGTGAAGTTGGACCACAAGGACCTCAAGGTATACAAGGTGAAGCTGGACCTAAAGGTGACCAAGGTGAAAAAGGTGCTGATGGTACTTCAGTTAATATAGCAGGATCTGTTGCTACTGTTGATGATTTAGCTACTATAACTGAAGTTGCTAAAGGTGATGGTTATATAGTTGAAGCTAACGGACATTTACATGTATATAACGGTGTTACTTTTGTTGATGCTGGTTCTATAAAAGGACCTAAAGGTGATAAAGGTGAAGCTGGACCACAAGGACCTGCTGGAGAAGCTGGACCTCAAGGACCAGAAGGTAAACAAGGACCTAAAGGTGACCCAGGTGAAGCTGGACCTCAAGGACCTGCTGGTGAAAAAGGTGCTACTGGTGCTGATGGTAAATCTGCTTATCAAATAGCTGTTGAAAAAGGATTTGAAGGAGACGAAACTGCTTGGTTAGCATCTCTTAAAGGAGCAAAAGGAGAACAAGGTGAAGCTGGACCAGAAGGTAAACAAGGACCTCAAGGTATACAAGGTGAAGTAGGACCTGCTGGAGCACAAGGTGTTCAAGGTATACAAGGACCTGCTGGAGAACAAGGTGCTCAAGGTATACAAGGTGAACAAGGACCTAAAGGTGATGCATTTAAATATACTGACTTTACAGAAGAACAATTAGCTGCATTAAAAGGTGCCGATGGAGCTAAAGGTGAACAAGGACCTGCTGGTGAAAAAGGTGCTGATGGTAAATCTGCTTATCAAATAGCTGTTGAACAAGGTGGTCTTGAAGGTGTTGACGAAGCAGAATGGATAGCTTCATTACAAGGATCTAAAGGTGAAGCTGGACCACAAGGACCTGCTGGAGAAGCTGGACCTAAAGGTGATGCATTCACATATGATGATTTCACTCCTGATCAATTAGCTGCATTAAAAGGACCTAAAGGTGACCAAGGTGAAAAAGGTGCTGATGGTACTTCAGTTAATATAGAAGGATCTGTTCCTACTGTTGATGATTTAGCTAATATAACTGATCCTGTTAAAGGTCAAGGATATGTTGTTGAAGCTGATGGTCATTTACATGTTTATAATGGTACTGCTTTTGTTGATGTTGGTGAAATAAGAGGACCTCAAGGTGTTCAAGGTATACAAGGACCTGCTGGTGAACAAGGACCTAAAGGTGACGCATTCACATATGATGATTTTACTCCTGATCAATTAGCTGCATTAAAAGGTGCTCAAGGTGAACAAGGACCTAAAGGTGATGCATTCAAATATACTGATTTTACAGAAGAACAATTAGCTGGATTAAAAGGACCTAAAGGTGACGCAGGTGAAGCTGGACCTCAAGGACCACAAGGTATACAAGGTGAACAAGGACCTGCTGGAGAAGCTGGACCTAAAGGTGATGCAGGTGAAAAAGGTGAAAAAGGAGACGCATTCAAATATGATGATTTCACTCCTGATCAATTAGCCGCATTAAAAGGTGCAAAAGGTGACCCAGGTGAACAAGGACCTCAAGGTATACAAGGTATACAAGGACCTGCTGGAGAAAAAGGTGATGTTGGACCTCAAGGACCTGCTGGAGAAGCTGGACCTGCTGGTGAAAAAGGAGAAAAAGGTGACGCATTTAAATATACTGACTTTACAGAAGAACAATTAGCTGGATTAAAAGGTGCCGATGGAGCTAAAGGTGAACAAGGACCTGCTGGTAAATCTGCTTATCAAATAGCTGTTGAACAAGGTGGTCTTGATGGTATTGACGAAGCAGAATGGATAGCTTCATTACAAGGACCAAAAGGTGATAAAGGTGATCAAGGACCTGCTGGTGAAAAAGGTGCTGATGGTACTTCAGTTAATATAGTTGGATCTGTAACAAGTTCAACTGAATTAGCTACTATAACTAGTGTACAAAAAGGAGAAGGATATATAACAACTGATGATGGTCATTTACATGTTTATAATGGTACTTCTTTTGTTGATGTTGGTGAAATAAGAGGACCTAAAGGTGAACAAGGTGCAAAAGGTGACCAAGGTATACAAGGACCTGCTGGTGAACAAGGTATTCAAGGACCTGCTGGTGAACAAGGACCTAAAGGTGATGCATTCAAATATAATGATTTTACAGAAGAACAATTAGCTGAATTAAAAGGACCTAAAGGTGAACAAGGTGCAAAAGGTGACCAAGGTATTCAAGGACCTGCTGGTGAACAAGGACCTAAAGGTGATGCATTCACATATGATGATTTTACTCCTGATCAATTAGCTGCATTAAAAGGACCTGCTGGAGAAGCTGGACCTGCTGGTGAAAAAGGAGAAAAAGGTGACGCATTTAAATATACTGACTTTACAGAAGAACAATTAGCTGGATTAAAAGGACCTAAAGGTGACGCAGGTGAAGCTGGACCACAAGGTATACAAGGTGAACAAGGACCTGCTGGAGAAGCTGGACCTAAAGGTGATGCATTTAAATATACTGACTTTACAGAAGAACAATTAGCTGCATTAAAAGGACCTAAAGGTGATCAAGGACCTGCTGGTGAAAAAGGTGCTGATGGTACTTCAGTTAATATAACTGGTTCTGTTGATAATGCTGATGCTTTAGCTACTATAGTTAGTCCTGCTAAAGGTGACGGATATATAACAAATAATGATGGTCATTTACATGTTTATAATGGTACTGCTTTTGTTGATGTTGGTGAAATAAGAGGACCTAAAGGAGATAAAGGTGAAGCTGGACCTCAAGGACCTGCTGGAGAAGCTGGACCTAAAGGTGACCCAGGTGATGCAGGTGCTGCTGGAGAAAAAGGTGCTGATGCTCCTACTATAACTACTATAGCAATAAATGAAAATAACCATTTAGTAGTTTCATTATCAGATGGTAATTCAATAGATGCTGGTGCTATGCCTGCAGGTAGTGGTGGTGCTGGAGGAGGTACTGAAATAAGTGCTGCTGATTTCCAAGCATTACAAACTAAAGTAGAAAAATTAACTAATGAATCTATACCAGGATATTTATTAGATTTTGGTAGACCAGGAGTAGATTATGAATGGTTATATTGTGCTCCTCAAACAATACAAGGTGCTTCAACTCCATTCACAAGAGAAGTAGCTCCTAAATTATGGGCAGAATATGATGCTGACGTTGAAAAAAATGGTCCAGATGGTTCAGATGAATGGTATGCTTGGCAAACAACTGATGATAGATATAGATTATATGCTATAGCTGGTAGAACTGAAGCAATAACACATGGTCAAGATTCTTTCTTATTTGTAGATGGTCATGAAGTTCAAAAAGCATTTGGTACTTCATTCCCTATGTCTTGTAAAGACTTAAAAGGATGGATGTGGGATCCTACATCAGGAAATCCACCAGAAACTATAGGAAGTACAACTGTAGAAGCTGTATTCGTAATATTGAAAAAATTACCAACATCAAAAACATTATTACCTGTCGATGATGGTAAAAAATTATTTGGTTATTATTCTTATGCTATAGAATCATAATTAAAAATTTTAAATTAAGGGAGGTGAGAAATCATGGCTCTTACTGATGAACAATTAGCTATTCAATTACAGGTTTTAACGGAAAAAACATCAGATAATGCTAGTATGACTTATACGAAAACAGTTAGAACTAATAAGGGATTAAATCCTGAAAAATTTTCAAGTTATAACTCTAAAATAGTCAATGCTATAAATTTACTATATAATGATTCAGTAAAAACTCAAAAAGATGCAGCAACTTCAACACAAATACTTAATAATGTTTTAGGTTCAACTACACTTGCTGAAAATGAAACAGAATGGAATTCTGTTGTTGAAATATTACAAGGTATTAGTCCATCTTATAGAAATATGATAAATGCTTCAAAAGCTATTCTTACTGGTGAAGCAATATCTCAAATTTTACAAGTTTCTGCTGCAGATAAAGGTAAATTGTTATCTATAGATTTAGATGAAGAAAATAATGTTATAATAAAAACTGTAGCTGCTGGAACTGGTTCTGGTGGAGATATAACTACATTGGATGCCTCTAATGTAACATACACAAATACTAATGTTGCTTCATTAACTAATGTTAAAGAAGCTATAGACTATATGTTAAATAATAATGTATCAGAAATAAATTGGGAAAATATTAAAAATAAACCTAATTTTGTAGATAGTTTAGAATTAACAGATAGTGCTTTATTGTTAAAATCAGGAGAAAATTCTGTTTCTACAGTAGAATTAATTAATGACAATGACATAACTGAAATAGTTAATGCCTTATAGAAAATAATTGAATATTCCCCATTGTGGATATCAACAATATCATAATGGGGATTTATTTTTTTAGATAAATCTTTAATTTAAAATTAAAAAAGGAGTGAATTAAACAATGAGTAAATTAGTAGATAAAACTCAATTAAGTAATCTTGCCAAAAAATTAGACCAAAGAGCTAAAGATGCTGTTACTGCTGAACAATCTAGAGCTACTGGTATTGAACAAGGATTACAAACATCTATAAATGCAATAAATAATGAAACCACAGGTATATTAGCAAAAGCTAAAGAATATGCTGATGGTTTAAATAAAACATCTAGTACAGATATAACTGCATTACAAGCTAAAGACAGTGAATTACAAGCAGCTATAGAAGCAGAATCTACTGCTAGAACTGCAGCTATAAATAAATTGAACGGTACAGCTGAAACTGAAGGTTCTGTAGCTAAATCTATAAAAGATGCTTTAGATCCAGTTAAAGCTGATGTAACTCAAGCTAAATCAGATATAACTGCTAATACTGATGCTATAACTCAAGAAGCTGCTACAGCTAGAGCTGCTGAACAAGCAAATGCTGCAGCTATAAATAAATTGAACGGTACAGCTGAAACTGAAGGTTCTGTAGCTAAATCTATAAAAGGTGCTTTAGATCCAGTTAAAGCTGATGTAACTCAAGCTAAAACAGATATAACTGCATTACAAGGTTCTGTAGCTAATAATGCTAAAGCCGTAACTGATGGAGATGCTGCTACATTAAAATCTGCTAAAGCATATGCTGATAAAGCTATAAGTGATTTAGTTGATAGTGCTCCAGAAGATAGAAATACATTAAATAAATTATCTGAAGCTATAAAAGCTAATAAAGATGTATATGATGGATACGTTACTACAGTTAATACTGCATTAGCTAAAAAAGTTGACAAAGTAGAAGGTAGTAGATTAATAACTGACAAAGAAGCTAAAGAATTTGCTGCTAAAGCAGAAACTTCTGATGTTAGTACTGCATTAGAAACTGCTAAAACTTTTACTACTGATGAAATTGCAAAAGTAAATAGTGCTAATACTGCATTAGGTGGTAGAGTTGGTTCATTAGAAACATTAGTTGGAAAAGCTGCAGAAGGTGAAAACCCAGCTACAGGATTAGTTAAAAAAGTAGATGATTTACAAGCTAAAAATGTATCTCAAGATACTGCAATAGAAGGTGCTCAATCAACTGCTGATAATGCTGTTTCTGCTGCTAGTGCTGCTCAAAAACAAGCTGATAAAGGTGTTGCTGATGCTGCTGCTGCTAAAAAACAAGCTGATAAAGGTGTTACTGATGCTGCTACTGCACAAGCAGGTGTTGATGCATTAAAAACTCAATTAGGTGCTGCTGGAACTTCTGGTATATCTAAAGATGTAAAAGATAATAAAGCTGCTATAGATGCAATAAATAATGCTGAAACTGGTATATTAGCTCAAGGTAAAAAATATACTGATGGTAAAATAGATGAAGTTAATACTAAGGTAACTGCAAATAATACTGCCATAACTAAAGAACAAGATAGAGCTAAAAAAGCAGAAAAAGCAAATGCTGATGCTTTAGCTAAATTAAATGGTACTGTTGACACTGAAGGTTCTGTAGCTAAATCTATAAGTGATGCTTTAGCTGATTATTCTAATACAGCTAATATGAAAGCATTCGTTGCTTCTGTTGTTAATACTTTAGCATTATCTATGGAAGATGATAAAGTTAAATTAAAATTAGGTGGAGTAGATGGTGTTACTTTAACTGAAACTAGTTTAGACTTATGTACTGATGCTGATATAGAAGAAATAATAACTGGATTAGATGCTGCTGTTGAAAGTTAATATGCATTTTATAAATAATTCAATAGAGTTAGACTTTTTAGTCTAACTCTATTTGTTTAAAAAAACAATATTATAATGGAAGTATATGAAAGGAAGTGATAATGTTATGAGTACTGCCAATAAATTAATTGATAAAAACAAATTAGCTGTATTTGCTAACGCTATATATGCTGTATTTAAATCAGATTTGGCAAAGGCATTGCAAACTAAAGCTGATAAGAATCACAACCATAATAAACTATATTATACTAAAACAGAAATTGATGATAGTTTATCAACAATTAATACTGAAATAACTAATATTAAACAAAAAAATCCAGTAACATTTTATGTTGATGAGAATGATGAAGTGTGGATGGATTGGTAAAAACAATTAATTAATAAAAATAAAAAAGGAGTTGATTTAATATGCCAACAACAATACCAACTGGTGCCAAAAAAATAGTTACTACGAATAAAAATACTTATTTTACGGCTAATAATATAACTATAGGTACTGCGGCACCAACTGCAACTACTGGAGGAACATATGTTAAAGGTGATATAATTATAAATTCAGCACCTAGTGCTGAAGCAATAGGATGGATATGTACAGCAGAAGGTTCTCCTGGTACTTGGAAAGCAATAAAATCAGGAGTAGATGTTACTTCAATGCCTTGGAATAGTATAACAGGTAAACCTGCTACATTTACACCAACACTAGGAGTTACATCATCTACAGCATTTAGAGGAGACCATGGTAATACAGCTTATCAACATTCACAAGCTGCACATGCACCTGCTAATGCTCAAAAGAATAGTGATATTACTAAAGCTGAAATAGAAGCTAAATTAACAGGGGCAGTAACATCACATAACCATAATGGTAGTTATTATACTAAAACTGAAGTGGACAATTCATTAGCTGGTAAATCTGATACTGATCATACACATGCTTGGGCAGCAATAACAGGTAAACCTGCTACATTTACACCAACATTAGGTACAACTTCTTCTACAGCATTTAGAGGAGACCAAGGTAAAGCTGCTTATGATCATTCACAATCAGCTCATGCTCCATCTAATGCTCAAAAGAATAGTGACATCACTAAAGCTGAAATAGAAGCTAAATTAACAGGTACAATAACATCACATAACCATAATAGTAGTTATCATACTAAAACTGAAGTTAATAATATGGTTTCAGATTTACAAACTGCTATAAATGGTGTTCAAGGTAAATTACCTGTTACTATATACAAAGATGATGCTGGAGATATATGGTACGTTTAATTTTTTAGGAGAGTGAATTAAAATGAAAAATATAAACTGGAAACTAAGATTTAGTAATCCTATGTTTATAGCTCAATTAGTTTTATCTATAATATTACCTATACTATCTTATATAGGATTAACTGTAGAAGATTTAACTACTTGGGAAAAATTATTTGAAGTAATAGTTCAAGCTATATCTAATCCTTATTGTTTAGCATTGGTATTAGTATCCGTTTATAATACTATAGTTGACCCAACAACTAAAGGAATAAAAGATAGTGAACATGCTTTAAACAAAACTGAATTATAAAAAAAGAAATAGATGATAAAGGAAATTTCCTTTATCATCTATTTTTTATAATTTTAATTCATTAAGAACATAATCTTTTATTTTACCAGTATTGTTAGTATTTGAAATTGTGTACCCAGATTCATAATCAGCATTTATTGCTTTACAAAATATTTTTAATACTTCTGAAGCTCCTGTAAATTGATCTTCTGTATATTTTTGACCTCCAACTAAATATATATTTATATTTCTTTTTTTATTTCTATCTATCATAGAATCATTTAATACATATTTACTATTATATACAGCTTGTAATCTATCAATTAATGTTTTAAATGGAGCTGGTATACTATTAAAATAAATAGGAGAAACAATGATAATTGAATCCGATTCATTTAAGTATTTATATACATTAACCATATCATCATTGTGTATACATCCTTTATATTTAGCACAATAATCACAATTCGTGCAATATTCTATATTTAAATCATATACATCTAATACTTTTATTTTAGATAATAGAATATATTCTGCAAATTCATCAATCAATTTATCAACTATTTGATCACATACTCCATTATTCCTAGGACTTGCATTTATTATTAACATCTTTTCAATGTCATTAACATTCATTTAACTTGCCTCCTTTTCTTTCATACTTAAACTATAAATATACATATATTCCATCTTAGAATCATAACTTGTTATTTTTAATTCAGCAGTTATTGCATATTTATTATGCATTATAAAATTACATGGAAATTTTCCATCAGAATTATAACATTCACATACTAAATTATAGAATTTTATTATTTCATTATCATCAATATTTGTAGTCATTTCTACACTACATATACAATTAGAAAAATTAACCACTTCTATTATACTAGAAATACATATAATATTATTTATTTGATAATTGTTAAAATCAATTTTCATTATTTTATTTAATGTTGTTAATTGCTCTTTATTTAACAATTTTAAACCACCACCTATATAGCTATGTCTATTTTTATATTTTCATATGGATCATAGTCCAATATATGAAAATCTTTTATAGTGAAATCATAAAAATTATTTGATTTAGGTTCAAAAATTAATTTAGGTTGTAATTCACTAACTTCTCTTTCTAAAAATTGTTCAGCTACAGGAATATGTCTATCATATATGTGTATGTTTTGTACATATCTAACAAATTTTCCTGGTTTTAAATTACAATGATGAGCAACCATCATCATTAATGCTACATATTGAATATTATTTATATTATATGCTGCAACAACATCATTTGAACGTTGTATTAAAGTACAATCTAAATATTCATCTCTGACACTCCATAAAGTTTGAAATGCACAAGGGTTTAATCCTAGTGTTTCATCTGTAAATTCTTCTTCTTGCCATAAAGATATAATATGTCTTCTACCATAAGGATTATTAATGATATCATTTAATAATTTATTCATTAAATCATATCTTTTTACTGTATGACCATATCTATATCCTATGCTATTATCTCCAACATTCCAATCATCCCACCAATTTATACCGTATTTATCTCTCGCTATATTTAAATCATTTGATTGTTCTTGATATATCCAAAACATTTCTCGTATACCTGTTTTCCATGCAGTAGGTTTTATAGTTGTTATAGGAAACTCATTTTTAGATATATCATATCTTTCTACATATTGTGTTAAAAATTTAGAATGAGCTGGAGTACCATCACTCCAAACAGGTCTGGGATTTTTATCCCAGACACCATCATTTAATATTTTTTGTATTGCTTTTTTAAATTGAACATCAGCTTTATTCATAATTATACCCCCTATTTATTTTTTAGATTTTACCATTTTGGCAATAGTTCCGTCTATATTGTATTCTATTATTGTACCTCTATTGTCAGCATAATATTTCGGACTATTATCATCATAGTAATCCATTGTGTATGATATACCATTAGTTTTGTCTCTATGATTTTTAATATTACCATTAATATAATAATCATATTCCATTCCTAAACTATCTTCAGTGTGTTTTATATTTTCAGTATCATCATAATATGAAATTTTTTTAACATAACCACTGTCATTACTGGATTCAATTAATCTATTTAATTCATCAAATTTAAAATATTCTGTACCTTTTTTATTTATAGTATTTGCTATTTTTTCTATAATGTTACCTCTATCATCATATTTGAAACATATTTCATTACCTTTATTATCATAATCTCTAACTACTTTACCATCTACGATATCTCTATTAGTTTCATACCCATCTTCTCTTTTGAATGATTTTATAATATCACCATAATATTCATAAGAACATACAAAAGATTTTGAACCATCTTTTTCTATTCTATGAGTTATTAAAGGTCTATCCCTTTCATCTACTTCAATTTCATAATCATAACCATACATTGTTTGTTTTATTATTTTACTCATTATTTTCCTCCTTATCAAATACATAAAAAAATTTAATATAAGTTATACCATCAAAATATTCTTTAGTATATATTTCATTTTCATAGCTAACATCATGATATAATATTCTAGTATTCATATTTAGTCTAACATCCTGATATAATATTCTAGTATTCATATCTAATCATCTCCTAAATAATACATCCAATCATCTGCTAATATATCATCTATTGTTGTTATTTGCGTTTTATATTTTTCTCCTCTTTGACTAAATATAATATTATCATGTTCATCTAACATATAATATTCTCTTGGAGCCCATGCTTTTCTACATACTTTATATCCCTTTTTTAATTGCATTGTAGCATAACCTATATTAAAATATAATTTACCTCCTAATAAAGGAGTATTTTCTTCAGTAGCTATTTCCCAATCATCGTGTAATATATTTGATATAGTATATTCAACTTTTAATGTATCTCGTATATCTATTATTGGTCCTTCTAATTCATTTTCATTCGTAGGACGACAATGCATCATAATTGTTTCTTTTTCTTCATCCCATCTCCAATAACCACTCCAATATGGTAATTTAATTTTTTCTCCTTCTTTCATTAATCTAAAAGCTTCTTTAAAATTCATATTAACATCCCTCCAATTTATTTATGAAAAATTATTATTATAAGAATAATATAAAATAATATGGCTAAAATTTCAGGTAACAATACGAAGAACCAACTCAAACTTGTTACACCTAATAATTTTAATACTATAAATACTATTGTTAAAACTTCAGTAAGTCCCATAAATTTACCTCCTTATTTTACTTTACTAATTTGTTAATACTAAAATAAAAAAATAAAAGATAGGGATAATAAATTATCTCTATCTTTTATCTATTAAGTTGTATATAATGTTTGACCATTACATCTTATTATTAATGATGTATCATATTCTTGCCCAAATATTTCTCTAACATTATCATTTAAATAACTATATGCATTAACATAATCTTCATCTGTCCATCTGCCTTCTTCGATTAATGTTAATAATTCTGTTGGTGCATTATTATATGTTATTCTTACTATACAAGATTCATGATTAACTTCTATTTGAGGTTCACCTAAATACGTATTAATTGATTCAGTTTGTATTTTTAATGTGTTTATTAATCCTGAATCATATCCACTTTGTAAATCAGAATTACTTTGTACATTTGGATTACTTTCTGAATTATTATTATCATTATTGTTATTGTTATTACTTTGATCATCAACATCATTATCATCATCATCAATAAAATCATTGAAATAGTTTCTAACTGTTTCTGAATCTATATCTTCAGATCCTATTAATCTCATTAATAATATGTTTCTACTATCAACATAGCATACAACTAATTGAATATCATTGAAACCATTTTCATGATATTTGTGTAAGCAAGTGTTAAAATTACTTGATATAGTATCACAAACTCCATAATCGTTATTAATTATACTTTGTTTAAAATCATCAACACTTATTTCTTCTTCAGTGTTTTTGAAATAAATTGTAACTGTATCTTTTTTATTATTAGTCATAATTTGCACATGTGTACCTTTTGTACTTTGTGCATTTAAATCACTTTCTAATTGTTTTGAAAAATCATCAATAGAATGTGATTTAGAATCTTGAATTTGATTAGGGTCTATACTACAACCAACCATACCTACACATAACATTAATGCCATTACCATACTTATTATTTTTTTCATTTTAATACCTCCATGTATTTAATAATTTTTTATTTTATAATGAGTATAAATTTAACAATTATATTCATCATTCACGATTATTATATAGCATTGAAATCTTATGTTTTACACTTTATATGTTCCTTAATAAAAAAATAATAGAGATATAAATTCTATCTCTATTATTCCATAACTAATATTATAATTATTTTTTGTCAATATTTTCTATATCCTTTTTTAATATTTTTTGTATATCATTAGTTGTTATTTCTTTATCACTAATTATTTCAAATACAGATTCTTCATTACTTTTATTTATTATATTTAGATCTATCTTATAATTAGCAATAGGATTGCAAAAATCAAAAGTGCTTAATGCTTCATTAAATAAATTATTAATCATATCTAATTTAGTTTGATCATATATTATTGTTTTTCTTATAGAATCAGTATTTCCTGAAATGTCTACTGGAACATTTATCACTATTGATTTCTGTTCATCATTTACATTAATATATAAATCATTGATTTTACTATATTCTTGTAATTCCTTTTCTTGTCTGGATACAAATTCATCTACATCAACATTTAACTTAAAACCATTATACTTGTCTTCAGATTGTTTTTCAGCAGTACAACCTATTAAACTGCATGTTAATACTAACACACTTACTAAACTTATTATTGTTTTCATTTTATTAATACCTCCATGTATTTAATAATTTTTATTTTATAATATATTACTTAATAAAAAATAATTAAAGGGTAATCTTATGAGATTACCCTTTAATTATTTATTCTTTAACAGAAATATTTATTGAATAATCAGTATTTTTATCTTTCATTGTATTATCAATTATTACTTGAAAAGCTTCAATTGCTTTTTTATTTAATTCCTCTTGATTTTCATTTTCTTTTATTTTCTTCTTAGCTTCTATTGGAATTTCTTCCATTAATTTTTTACCTGCTTTACCATCAATGGTTTCTTTATCTGCACCTAATGCCTCTGCAGCTATTTTTATTCTACCAAAGAATGATATATTTGAATGTGTACTATCTGCTTTAAATGAACCATCTTTTATTTTAACAGTTCGTTCATTTAATTTAGGTTTATCTAATATAATATTTATAGTATTACCTTCTATATTCATTTCTGCTTTATTTAAATCAGTATAATAATCATACACTATAGTTGCTCTACCAACTTTACTTACTTCAGCTTTAGCTGTAACAACACCATTCGTAAATCCAGGTAATATTGCTGTAACAGGGAAGTTTTCTATAAATGATGTTTTATGTTCAACATCAATTGTGCTTTCTAAAATTATTAATTTTCCTGATAATGAACTTTTCAAAGATTTTTCAATTAATCTATTATCTGAAACTACAACAGCTGTTGTTTTTTTACCGTCATTACTTTCATCAACAACTACTTTTTCAGGTAATTTTAAATTATTATTATCATTATTTGAAATTTTCTTATATACGACAAACCCACTTGTTAATATAATAATTATTATTAAACCACACACTATTATTTTTTTAATTTTCATATTTTTTACCCCCTTATTAAAATAATTCAATTATAATTTGGTGATGATATAATTTATATCATCACCAAATATCACATTTATCCTAAGAATATTCTTCCAAATAAATTATTTTGTAATCTACTATGAAGTTCATCTGTTTTACTATTTCCTTCTTCTTGAACATTATTATTATCTTGAGTAGGTTGAGTTTCTTCTACTGCTGGTGTTTCTTCTTTTTGTATATCTTTATTATCTTCAACTACTGGTTCTTGTACTTCTTGAGTAGGTTGAGTTTCTTCTACTGGAGTTTCTTCAACAATAGGTGTTTCTTCTTTTTCTGTATCTTTATTTTCTTCTACTGGAGTTTCTTCAACAGTAGGACTTTCTTCTACATTTGAATCTTCATTTTCTTCAACAGTAGGAGTTTCTTCTTTTTCTGTATCTTTATTATCTTCTACATTTGAATCATCATTTTCTTCAACAGTAGGAGTTTCTTCTTCTACTGGATTTTCTTCTTTTTCTGTATCTTTATTATCTTCTTCTATTACAGAATCAAATTCATCATAATTATCACTATCATTATTTATTTCTTCCAAATCTTGTTGCCCATTATTCTCTTCTACTGATGTTTCTTCTTTTTCTGTATCTTCATTATCTTCTTCTATTACAGAATCGAATTCATCATAATTATCACTATCATTATTTATTTCTTCCAAATCTTGTTGTTTATTATCTGCATCTTTAACACCATTTTCTATATTTTCTAAGAATTTTTCATTATCTTTAACATGCAATCCATCATTAGTTTCAGTTAATTTACCATCTTCAACTAATCCATCAGTTGCATCTATTAAGTTGACATTATCATTGTCTTTACTATAATCTTCTAAAGATTTATTTAATTCATCTACTAAACCATTTATTTTTTCAGTATCCCCATCATATTGATCTCCGACAGGATTTACTTTTATTACTTGAATAGGTTTACCAGGATATTTTTCTTGAAGTTTTTCTATGACTTTAATTACATCATCTTTATTTGTTGATCCTTCAATATTATTTATTCCTAAGGTTAACACTATTTGTTCTATGTCATCACTATTTTCTGGTAGAGTATTTAATAATGCTTCACCAAAAGTTTTAGTGTCATTTAAATATACATATGCTGAAGCTCCAACAGTGGCTTCAACTTGAGTATTATCATAATTGTCTTCTATTACTTTTTCTAAACCTTTACTATTACTGTCTCCAACTACTAAAGTATTATCTAAGCTACCATCGTTGTTATTTTCTTCATTTTTATTATTTTCGTTTTCTTCATTACTTTGGCTTTCTTGATTACTGTTTTCTTGGTCTTGTTTATCGCTATCACTTTTGTCTTCTTCACTTTCTTCACTTTCTTGGTTACTACTATTCTTGTCTTTAGCGTCTTCACTGGGTTTATCATTTATAACAGAATCAAATTCTCCATCTTGATTTTCATCAGTATTTAACTCATTATTATCTTTATTTTGATTATTATCTTGTATTGTATCTTTTATTTCTGTTAAATCTTCTTCAACTTTTTCATAATCTTCTTGTATATCTTTATTATCAACTGTTATTACATCATCAAATTCATTTATTGATTCACTTATTTTAGATGCATAATCTTGTAATTTGTCTTCTAATTCCTCATATCTACCATATGAATAATGAAAATCACCAGGAACGTCTTTACATTCTGACAACTTTCTTGTACCAACACCACTATGTGCTGGACTACAATCAACTATAGTATCATTTCCTATATACATTCCTATATGGAAGACATCATTATGTCTACTACCATCATGTTTATCATCTACCCAGAAAACTAAATCACCAGGTTCAACATCTTCTTTAGATATTTTTTTACTGTCGTTACAGAATTTTAAAGCATTAGTGTTACCAGCATCTACATCAACACCGATATCATTCATCATTTGACTAACTAATCCTGAACAATCCAAACTTCCTGTTTTGACATTCTTTTCTCCAAAAGAATATGTTATACCTTTATCTTGATAATTAGCAGCAGTATCTTCTATAACTTCTTCTTGACTAACTCCTTCTTCTTCAGTTGTAGTTTCTACTTCATTTGGCATTTCATCTAATAATGGACCAGCTTCTTCTTTTGCTAATTTCAATAATTCAACTTTTTCTCTAGTAAATCTATCCCTAGCTGCAGCTCTAACCTTGTCATTACAATACATAAATTTATAATTTCCTACTGATTTATACTTTGCAGTCTCAAACTTTTCAACAAAAGTTTCATCATCCATATCGTCTGTTATATCTGTGTGGTCAAATAATTCGCATATTCCTTGAGGACCAAATTGAATTGCAGTTGCATATAATATTTCAGTTCTAGTTCTACTTTTTAGCATATCTATTCCATAATTGTCTTTTACTTTGTTATAAGATGATGGAACTAAAACTTTTTCTATATAACCCATTTGAGCTTTTTCAAAACCTCTATTGTTTGATTCATAAGCCTTAGTCCATGCGTTACTAAAAGATTCTGTACCAGCTTTTGGGTTTCCAGCATCTTCAAAGAATTTATAATAATCACTAAATTCTCCTGAATTTTTTAACCATTTGACAAAATCATCTGGAGTACCAGCATTTGTTGCCATTTGACATATACCATAAGATACTCCACCAGTATCTGATTTTACAAGTCCTATAGTACCACCATTTCCATTGATGCCAACCTCATCTACTGACATCATATAACCAACACCTCTATAATTTGATAAATCATAAACTGTATCGGCATGTGCTTCAATAAAACTTCCAGCTCCAGCTAACATTATTGTAGTTGCTCCAACAACTAGTGTTTTTTGCACTAGTTGTTTCTTTTTAGCTTTTTTATTAGCTTCATTTGCAAACATTTTCTTTACTTTTGGATCCATTTTTTTATTATTCATATATTTACCCCCTAAAAATAATTTTAAAATATTATCTTATAACAGAGGAATATTCCTCTGTTATAAGTTTTATCCAATATCATTATACTAATTTTAAAAATTCTTCAGTTTCATTTTGAATTTTAGTTTTTATATTTTGTCTATCCTCATCACTATATTGATAACCATCTGTATAAGTGTATACATTCAATGAGTTTATCTTTTCATCTTGAACTTTTTCTATTATTTCTTTAGTTTTCATTCCTTTTTCAATTCCAGCTTTATCAAATAATGTTAAAGTTCCTTTATACCCATATTGAACAGCAGTACTAAATACAAATTCTTTCATTGCTTTATTACTACTATCTATTTTATATTGTTTTTCTAATGCTGTCATTGTTGGTTCAACATAGTTAATATATAAATAATCAAATTGCAATTTAGTAAATTTTTCTTCTTCTTCTGATGCATCTTGCCAACCAGTAGTGAATGTTACAGTTCCTGGTCCATTAACATTACTAAAATATTTGTTATAAAATTCACTATCTACAGATTTAATATAATCAGTAACGTTTTTAACATATCTTAATCCTGATTTAGGATTATCTGTAAATTCTCCTATGCCGTACGTTTTACAACTGTCAACTTTTATTTTGTTATTAACTTTATATCTTACTGTACCTTTTCCATAATATCCTGAATCAACTGAACCTATGTTATTTTTAATAGATATTGTTCCGAACATGTTTGCTTTGTTTGCATTATCAATTGCTTTTTTAGCTTTTGAATAATCTTTCTTTTGTGTTTTTGTATTATTTCTATTAACATTGTTTTTGTTATCGTCAGTTTTAGTATTATCATTTTCATTTCCTGTTTCAATTGAATTTGACATTTTATTTATAGTGTCATTTAATTCATTGTTTTGATGTTTTACAAACATAAAACAACTGCTTATAACTAGAATTATAACTAGAATTGATCCTATTACTATTTTTTGACTTTTTTCTGATTTTTGTATCATTAATTGATTCAATAACATTAAGAATTCTAATAATTGATCAATTAACCATTTTAACAATAACCATGTGTGCATTAACACATTTTTTATTATTTTAAAACAAGTCTTTAAGACTATTAATGCTAATTTTGGTAAATTCTTAAAAAATGTTACCATTATATTATTTCCGTTTTTCTTTCTATTGTTTTTTTCCTCTTGTTTAGATTTAACATATTCATTATATTTCATATAATTTTACCCCCTACATATATTATTTTATTCATTTATATAATATATAATTGATTATATTATGTTTTTCACAAGGAACATAGAAAAAAATAAAGTCTTGAATTTCAAGACCTTCTATTTTAATATTTTGTTAGGTATCTAATTATTTTCTATTGTAATAAAAAAAATAAACAGGATGTAGAGTCCTGTTTATTATGTGTTATTAATATTCACCTCTTTTTCTTTCTAATATTTCTAATTCAAGAGCTAATGCTCTTTCCTTAGAAATTTTTGTTTTGCTAAATTTTCTATGTTTATCTAATATTAAAACTTCTTCTAAATCCTCTATTGATGTTACAGAAACTTCACTTTCATACAAATCTTTTAAATATGTTTTTTCTTTCATTTTTAAAACCCCCTATATATTTTTATTCACTACTATAATATAGTAATGAAATTTCACGAATTACAATAACAAAAAAAAGATATATGAGGAATTATCCTCATATATCCTTAATTTTTCTTCAATAAGTCTATTATTAATTTATCACCTATCTTAGGTACTGAATATCCAGAATTTAAAGTAATAACTCTACCATTTAATGTCCAATCGGTTTGAGCCAACCTACCTTTCGTTGGATGGTATACATTTATAGTGTATATCTTATTTTCCACACTAGGTGTTGTTACAGTAAATTGGGTTTGATTACTCATAGTACATAATATAGTTTCTTCAATCATTTCACAAGTAGATATAACATCAGTTGCATTAATAATAGGTCTTCTGAAAGATTGTAATAAGTCAACCCATTCACTAGCAAGTATAACACCTTTTTTTGGAGATTCAACAGTAGATATATAAATATGATGAGTACCATCATTATCTTGTTTATATACTTTTTCATCTTTATGATATTGCTTATTTACATTAAAATCAGTAACTTCTTCTATACCTCCACAGGTAATAACATCTAATAAAAAGGTTATTAAATTATCATTATCTAATTTAGATAAAGCTTTTTTAATATATTCTATAGAACTACTCATACAATCACCTCTATTTTTTCCACGTTATTGTCTCTGAATTTTTATCTATAATTTTCCAATCATTTTTCTTTAATATATCACAGATCTTTTTATTGTATGTTTTTGTTTTAGAAATATCTCCAGATTTACTAAATCTACGCAATAAATCAGTGCATATTCCTTTATTTCTATATTTAGGATCTATATATATCATATCTATTAATTTTTTATCTTTATATAAAAAACCTATAATATTTCCTTCATACTTAATCATAGTAAAATTCTTCATTTTAAGATCATCATACTTATAATCTATTTCCAAAATTTTTTTATCTTTTTCAGATATAGTATTATCTATAAAATCTAACATTTCTTCAAATTCATAATCTTTTCTTATTGATTCATTATCATATTGAAATTGCTCAAAATAACATATAGACTCAACTATTTCTTTTACTCTATTTTTAAAATTATCGTTCATTGTTATTCACCATTTTCTTCATTATCTAGATTTTCTGTAGTGCCGTATCTTAAAACTAATTTATTAAAATCTTTATACCCTTGTTTTATGCATTTCATAGTAAAAACACATATTTTTTCTATCATGCTAGTATGTGTTTTTAATAAAGAAGTAAATTGACGAGATGTTCGATTATCTATTTTTCCAGATACAGTATCTTGGTATATTTCCATATCTGTTTTTTGCATAGTGGATCTAATATCATTTTTCCATCTTTCTATAATATTAACAGCATCAGATGATCCTAATAAATAACTTGACACTATTTGTTCATTTAATTGACCAATAGTAATTTTAATTGTTTCATTATTTTTAATAAAACAACCAGTAGTTGCTTTCCTAAGATCTTGAACTGCCATAGATTTCATACCCAATGCTTTTACAACTTGATTTTTATACTCAGATGTATCAGCATTATTGTTAGAACGCATATTATTAAAAACTTGTTCGACTTTGTCTATCATCTTTGATACATTAGAAATTCCATTTCTCATATTAATATAATTTTTAATTCTTATTTTTTTATTATGATTATTTTCATTAACAAATATTTGTTTTATCAATTGCTTATGATTTAAATTTTTAAATCCTTTAAAAAAATTAATCATTGTATCTTTAAGTTTTGTAAACCACTCTATTAAAATCTTTATCATATCTTTAATAATTTTTCGAGTATCTATATTTATACGTTTATCATTTTCTTTTAAATTATCCTTATTAGAGGTAGCACTAGTATCTACCTCTAATAATAAATCTATTGATTCATATAGATAATCTAAAGGGTCAAAATATGATATGGATTCTAATATATTATTTCTTTCAATAAATAATGTTTTTATATTATCCATATAAATCAAACTCCTTTATTCTAATTCATTTAATTGACTTTCCAAACTTTTAACTGTCTGAATATTTTCAGCCATCATTTTATTAAAATCTATTAAATCTTGTCTTAAAGAATCTAATTTTAATCGTGCGTTTCTAAGATTAACGTCATTATTAAATATATAATAATCTATTTTAAAAAAATATTTTGATATTTCTTGTACATATTTATCTAATGTTACAATAGCTTCTTTCAATACTCTTTGTGTCAATTTATTTATTTCTGATGCTTTATTTAATAATTCTTTTGAACGTTGAGTATCTGATTCAGAAATTCTTTGAGCTATATTTTCTAATTCTTTATATGTTGAATCTAATTTTTGTTGATATGTTTTTAATTGATCAACATATTCGTCACCAGCATCAGATAAATATGATTTATATATTTCATTGTCTAAAAATTCATTTGCTGGTATTTTTATCTTATTATTACTTTTAAGAAAATAATTTTTTATTTTTTTATTATTAAAATATTCAGAAGGTTTATTCGTTTGCATTGCTTTAGTACAGTCATGTATTATCATACTTATTGCCATTTTAGCATCTATTAGATCTGGCATCTCATATATCTTATTAACAGATTTGTTGTATCTTTCTTCAAAATCATCAATTTTTTCTTGTTGCTCTTTTATTGTATTAGGTAAAAATTTTATTTCTTTTCTTATTGCTGATATGTTTTTTTTAGCATAATCTATTTCTTTTCTTAATTCTTCTGCTTTATCGTCATCCAAATCATTTTGTATTTTTTCTACAAGTTTGTGTGTTTCATCAACATTTTTTTCAATTTTTTGTTTTATATCATTTCTTTCATTTACAATTTCTTCTGTTTGTTTATTTATATCATTTATAACTTCTTTTATTTCATTATTAACTTTATTAGAATTATTTGATGTATTATTTTTTCTTTTAAACTTACTACTTACAAAGTCTATTAATTTAGTTATCCAACCTTTTATCATTTTCCATAATGCTTGAATTTTTTCTACTACTCCTCCAACAATGCCTTCAGTAAGAATAACATCATGTTCTTCTAGAATCAATGGATTAAAATAACCCATAGATTCTATTATCATATCTCTTTCATTGAATAAATCATTTATGTTATTCATAATATAATCAACTCCTTTATTTTAATTTATTTTACAGCTTTATTTATTAAATCTGCATAATGTGCATAGCATTTTATAGCAGTACCAAGAAATTTTTGAGTCATAACATTTATACCTCTAGCTTTAGCAAGTAGTTCTTTTGATTTTCGTTCATCTTTTATATTTTTTGCTTCTTGTTGTAATGATTTATATTCATTATCCAATGATTTTTGATAGCTTTTTAATTGGTCTGTGCAATCTTTACTATTAAGATAAGACATATAAGTTGAATCTTTCAATATTTTATCTCGAGATGATAATTTAACTTTTCCTCCAGTTTCAAAATATTTGCGTATAGTTTTAGGATCTTTTGGAATTATTTTAACGGGTTCCTTTTCTTTTAATGCTTTTTCACATTCTTTTTTAATATCATTTAAAGCTTTTTTAGCATTTTTTAATTTAGGTAGTTCTATTATTTGAGATGTAGTCACATTAGTAGATTCGTTAACATTTTTCTTTTCATTTCCATATACATAAGTTATAACTTTTTTTATATGTTCTATTCGTTTTTTAGAAAAATTATCGTACACTCGTGTCAATTGTTTATTTATATAGTTTTTATCCCATTTAGATTTATCTTCTTCAAAAGGACATTGTTTATCATCATGTTCATCATACATTCCTTCTATATTTTTTACATATTTAGACATTTCATTAAATTGTTTAAAACTAAGATCTACCAATAATGATTTTTTCATCATTATTCTAAGCCTATTTATATTTTTTTCATCAACCGCTTCAAAAAATTTATTTGTTAAATGAAATTTACTAGCTGATTCTTTTCTGTCATTATCGATATGTTCTCCTTCATATGCATTATCGGTAGTCGTTGATTTTCCTTTTCTAAATTTACTACTTACAAAGTCTATTAATTTAGTTATCCAACCTTTTATCATTTTCCATAATGCTTGAATTTTTTCTACTACTCCTCCAACAATGCCTTCAGTAAGAATAACATCATGTTCTTCTAGAATCAATGGATTAAAATAACCCATAGATTCTATTATCATATCTCTTTCATTGAATAAATCATTTATGTTATTCATATTTTCTCCTCCTTTATAATTTATAAACAGAAGTAGTATCATCTACATCAACTAATTTAAGTTGGTTATCTTCAAAAATAATATTATTGTTATTATATATGATACTACCTTGAGTATTCATTATATTATTGTATACTCGCATATCTATATAACTTTTTATTAATGTATTGCTATTATTGTTTCTAATTGCTCTACTTTTTCTTAAAGTACTACTAGCATTTATCATTGACATAGAAATTTTATTTTCAAATAAACTTAATATATAAATATTACCATCTATAGTTCTAATAGCTTGTGTAGGAGATTCAAATGTTTCTGAAGTATTTTCAAAATCAATGTTATTTCCATTAACATAACATTTATAATTCACATTAGTAACCATATCATGTAATTTCAATGGACCTACTGTTATACCAGAAGTACTTCCTGTATATTTATTAAATACTAAGTTATTATTATCAATTGATATTGAATACATATTTCCACTCTTATCAACTATTTTATCAATTATATCTTTAACTAAAACTAATTTACTATTAATTATAGTTAATATAAATTCATCATCATAATTATTATAAACAAATATTTCTGTAACAGCATTAGTAGGTGCTGTTGAAATTGGTTCCATTTGTAATGCATCACCTGACATATATAACATATAATATTTTCTTGTAACTGCATCACGTAGATATATTACTTTATCTATTTTAACATCTTTTTCCATATATGAACGATATGATACTAATTGATTATCTTTTACCCCCAATGAGTATACATTATCATTATCACTACGGAATAATATATATTTCGAATCTATATTTGTTATTTTTTCAGTAATAATATCACCATTCCCATTAGCAGATAATGAGAATTTAACTTTATTTTCAGATTCCATAACAAAATCTCTACTTATTTTATATGATAATGCTTTACTATAAATATTATTAAATATTTTTTGTAATTTAATATTAGTTCCTTCAAGTTGTATATTATACCAACCTTTAGATGAACTTATTAATGAAGATATATTATATAAAATTAATTTATCTTCAGTAGTTTTTTCAAATGTTAACTTATTATTAACAACTTTACCTATATAAAAATTTCCACTTGTATTTTTTAAATATAAATATCCTGCTCCTAAATTATAGTATTGATGCGAAGAAGTTATCTCAGATAATGATAATGTTTCATTACCTCTACTACCAACAACATCTAATAAATATTTTTTATTATTTGAAGATTTTATTCTATGTGTTATTGTAGATACTGGTTTAATACTAACATTTTTATTAACTATATCTATTATATTTATCATTTCTTTATTTTTAACAACAACTTTTTGTTTTTTATTTTCAATAGCAAAATTATTTTCATTACATTCAACAATATTAACTGATGAGTTATTTACAGGAACCATTTGATATACTTTATTATCTGAACCTAATAAATAATGATTTTTATAAGTAAAGACAATATCTGAAGGTTTATTTCCTATAGTTAACCCTATATTATTATTATCAACAGTTATCATTTTGCTATTACTATATACAAAACCATATTCTAAAGGTGCTGCAAAAGTTCCTCTTTTACTAAGGTCTATAAATTGTATAACTTCTACTTCTCTATTTGGATGAAGTATAAATTTAGATAATATACCTCCTCTGGATATTATATTAATACCTCTAGAATTTCTAACTTTAACTTCACTACAAGATTCAAAAGTTAGATTATTCTTTTTATCTATATATAATTTCCAATTTTCAAGATCTTGATTATAAAAGTATAACTCATCATAAATATCACTATAAGTTTGATCAGATGAAGTTGTATTGTTTAAATATAAAAATAAGTTATCATCTAAATTTAAATTATAAATTACATTATTTAATTTAGATCTCAATCTTATATTATTAAAAGGTGTGTTTGGTAAATAATCTATAACTCTAAGTTTACCATTAACAACATCTATCATTTTATCTTTGAAATCATCTGATTTCATAGTAAAACCAACATTATGATCTTTTACTTTTAAAGAACTATCTGTAAAATTCACAGGAGTTATAGTCGAACCATTTATATTAAATTTATAAAATTTCTTATCAGTACCCATCAAATATTTAACTCCTTCAGTAACATTTGGTTCATGCGTTAGTGTCAATTTATTATTTGAAGAAACTGTTATACTATAAATTTTTCCATCTTGAGATTCTATAAATTCTCTAAGATCTTCAAATAAACCTAATACTGGTTTTGTTTTACTATTATCTACCATTAAATAATATCTTTTTTCTCCATATATTAATTTAGCTCTTTTAACATCTCGAATAGGATCCTTTTCAGTTATACGCATAACTTGTGTAACTCCACTATCTGTTATTATAACATTATAAGGATTATCATCCTTATCATATAACACTATACCTATTATTACATTTGCTATTATACCCAATCTTTCTCTAAGTTCTATTATTATTCTTTCATTAGCTTTTAAAGGTTTAGTAAATGTTATATCTTTACCCTTTATTTCAAAATCATATCCTCTAGCAAAACGAGTCATTCCTCTATAAATTGCAACTGAAGTTTGCTTAGTATTAAAATCTAATTTAATAGTATAATTACTAACAGAACTAGTTGGTATATAAACTTCTTCTCTAATTCTAATAGTATTGAATGTTAATGTTGGTCCATTATACATTTTACATATAGGAACCCATTTAGTAGAATCAAAAGCACCTCGAGTATTATTAACTATACATTGATATACCCAATGGTCATTATTTTGACCTAAATATATTCTATCTCCTATCATATACCTTTTATTTACATTATAATTTTCTATATCACTCGCATTCATTAATATTAAATCAACAATCATTTTTATCAAATCATACTGAGTTACTTTACTTATATTTGATTTAACATAACTTATATCCATAATGTTCACCTCCTATTTTTCATCTGAATAATGAATAATATCGTCTAATAAATCATTTAAATATTTTGTAAATACAGTTATAATCAATCTATAATCTTCATGTATATTACAATTATAAATTAATAATTTTAATTCTTCCCAGTCTATTTTATATTCTCCTCTTTTAATATCCATAGTTCTACCATTTTTTTGTACTTCAATATTCATAAAAGTATTTAAAGGAATACCATTTTGTTTGTGATACTTGATAGCTTCATTTAGACTCGTATTCATAAATTCTTTAAAACTTAATTCATATGGAGGTTTCTCATTAAAATCACTTAAATCAAATGCTGGAGCTGTGTATAAATTCCAACCTTCAGGTATTCTTGAATTACTATATATTTCTTGTGGAGTTATAACTGGAATGATACTATCTACAGTTAGTATATCGCTAGAAGGTAATTCCATATCAAATATTTTATCATTATCTGATACATAATTATATAAACCAGCTGTAACAAAATCACATCTTACAGAAAATGTTACATTATAACTATCATATATTTGACCCTTTTTATTACCTTCATCTATTGCTAAATTTTGAATAGTAACATTTAAATGACATGGATGAAATCTAAAAAATTCATGTCTACCAGAACTATTTTTGTATTTCATAGTTACAGGATACATTGAATGAGAATTAACATAAGATAAAAATTCACCCATACGTTTACCATCAACAAACACATCTTCATATCCAGCATCTACTGCTAATAAATACATTATATCTCTTGAAATAAATGATTCCAAATCTGCTATCATAACTGAAGTCCACTCTTGTCGAACCCTTTGTTTAAAATAATGATATATATTTATCTGTTCCATCATAGTATCAACTATCAATGTAACATCAAAATTTATTCTTAATCCTGTCATTAAAAATTGTATTTGTCTATGATTTTCTTCATCATAGAAAAAATTTTGTAAATTACCTGTATCAATATCATCATTAGCCATATCATATATTCTGTTAGCTAAATATGTTTGATTTATAGGCAATTCATCTAATGTATCTGTTTCTATTCTAGGACGCATAACTAACATTGGTTTATTCTTTTTAAGAAATTCACTTCTCTTACTAGTATATTCTGCAAAATCTTTATATGCTATCGTAGAATTAACATAATTTGTTTTGAAATATTTTTTAGGAAATAATCTAACCAACCACTGATTTATTAATGTTGTGACATTTCCATAAGTATGTGCCATACTGGCACTTGACATAGAATATCTCATATACAATTCCTCCTTTTATATTTATCTAAACTCAAGTACTTATAATGTTGTTTTCTAATAAAAAAATAACAAAGTGAAAATGAATTCACTTTGTTATTTTTAAATTATTTAATTAAATCTACTAATACTAATATTTCATCAGTTTCTGTCGTTGCTTGTTCTAAAAATGTTTCAAAAGTGTTATCTAATCCTTTAATTAACACACTTCTAGTAAAAACTATAGTAGGGGCTATCATTGCTACTACTCCAGGTTTATTTTTACAATATTTACTACTTATTACATATTTACCAAATTCGTTAAATGTTTTTGTCATATCATTTATTTTTCTTTCCACCATTTTATTATAGACATCATATATCAATTTCATTTTCTCTAAATGTTTTTTATAATATTTATCTTTATCAGTTATTCCTTTTGAAACCATATCTATCATTTCTTTGTGTTTATCATATAATTTAGATAGTAACATAGCTATCGATGCTATTTCTTCTGTAGTTTCTTCATTTAATGCATTTAATGATAAATCAAATTTATTAACATCAATATCTTTATAAACTTCAGGATCTAATTTTATAATAGGTTCATCTAATGGAAATTGTTCTTTTTTTGTATTTTCTTTTTTTGTATTTTCCTCTTCTTTAATTTCAATATATTCCTTTTCATAATCATCATTTTCATCAAATTCGTCAATAAGATCTGAAAATAGATATTCATCATCACTATTATAAAGAGTATTTAATACTTTACTATATATACCTTTATCTATGTCCTTTTCTTCATCAAAAAATATTATATCATTAAAAGGAGTTTTATTAGATCCTCCCATCAAATACAATGAATTCAATATAATTTCATCCAATTGATTTTTATTTATCATAATATATACCTCCTATAATATTTATCTTAGTTATTTGTTAGATAGTAAATTAATTTATAAAAAAATAATAGGAGTAAATACCCCTATTATTTAATATATTATATTTTATTAAATTCACTTATACCTATAGCTAAATCTTTTATAGGCAACATATTTTCATTTAATAACCCATGATCATGACTTATCATCATGTATTTTCTAGGATTAAATCTAACCCAATCATTTATCTGATCTTTACCTGATAATTTCATTACTGTTAAATTATCACCATCAAAATCAGCATTCAATCCTGGTAAAATCATAAATGATATTGACATTGTTAAATCATCTATTTCATGAGTTACATCAACTATTCTTTGTAATAAAACTGAACCATGATCTATAGTTGGTGGTCTATTTATACCATAATACGCACCTTTAGCGATTATAGTTTTCATTATTTCATATATTTTATTACTAAAACTTATACAACCTTGATACCATTCATCATATGCTTGAGATTCAGTTATATTTTGTGTTTCAGATAATATATGAATAATTTCAAATTTATATTCTTCTAAAAATGACATATATGGTACAATAATTTCATCAGCTGCTAAATCTGGATTTGAAATTATTACATGTCTACCTGTAAAATTCATCTTACCTGCAATTACACCTGATTTAATAAACCCATCTTTTTTATTCAATAAAGAGAACATTTTAGCATACAATTCTTGCATTTGTTTTTGTATATATGCTAATTTTTTATTTACTGACATACTAACACCCTTAGTTTTATTTAAACTAGATACTGTACTAAATAATATATTATATATTTTATCAGCTCCATGAACAAAATTTATTTCATCTTGAATTACAGAAAATCTTAATGCTGAACTAAATACAGGAATATATTTTATAAATAATTTATCTTTATTTTGTCTAACAAATTCTGCATTTCCTTGCATATTAACATTACGTTTATTTTTATTAACGTAATATTCAAAAATTTCATCAAATCTTTTTTGAAATTCTAACATGCCTATTCTTGCAAAAGGTTGGTCTTTAAATTGGTCATCATCTTCATTATTTTCATCCTTTACAACATTACCATCCACTCCTGTATCTTTGTGTTTAGGAATACGCATTATATTTTCCAAAACACTTTTCTTATTTTTTGTTCCAAATATATTATCAAGGAACATATATAATTGTGGATGAATAATTCTATAATCTTTTAACACAATATAACCAAATTTTTGTAAATCAATATCTACTAATTTTACAGGAGTTCTACAATATGGACATAAAGCAGATTCATATGATTTACCCATCAAATGTCCACATTTACAACTATATCTTTCTTTAAATGCATTATCAGTATGCATTTCACTATAAAAGAAATCGCTTCTAATACCTCCTTTATTATATGTGTTATCAGAACTCTTTTTATCTTTTATAGGTTCAGTTATTATCATACCCTTACCTGTTCTTAAATCTAATTCTGCTTCTTTATCCAAGTCACATATAGATAATCTATAAGCTCCTTTTTGAACTCCATTGTTTTTAGTTATTAACATTTTTTACCTCCTTTTATGAAATAATAAAAACACACTACACACAAACTAATCTATATTATCACATTGTGATAATATATAATTGAAATGTTTATGTTTTACACTTTATAAATTTAATTTCTTTTTCCATTTTATTACCTCCATTCATTTATATAATATATAATTTTTATATTTTACATTATTTGATGTAATTATCCCATCTATATATAGATGGGATAATATAAATTTATTAATCTGTTTCTATTATAAAATTTTCAAAATTAACATGTTCTATATTTACTATTTTTCTCATTTCAACCAAATCGTATAAATTTTCATAAAATACCACTTCTGTTAATTCTCCATATTTATTATAATCTTTTTTTGTAATACGTATTCTTAATTTATCATAATCTTTTAAATCGATATTTATGATAGGAAATACTTCATATTTTAAAACCATACATATGAATTCTTTCATTATTACATCTTTATTTGATTCTCTTGTTGAATTAACTTCTTTCCAACTTGATATTATATCATCTATATTATACGAATACTCAAAAACTTTATTTTCTTCCATTTCAATGCCTCCTTTTTTATAATTTTTTTTTAATATTAATAATTTGTTATAATTTTATTAAAAAGTTATATCATCTAAATTTATTTCATTTGTCTTTACTGATGTATCATGGAATGATTTCATTTTAATATTAACCAGACTACCTGTTAATGCATTACCTGTTAAACCAACAACATCAATTCCTATTTTTTTAAGACTTAATCCTGCACATGTTAAACAAACACCATAGTCACATCCGCAATACATTATTGAACGTAATTTAACTTTTTTACCAATATATTTAGGCATATTTTCATTATTCAATAATACTTTTTTATTACCGTCTATAATATATCTATCGCTACATTTAGCAGCAACTTCTTTTGTTAACAATATTTCAACATAACCTTTAGAACCACAATCCTCAACATCTTTTCGTAATACTATTGATTGTAATGCTGAATTCATTTGTTTAGTTTTATATCCTGTATATTTAACTTCACAAGTTTTAGGGAATGCACCATTAACGACATTTGAACCTGTAGCAGGTATTTCATCTTTTTCTAATCCTTCATAAAAATTTTTTGTAATAAATTCATATTTACCTGATGCTAAATTCATTATAGGACCTTTTACAATAGATAATTGCTTATAGTTATTACTAATAGAACCTCTAGCACCTGAATAATATAAATCCATTGAAGGATCATCTCCTATTTCTTTTTCTGCCGTTTTTATTAATTCACTTTCTATATTTGACATTGTAATTATGTCACCTTTTTCTAATGCTTTTTTATTTTCTTTTATTAATTTATCTCTTTCTTTTATAACTTTAGGAACTGGTTTCATTCCTCTCATAGTGAAAGAAGATGCAATCACTTCGTGCAATTTATTACCTAACCATTGAATTCTATTTAAATAATCAGCAAAATCTTCAGTTGTTATCTTATCATCTTTTAGTAGCTCTGATAATTTACTCTCTAAATTAGATAATCCCTTATTATTTATAACTTCATTATTATAGTTCATTACTTTTGAAAATCTAGGTTCTATTATAAACTTATTAAATATTAAACTTCCTACAGTTGTTTCTATAGTATCATTATTTAAATATTCTCCTTTTTTTAATGTAAATACATCTTGAGGTTCAAATCTAGATTGTTGTACTTTCCCATTAACCAAATTCTTAACAAATAAATTTGTTAATAAAGTATAATTGATATCATCACAATTAATACTTAGTAATTCTTTTTTTTCTGCATCGGTTATTCTTCTAGTCATCACCACACCTCCTAAGAAGTATAAATTCTATAGATGATAGTCATGTCTTTATTCATAACTAGCATTTCATTAGGTATATTTAATTTAGAAAATAATTTAACTTGTTTATAATCTTCACTACCGTCTGACATAGGCTGTTTTATACCAGTAAATAATCCTATAGAATTTATTCTCGCTTCTTCTATATTACCATTTATTTCAAAATATTCTCTAACATCTTTTTTAGTTATTTTTAATATTAATTCAATGAAAGTTTCTATTGGTTCTGTACGTTGAGTATCATGTACTCCACTACTTACTTCAGAACCATCTTCGTCTTCATCCCCATCTTTCCATAAAACTTTAATTACAGGATCTTGTTCAAAAGTTTTTAAGAAATATGATGTTCTACCATCACTTTCTTTACGTTTAAACCAATATTTTTTTTGGTCTTCTTCATTTAATTCATCATCAGTTACTCTAAATGGAACCATATCAAATATTTCCCTTTCATAGAAATTGACATCCACTACAGATAATGATGAATCACCACAACCACCAATACCTACACCAAATAAACATACTGCTGTATTCTTTGGATATTTTTCTTCTATAGGGTTTTCTGCAGCAATACCCATTATATTATTTAAGTAATCTACTGTTATTGGTGCTTCAACATTAAAAAGTTTTTCTAATATAAACATAGCACCACCTAATACTATTTGATTTGTTGATTCAAATAGTACTTCTTTTGTTAATGTATCTAAACCTATTATTTTTGTTTTTATATTGCCTTGTTTAGATTTTATTCTATGGGGTAGTATAATATCTTTTTTATTAATATTATCTTTTAAAATTTTATCCATTACCGTCATCCTCCTTTAAATTCACCTTATTATACTGTTTAATCATATATTATTTGGATACTATCCCTAATATTTAGTGTATCGTTAGGATTTATTTCATTATTAAACATATTATATAGCATAATGTCCATAGTACCATTATTATCATCATCTATAGCATTAACATATGATAATTTAACTTTATCATCATTTCTATATACAGATGTAATGAAATTAATATCATTATATTCTAGAGGTTTTTCTCTAGGTTGAAAGTTAACATTTAATCGTAAATTTTCTATAGTACGAATTCTATTCCAATAATCATCATCAAAAATATAAACAACACTCAAGTTACGTAAATCTACAGTATAAGATTTAAAAAATTTTATTAATTCAATTATAGCATCAACTATATTATTATTAACACCATTTAATGTAGTTAAATAAGTTAATGAAGGTATTAATTCATTTAATTTACCTAATATATGTTCTATAATAACCCCACATTCATCAACTTCTAGTGATTTAATATAATCTGCAATATATGGAAGTTTATCTTCTATATATTCTAAATAAGTTATCGCAACTGCACCATTACTCATTTTAAAAGCTTTAGTTGTTTCTTTTTTAATCATTATTGTTCTATATAAATCATTGTAAGCTCTATATACTTTTATATTATCAGTAGAATTCATTTGAGATACACAAAATTTAGAAAAATTCTTAAAATTATTATATAAAGTATTTATATCTTCAACAGTTTCTATTCTTAATAAATCTAAATAAGATAATATACTTTGATCTTTAAATATATTAGGATTATTCTTTATTTTTTTTCTAATTAAATCAAAATTTTCTTCGAAGTCAAATCCTAATATTGATAATATTTGTGCTGGTTTTACTAGTATATTACCTTTCATACTATTTTTTTTACATAAAAGAGCAGCCATAATTACTATTGCATCAAAAATAGATATAGGTGTTTCTGTTATTCTTTCCAATTTAATATATAGATAATCAGTACCTTCATGCATCGCATCTTCATTAAATAATCTATTATTTATATCAGTTTTAACATCTTTATTATCAATTAACATATTTAAAAAATAAATAGATTCATATAACATTTTTGTTAAATTATATGATATACTTATTCCTATATATTTAGTGTCTATAAAATTGAATTCTCTTTCATATAATTCTTTTCTTAAATCAGCATCATCCCACCATAAATCATCTTCTTCAGTAACTTCTTTATATTCATATCGATTAGCTTTATTTTCAATAGCTAAAACAGTATTATTATCCATTATATCTGTTGATTGAAAATATACATCATACATTTTTTCATAATCTGGTACTTCAGATGTAGTACCATCATCATTATGAATTGTCTTTTTAAATTCAACAGGAACACCATTCTTATCTAATATTTTTTCTTTTATTAAAAAATATTTATATACACTTATTCTTTCATACATAAGGGTATTTGCTATATCATATAAACATTTATCAGTAGATTTAGTTCTAACTAATATGTTTAAATGTTTTACAATTGTACGCTGATAATCTAAAGGTAAAGATTCAAAAAATGGTACACCATAAACGTTAAACATTTTCTTTATAGATAATAAATCAAAAAAATCTCTATCTATCGACATTTGTATAACATCAACTATAAAACGTTGGATAGTCATCATCATTATATTCATACATATAAAGTTATCATAATAAGGATAAACACTTCTTAAATCAGCATTATAAATAATTGAAACAAAATATTCCCTACAAAAATCATATGTTTCAAAAAATTTACTAACGAACATTTGATCGATATCACCATCATAGAAAATTATTTCAAAATTTTTAGCCGTTCTTGCTCTAACTAAATCAACAGCTTTACTTCCCATATGTTTTAGATAAGTTTTATCAGGATGTTCTTTTATTAAATCAGGTATTACCTTTCTTTCTAATTTAGATAATATTTCTTTTGGATAATCGTGTATTGGTCTAACTTCATCTATATCGTAAAATTTCATTTGTGATTCAGTTAAATATAAAAATTCTGACTCGTCTGCCTCAATAGGTGGTAAACCTAATAATTCTCTATAATAATTATTTTGTTCAACATATTCTTTTATTATTAATTCTCTTTTATATTTTAATACCAAATCTCTTTTATTTCGAGGTATAAGATATTTATTACCATGATAGTTATAAATTTTTTCTTTATCAGTTATACCTGCTTTTTCTATTGTAGACGGTTCATAATAAGGATAAGATTCAAAGATATCCAATTCTTGTTTTGCATTTAAATATTTATCAGATGCTCTAATTATATCCAATGTGTCATATTTAGAAGCATCAACAGATAATTTAACTATGCTATTTTCTAAAATAATTTTTATATTATCTAAAATAGCACTTTGTGTAAATGATAATTGGTTGTCTATCATCAAAATTGCCTCCTTTTTCTTTTTATTTTTTAATACAATATATTAATAAATTGTATTAACTAATAAGTTTATAAAAAGGAGGGATTTATATGAAAAACGGTATACCAGGTATAGATGTTAAAACACCTATACAGAATCCTACGGTGGATTCCGAATATAGTTTTTACGAATTACCGTATTTCAAAACTGATGATTATTTCTTCGATGTAGAAAACGAAGTTAAATTTATAGAGAGTATAGAAAGATCTGTGCGAAAATCTAAATATTATAAAAGATATATAGCACACTTAAAACAAGATTTAGGTTTAAATTTTTGTCAAGTTAAACTTAATATATCAGAAGAGGAAGAAGACGAAGATAAACCTAGAAATAAATTAATAGAAATGCACCATGGACCATTATTTACATTATTTGATGTAAGTTCAATAATTTTAAATAAAATGATGATTGATGGTGAAAAAATAACAACTTTTAGAGTTGCTGATAAAGTAATACAAGAACATTTTAATCATAATGTCCAAACTATAATGTTATCTGAAACAGCACATCAAATGGTTCATGATAGAAACATATTTTTGAATTTAAATATGGCTTTCGGAGACATATATAGTTTTTTAGATAAATATATGGAAGCGATTGAGAAAGAACAAATCGTGAAAATACAAGATTATATCGAGCGTTCAAAAAAATATGAAAGTAATGATTTTGGTAACTTAGAAATATTTGTTACCGAATGGAGTAGAACTAATCCAGATTTCATAGATAATGAAAATAATAATAATTTAGAAATTTAAAGGAGGAATTTATTATGTTAATTTTATTCGCAATTATACTTTGTGTATCAGTGTTTATGATACCAGTTTCAATATACTCATACAGTAAATATATTACAGAGGTTAATAAACCTAAACCAAAAAGAGAACTTAAAGATTTATCTTATAAAGAACTTATGGATATTTTAAATTTCACAGTATTAAATACTTGGAAATACAACTTAACTTATTATTTCAAATTACACGATGTAGTGTACCCTAAATATGAAGAAGAAGTAAGACGAATGAGTAGAGAAGTCTGCAGGTCTTTATCTCCCGAGATACAACAGCAGTTGTATATGTATTATACAGCTACTGGACTCGCACATATTATAGGTAGAGCTTTCCAAGATCTACTTTGGGAATATATGGTAGATAGATCTGGTTTACAAGGAATTTACCAGTATATCTATGGAGAAAATAGGGAACAATTAAAACGTGATTTGGAAGAAATGCGTAATAAGCGAAAAACACCTAGAAATAATAATTATGGAGATAGTGACGATCCGTCCGATATTGGTCCAGGAACCAATAATTTCTTTTAATAATTATAAAAAACAAAGAGCTATAGTATTATACTATAGCTCTTTGTTTAATCTATTTAAAAATCCACAAAGGGTGAATTGACTAAATTAACATGACCGTTAAAGGAATCAAATATTTAAAGAAATTATAACCTATATTAACTCCATCAAAATTTTCATCATCAATATATTTTATTAAATATTCAGTACCAAAAGAAGTTTCAGTATTTAATTTAAACATTGATAATGCATTGAATTCTCTATAATATTCTTTATTCAAATCCCTTGTTTTATATTTATATACGAATCCTGTTAAAAAGTCTATTAATTCATTAGTTCTTCCTACTTCATATAAACACATGAATTTTTTAAAAAATGATAACATATATCCATCATGTAATTTCAATAAATCATCATTTATACCTTTAATATCTAATTGATTTTTATTATAATAAAACTCTATATTATTTATCATCATATAACTACTATATACATTTTTTGGAACGAACTCTATTTCCCCGAACTTAAGTTCCCTGCAACTTTTATGAACAAAAATTGCATCCTTTTTAATAGATATTATATCTTCAATATCTATTTCATTTATTTTTATAAATTTCTTTCTTGCTTCAATTAATGCTTCATTTTCATTCTTAACTAATTGTTTATTGTTTATTTTCATTATACCCATCATTCTATTTCTTTCAGATTTAGACATATCTTCTAATTTATTTATAATATTAATATTTAAATATTTAAATTCTTTTGCTAATGATAATCCTGCAGATTTAATATCATATTCTATTATCTTATTATTCATTAAAAAATCAATGTCTTTATTTCGATAATAATGTCTTTCCCAAATAGATTTACTCAAAATAAAACACTCCTTATTTTTTTTCAAAAACAAATATATCTAAAGTTGCTCGTTTTTCATATTTGCAATATATTGATATTACTGAATGATTATCATATTCATATACTATATGTGAATTACCAAAAGTTACTTTATCTATAAAATCATAACTTAATTCAGTATCTTTAAATCTATCATTATATACATCTGATTCACAAATAATCTTGTCATTTAAATTACCTATATGAAATCCCATAATAGGTTGAGATTTATAATATGATGAATCAAATTCTGTTGTTCTTTTTTTATGTTTACTTTTTAGGAACACATAAAATATTTCAAGATTTTTGATTGTACCTTTATTTTCTAATTTAATAAGACGAATATCACCATCACAATAAGTTTGTATTTTTTTTAAATCAGCTTTATCAATTTCTTGTGGAATTTGATAAAAATGTTCATCACTACCTTCAATACTAAAACCATATTTATATAATTCATATACTAACTCAGAATCTTTTAGTTTTATTTTTGTACCATTAACAAAAACTACTGCTAATTTAAAACCTTTTATATCAAAACCAAATTCATCTAAAATTTTCTTTCTAACTCTTCTTTTCTTAATTATATTCATATACTTTACCTCCTAATAATATTATTATAATATCCAGGTAAAAATTACCTGGATATTTTTTTATTTATAGATTGTACATTATTGAATCTTTTTTTAAAACTCCTCTTTTTATTAATAATTCAATATCTGTTTTAAGGGATATTGCAGTTAATCTTTTTGCCAATATACGTTTAGCATTTTCTTCAGATATCAAACAATCATCAAATCTACTATCTAAATAACCCATATCTTCGAATACTTCCATTATTTCATCTAAATCATAATATTTTAATTTAGCATAAATAGCTAATACTTTATATTTATATATATTATTAAATTGAGTTATTAATTTTTCATCTATTTTAATATCAGTTTCTTCAAAAATGTTCTTTTGAGTTTCTATAAAGAAATCATAATCTTTTTCTTCGTCTATTGTTTTACCTGATCTGAATAAATCTAATGAATAAATTTTTATCCCTTCTCTTACTCTTAATTCACTAATAAATTCTTTTTTTAATTCATTAAGCACATCATCAGATAAAGTTGTAGTTTTATCCATACCATCTGTCATTATTCTACTTAAAACAAAAACCAAATTTTTATGAACATATGCATCATTTATCATAGATACATGTGATTCATCTGCGAATACCTTTGATAGTAATATCGCAAGTTGGTTTTCAGCATCAGCATTTACTTGTTTATATCTAAGAGGTTTTGTATCATAATAATGAGTTGCAAATACCATACTATCTGGTAATTTTGTTATACCTAATTTACCTTCATGATAATCATCTTTATTTGATGAATCAAATAAAAACTTATAAACATAACCTTTACCTTTAAGTAAAGCTACAGTTTCTTCCAATTCATCTTCACATATCATTAAATATGCCATATTTCCATCCTCCTTATTTTATATTATTTAAATAATCTAATCTTGATATATCTTGTATATCTAACATATTTATTATCATATATCTAATAGATAAAGCATCATTTAATCCTAAATGTGCAATATCTTTAAATAAATTATATGTGTCTTCACAAAGATTGTATTTTTCATTTAATATGTTAACTATACAATCAGCATATAATTTGTCAACATCATTCATATGTGTCATACCATATAAATTTTCATATTCACTTAATAAATTATATTCAAATTCTGTCATTAAATATCTTAAATTATCTTTATTTCTTTTAAATACATATTTATCAATATCTGTTATTGTGTAATATAATTGTCTATTATCTAATTTATGAACTATATCAGAAAGATTAACTTCATTAGCTTTAAATAATTTTTCAAATCTTTTTTCTATTCTTAAAAGTCTATATTTTTCTCTAGTGAATATTAAAGGTTGATATTCATCTATATTTGAATCTTTATCTACTAATCTACATTGTAATTTAGGTTTCAATTCTCGTTTATATCCAACTTCAGAAATATATGATGGACCATATTTAAATATATCAAATTTATTATCTGATATCAATCTTCTTGTTATTTCATAATATTTATTTCTTATATCTTTAATTATATCTTTTATATTACCATGTTTAGACATTATATCTATATCACATATAACTGCTCTTATATCATCTTGTATATTATCCATTAATTCTATATAATTATAGAAATAAACTAATTTATTAACCCCTAAAGATTCTTCTAATGTCATATCAAGATAATCTTTTAACTCTCTTTCCATTTTTCCTTTAGCTTCTCTCATATCTTTTAATATTTCAGTACTTTGTGTTGCCATCTTATAATAATAATCACATGAATCTAATGATGTTTTCATTTTTTGTTCCATTTTATTTTCATAATATTCATCGATATGTTTATAATATTCAACCAATTGTTTCTTAATTGCTAATACCAATGCAAATCGTGATGGTCTAACATCTTCTTCAAATCTTGTTGCTATTTGTTCTAATACTGTATCTATATTTTCATCAGCATCATACATATTTTCTGGAACTTTAACATCTTTATCATCTATTTTATATATTGCTTCAAATTCTTCTTTAGCTTCAGTAGAATCATAATTTTTCATTATTAATAAATGTCTATATAATGGAAAACAGAATTTATCAGGTTCCCAACCACCTAATATATTTTCAGCATTTACTTCTGGTGAATAATCATAATCAATAAGATCACCGTTTAATAATGGTTGATATAAATTATCCCCCTCAACAAAATCATCAGTATCCATTATATCTGAAATAATAGACATTAAAGATTCTTTAAGATTTTTATAACTTTCTTTTAACATATCTTTGATATTTACTGTATTACCTTTTTCTTCTACTTTTTCTTCTTCTTTATTTTTTTCTTTATCGTATACCATATCCATTAATTTATCTAGATTATAATTTTCATCAAGATTATCTAGAATGTCTTCGTTTTCATCAGCCATAAAAACTTCTTGACCACCAAATTCCATATTCAAAATATCATTCAATGAAGATACAACTTCAACACTATCTTGTTCTTCAGATAATTTATCAATGAATTCGATATTACTTTGATTTAAATTTTCATCATATCCAACATCTTCTTCTGTTATTAATTTATTATATTCTTCATATTCTTCTTCAGTTAATTTTTCAAATTGACTATTTTTTACTTCTTCAAGAAGAAGTGCTTTTATATCATATACTTTATTATCAAAATCTTTTTCATATGAATGAACATTATTTTTATTCATGTTTATAGCTACCAATAACATAGGATATAGTTCAATATAATAATGATTTTGAGATTCATATAATTCTCTAATAATTTCATCTTTATCAAATTTTATATCTTTTTTTATAAGATAAGATATTTCATAAAATTTATTTACTGTATCATCTATTGATTCTAAAACCTTTTGTGGTATTTCAGGTATTTTTTCTTCTACTTCATATGTTTCAGTTTTGTATACATCTACTAAAACATTTCCATCTTTATCAAATTTACCAAATTTATCATTATCATTAATATCTTTTATAGTTTCTATTATCTTTTTATAACCTAAATTATTTCTCAATGTTGTATATTTTACTGTTTTATTACAAGAAGAACATTCTAATTCTGTATAATCGCCTTTATACGTTAATTCATTACCACAATAAGGACATTTACTTATTTCTTTCCAATCAGCAAAAGATGATTTATATAAATATCCATAATCTAAAATCACTAGTTCTCCAGTAGAACGTCTACCCCAGTTACCATAATTTTTTGATGACATACCCATATCACCTAATATATAAAAATAATTTTTATTTTTGTTAACTACACTAATGATATCTCGTTCTAATTCAATTAATACTTTCTTAACTTCAACTTGAGATTCTAGAAAATCTTCTTTATCAATTACTGCTACATATTCTGAAACTAAAACAAGACCATTAGTTTCATATGCTAATGCTAATGGTCCATGTTTTGACATCCTCTTAGACATTGCTAATTCATTCATATTATCTAGATATGCAAGATAATTGTATGCCACTTTTATTATGTGATTACTTAATAAACATACAAATCTATTCGTACCCTCACCGATTCTACGATAATCTTTTCTTTCACCAAACTCTTTAGTAAAAAGTTTATCATATGCTATAGTCTTTTCGACTATAGACATAGATTTATTTGCATATATATTGTATATCTTTTTCATAAAATCCTTAGTAAAATTTTCTTTTATTAAAGAATGCACATTTATTGTTTTTTCCTTAAAAGTTCTACTCATTTCTTTCATTATTTTTATTACCTCCTTCTACTAAATACAATCTTCTTTTATTCTTATTTCTAATTTCAGAAATAACCTTGTCACTAAACATTGGTTTAGATTCTTTTGTAGCCATAGATACAAAATCTTCTAATGAACATCTATCACTGAACATTTTTCTAGCATCATCTGGATGATCAACAGTGAATTCATAAATTCTTTGAGCTAATTCTATATTATTTTCAGCATATTTCAATACTCCTTGTGGTGAAGTTGGTATTTCAAATTCACCATTTAATTTATCTACAATATTACTTGAATTATAATCAGTAGCCATTGATGTTTTATAACCTCCAGTATAATCATCAGTATCTGCATTTGATGTTAAGAAATTTAAACTAGCTCTTACTCTACTTGACATTTCTCTTAAATATCCTTCTATTTCTGTTTCACCTTTTTGTAATTCTTCTCTATAATTATTTTCTCCAAATATTGCAATATTATTATTACGTAATAAATCATTTGCACTTCTATTAAGATTATTCTTCTCATCTTCTAATTGTTTAAAGTTTGGATTATACATATATTTTGTTTTATAATCTGCATAATTTTCTGCTTCTGCTAAATCATATTTATCTTCATCTAATTCCATCATATGATTTTTTATAAAATTTCTATAAGCATCCATACTTGATTCACTAATTGGAAACATATCTGCTTTTTCACTACCATATTTAGAAACTATTTTATCATATGATAGTTGGTCTATAATGCTATCTAATGGAAGATTATTTGAATCAGAATCTAACATATCAGTAAATGTTGATTCATATATAACACTATCAATAATTTCTTGTGCTTCTTTATTAGATAATAATTCTCTTCCTAATTGAGCATCTTCTTTATTATCACTAGCCATCATCAATTCCGCATATTTTTCACTAGGCTTAAAATCTAATATTTGTTCAACTAATCCTGTTTTATATAAATCATCTAATTCTTTAGGTAAATCTGTAAATCTTGGTGGTAATTCATAAACAACATCTAACTCATTAGAATCAAAATCTTCATTATCAGATTCATCTATTACTATATATGAATCAATATTATCATCAGGAATCAATTCATCTTCATCATAAAATTCTTCTTCATAACATCCATTTTCAATATCTCTTTGTATAGATTCTTTTCTAAGTTTTGACCCTAAACTATTATCATCATGATCACAATACTTAGATGCTTCTTCTTCTTGAATCGCAATATCTCTTTCTTTACTTATTAATGCTCCTAAATTACTATTATCAACATCAAATATTTCATCAGCTATTTCTCCTTTAGCTAATCTTATATTTCTTCTACTTTTCTTATATCTAGGTTTAACTGTTGGAATATATTCATAACCTCCAAATATACCACCAATATCTTTAGCTTGATAAAATGCTTCTTTACCTCCATATTTATCATAAACAGCTTCAATATAAGTTCCAATAATTTCAGTTGCTTCTAAATAATCCTCATATTTATCATAAATACTTCTACCTAAACCATCTTTACCTCTATCTTTTAATCGTTTAACAAAATCAAAATAATCTTCAATTCTATCTATAATTCCTGGTACAACAACACCAACATCCTCTCTAAGTTCATCAGGCAATGTTTCTGATGAATCATTATAAATATCCCCATTATATGTGTTAACATAAATATTATCCCACAATTCATCAAATGTTGGCATTGTGAATTCATTTATATATTTAGTTTCTTCATTTTCTTGTTTAACCAATTTATCGTAATTTTCTTTTGATTGTTGAGAATATCCTATTCGCATAACTTCTTTTGGTTTAGCATTAGCTTTACCCATATCTAGATATTCATTAAAATATTCTTTAGCATCTATTGGTTTTAATTCTGCATACCCTTTATCATTTTTATCGGTATCAAGTAAAACTACTACTTTTTTATTTCTAGGTATATCATCTAAATGTTCTAAATGAAATGTTATGCAATTTTCATCTGAACGAATATTTGATGAAACTTTTTCTAATTGTTCTCTAGACATAGGTTCTCTCAATCTCTCTATTTTATATATTTTAGTTTGTTTGTTTTCTTTCATAGCATTTACCTCCTTTTACATATATATAATATATAATTAAAAAATATAACTTTTACATATTCAGATTATAAGCGTAGATATTTAAATCAAATATCTACGCCTGTCATTTATCTAATGTGTGTTAAAAATGTTTTAGCCCAAGTATCTAAATTTGGAATAATATCTCCTTTTTTAAATTTAACAACTTCATGTTTATCTGGTTCATTACTAACTATTTCAGCATCATCTGGTACTGTTATTATATACAGAAAACCTATATGGTCTTCACTTATTTTATTATCAGATAGCATTATTAATGCCTTAGGATCATATATAACAACTGTTGACGACTCTGGATTTTTAATAACAACTTCTTCTTGGAATTCTTTATTCATATTTAAATTAGCAATATGTTTTAAATGATCTTCACGACACCATTCCATTCCTCTATCAGACATATGTCCTTGAACTAGTGTATATTTATTTTTAAGTCTACCTTTAAGTGATTTTAATAAATAAATATGTTTTCTTGATTTATCCATAACCAATCCTGCAACAACACAATGACGTTTAGAACGGTCATTAACTTCCATTAAACCACTATATTCAGCTTCTTGTCTATTAATGAAACTATACTGTAAGACTTCATCTAAATTAGCCATATCAAATAATTCATCACTGTTATCAGCAGGAATTGCTATATTACCATTACTATATAAATTTAAATATGAATTACTTAAGAAAGATTCTTTATATAATTCATTTATATTTGAAATGAAAACAACATTTTCATCTTCAATTAAATTTGGAAATCTATCTAATACTTTTTTTCTATTTTCTTTAAATGCTGTTGTGCCTATATCGTATTTATAAATTTCTTTAATTAATGGATCTATATAATCTAAATCATTATCAGTATGTCTATCTGCACCATCAACTAATGGGGTTTGATATATTTCTGAATTCATTTCAATTACTTCAATACCAGCTTCATCTAACATTTTTAAAGTAAATTCATTAGTGTAATTATCTAAATAATATATTTCTTTTATACCTGATTGAATTAAAGCTTTAGCACAATTACTACAAGGGAAAGTTGTTACATATACGGATGCATCTGTTAAATCTTTTCCTGCTTTTATTGCACTAAATAAAGCATTTATTTCTGCATGCTGTGCATAACATAATTCTAATTTTTCACCAGATGGTATATTATGCTTAGTTCTATAACATCTATCTGGATTATCACAACAGTTTGGTAGTCCTTTAGGACTACCATTATAACCTGTTCCTAATATTTCATTTTCCTTTACGATTAATGCTCCAACTTTTCTTCTTATACACGTACTTCTTAATGATACTTGTACTGCTATATTCATATAATATTCTTCTTTACTTATTCTCATTTTGTCACCTCTCCTTTTTTAATATAAATCTATTCGGTTTATTTATCATCTTTTTTAATATCCTCTATTTCACATTTAATTTGATAATTACCTTTTTTATACATTGTTCGTATATTATCATCTATTCTATCACCAAATAATGATAAAGCATTATCTGGATCTTTTACAAGTTCAAACATAGTTTCTGCAGCTGTTTCCTTATCATAAGCTAATAATTTAAAAGTTTTTTCTAAAAGAAAAACTTCAATATCTGAAGTTCTAATAGTTAATTCTAAATTAGCAATATATTTATTCATATAAACCCTCCTTTATATACCTAATTCTTTTTTAGCTAATTTATCACATATATCATTAGCTTCAAAAATCTTAGTATACTCATTAAAACTTATAATTTCTTTACCATTTTTAAAACAAAATTTATCATAATTAGATAACAATTTATTTTTAGCTTGATGTGAATTAATGTGAGTATATAAAACGTCTAAACTATTATTCAATATTAATGTGTTAATAAATGTTGATTTTATTAATTCCTGATTAGCTACAGGTTGACCTGTTGAATTGACTAATATTTCGTTTTTACTATTTTTAATCCACCCTGGCATCCATATACTTAATGAAGATATACATAACTTAGAATCACTAACAATTACTAATCTATCCACATCATCTAAAATACAATGTTCCATAATAAATTTAGTTCCTTTAAAAATAGCATACATTTCTGCATAATTATTAGTTTTTCCTTTTAAATATTCACTACCTTTTTTAATGATATTCATTTTTTCATCAAATAAACAAAAAGCTGATGCTGAGTCATATATTGAATCTCCAACTAATTTTGCTGAACCATCAGTACACAAAATATATTTATTCAAATATTCTCCCCCTTATCATATCATATAATTTATTTTTTTCTCCTGGAGTAAATTTATTCATGTCTAATTTAACATTATGAGATGAATATAATATTGCTCTATCAAAATCATCTATTTCATATGGTGTTAATTTATATTTTTTGATTATTAGATTTCTTATATTTTTTGTAATATCACGATGTCCCCATTCAATACTTGAAAGAGTTGCAGCTGATATACCTAAGGTTTCTACCATGTCTGCTCTTTTTTGTTTATTCATACTACGAATTTTAATTAAAAATTCTCCCACTTCTGTTCTTTTTCTCATTATACATTACCTCCTATACACATTTATATTATATATAATTAAAGTTATTCACTTTTACATAATTGATAATAAACAATAATTTAAGTAAAATATTTTAATAATTTTTACTTGCAAATATAAATACTCTATGTTTTTTATTGTTTTTTTATTATATGAACATTTACCTCCAATTGTTTTTAATAATGTTTATTTGATTTTATCGGATTTATAGATGGTATACTATGATAATAGTATACCATCTATTTCATTGTATATAATATAGTGTTATACACTATATTATTTTTTATTTGCTTTTTTAAATAAATCATCTGGATTCATTAATTGAATTTGTTTAAATCCATCTACTTCAATATAAGTATATTTTGTTTCTAGTAAACTAACATCTTGTATTTCTTTAGAAAATCTAACCGTATTTTGTAATTTAATAATAATATCTTGATTACAATATGGAGCATATTCTCTGTAAAAACTAGCCCAATCACCTCTTATCATTTGAACAGGTATAAACACTTTTCCTAAATGTACTAATTTATGTGTTGTTACAGATAATGGTAATAATCCTACTCTGCATTGATAATGCAACTTCATAACTTCATCTGCTATATCATATATATTTGTACTATCATATTCATCTTGATGTTTTTGCATAACAATAGATACTAAATCAAATAAAGTTAATGGAGCATGATGAATCTGTATTTTTACTTTATTGTAAGCTAATTGTTCTACTTTTGCAAAGAAACTATCTTTATTCATAAAATCTTTTAAATAATTAATATAATCTTTATATTCCAAAGAATCTCTTATTATAGCTTCAATATGTTTTACTAATTTAACTCTATCCTTTTCAGTATTAATTATTATGTCCCTAGAAACTTTTTGTACGTCTTTATATTTTGCAATATTTATAATCTTACCATTTTCATTCGGTTTTAATTCCATTGTATATCACCTACCCTTATTATATTGTATTTAAATAAAAAAAATAACCGAGAAATATTTCTCGGTTAATATTGATTATCTATTTGAAATTCATAAATAAATTCTTCTAATAATTTCGGAATATCAACTATATCCTGTGATATTAACATTTCAGAATTATATCGTAAATCTTCAATATCAATAGGACCACTACTTGTTATTGTATTAATAATTTCAAATCCTAATTCAAGTCTATCCATTTCATTATCTGTCCATTTAAAAATATCTATATCTGTATTTAAAAAGTCTATTAATATATAATATATATTTATATATTCTTCATAGAATTGTGTTAACATTTTTTCAGTAATATAATGATTACATATTTCTCTAATATGATAATCATCATACATTTCAAACTTATTATCATTTACTATTTTATAGTCATGACAATAATCATAAAAATCATTTTTAAATCCATTAATATATTTTTGGTCATTTGTTACAGCTAAAATAAATGGTTCTCTCCTTTGAGGAGAAGAACCATATATAATCATATATTCCATACAATCACCTACTTCATAAGCGATAAAATATCATAATTTATATCTGTTGATTTTAAATTATCTAACTTATCACAAATAACTTCTGCTGTATCCATAACATCGATTTTTTCATCTTTTGATAAATTTAAATATTCAATAACTGAATAAACTTCAGTAATATTATGCTGAATAGCATTTTTAATATCATTTATTTTAGACATAAAAACCTCCTAAATAAGATGAATATATTTATCGACGATTAGTTTATAATCGTCGATTAATTCATCATAATGTTTTTCTATAACATTAAAATCCCCATTATCTAAATAAAATATATATTCATTTTGCTTTTTATCTTTTAGTGCACGACCAAGTACCTTATAAATATCCCCACTACTATTTACCACATATTTGTTTTTATAAAGACCGTATAATCTTTTATCGTTAATGCGAACGGGCATTAAATCGTTTGGACTAAATATCATTTCTTCTTGATATACAGTAGTATTTAAAAACTTAATTAATAAATAGTTTTCGGCAAATGTCTTTTTATCTGCCATTATTTCTTCCGATCTATTGCTTAAATATATTATATCTCCCTTTATATCTTTTATTAGATACTGATCAGTTTTACCTTTAGGTATCACAAACATACCTTTTTTAAGATATTTAGTATCAAATAATCGATATTTGTTATAAAATTTTCTATTCATAATATTCCCCCTTATATTATTTTATATAAATTCCATAATCTTGACATGCTTCTTTATTTGTGTTTTTATCAGTTATTATAACTGTTGTTCCTACAGGAACCATATTATATAACTTAGCAACATCTGCATTGTGTAATCTAACACAACCTTCAGTTACATGATATCCTATTGAATTCTCATTTATATTACCATGAATACCATAACCAGAACCTATACTTAAACCTAACCATCTATTACCTAATGGGTTTCTAGGATCTCCTCCTGGTATATTTTTCTTATAATAAGGTCTATTAACTATTTTATTAATAACTGAATATTTACCTGTTGGAGTAGGACTAGAATATTTACCTACAGAACAACTAGTAGAATAAGCTACTTGACCATTAACATAATATTTTAATGTGTGATATGTTCTGTTTACAACTATTAAATTACTTAGTGTTCTTCCTTTTACTTGTGTATTTGTTGTTGTATTATGATTTGTGTTATTATTTATAGTTGAATTTGTTAAATATTGACCAGTTACCCAACCAGTAGTACCATATTTAGTTTTTACTTTATACCAACCATTAGATTGAGAAATACATTGTACTGATTCTCCTTGTTTTACAGTACCTATTTTACCATAAGAAGTTGATGGACCACTTCTCATATTTAAATTTACTTTTGCAACTTTTTTCATATTAACTGCTGTACCAGAAATGTTATTTTTATTAACATTGTTAGAATTAGAGTTTGAACTACTTACACCAAATTTCATATAATTGCTACTAACCCAACCTGTTTTACCATTATATTTTACTTTAAACCATCCTTTAGATGCAGTTATATATTGTACAGAGTCTCCTTGTTTTATCATACCTATTTTACCATAAGAAGTTGATGGACCACTTCTCATATTTAAATTCACAGTTGCAGTTAATGCTGAAGCAGCATCAACTCTATCTACATTTGCAATTGTTAAAACAGTAGCAGCACTTACAAAACCTAAACCAATTATCATTTTATTATTCATAAATTTACCCCCTAATTTTATTTATAATTTTTATTATCAAAATTGTCGACAATATATTCAATATTATCTCCTTTCATAACGACCCTTCTTAATCTTTAACCAATAATATGAATATTATCAGTATTATAATAAACAAAATGAGTATCATTTTAAGAAGTCCTCCAATTTTTTATGTTTATTTCGTTTTAAAAATTCATGTCGTTTATTGCAATAATATAATAATACACCATCTTCTACACTACTAAATACATTATATAGATTTTTAACATTACGTCCTTTTTCTATTACAAATGGAAAATAAACTGCATCATATATTTCTTCCATTCTATAATCAGAATAAGACATGGCTTGAAGTCTGTATAATCTAAATAATGGTTTATACAATTTTTCTTCAGTAGAACAATCAAGCCATTCACCACGAGTTATAAAATTTAAAATATCATTCATTTTAAACCTCCTATACATTCATAATATATTTACCTTCATTTCCACATTCAGGACATTTATATCTAATAACACAATATCCTTCTGGGGTGTTGTAATCAACACCCATTATTTTAACTTGAACTTTCTTCTTACAGTTATCACAGAATATTATTAAATCCATAATTACACCTCCATATTTTTATTAAAATATTCCAATACTTCTTTAGTATTATTCTTTTTATGATAATCTTTAATAACTTTTCTAATTTCATCTTCATTTTTAGCATTAAGTCTATTTTCAAGATATTCATTCTTATTATCTGAAATAAACTTACCTTCATCTGTTATTAACATCAATTCTTTATTAGGAACATATATTTTTCCTTCATTAATCTCTGTAGTATCGATTAATGATGTTGTTAATTTACTATCATTGTCATAAACTTTAATTTTATTATTTTGATAATTGTCAATTAATAAATCAGCATCTCTTTTTGAATCTATAATATAAATTAATTGTCTTATAAAATTATTTATATCTTTTTCAGTAAGTTTAACATTATTTTTTTCACTATAATTTTTTATAAAATCAATTATACGATATAATGAAAATAATTCTTCAGAAAGAATTGGATTTATTTTATCATCATTATTCATATTATGGTGATAAACCATAGATTTCATATCATATTTATCAACATGATATGGTGATACTGACATTTTATTGCCTATATATAACAATGTTGATTGTGCAATAAATTTTAATACCTGAACCACGGTCTTGTTTGATGCTATTGATTTTGCTGTTTTTAATAAAAATTTTATCATATTTACCTCCTTTTAATGAAGAACCCTATCTTCAGGGACATATAACATATTTTCAATTACTACTTGTCTTTCATCATAATCGTATTGTAAGTCGATTACAATTTCATGATAATTTTCAATATATTTTATTATTGTATTTTTTATTAAAGACATTCCTGTAGAAATCATATCATATATGACATCCTCTTCAGATTCAGATATATCTTCAATCAAATTTTGTTTTTGAATTGAAGATATATAAAAATTAATATTATCTTCTGTTAATTTTATTATTTTATTGATTTCTGAGAAAAATTCATCAACCTCCTCTTGTGTATCTGAAACAATTCTCACTCTACCCATTTTAGATTTTTCATCTAATTCAACTTTCATATAAATCAACTTCCCTTTCTTAGATATAATATATAATTAAAAAGTCTATGGATTACACCATAGACTTTTTAATATTTTATTTTATTAATTTATTATAGCAATACATAATTATATCAGCATCATGTAATGAATTATGTTTATTTGAAAAATCATCTGCTTCTTTATATGTTTTTATATACTCTTTAACAAATTCTTCTCTATTGATATCTGGATCTATATTTTTTATTTTAAATAAAGTACATATATCAAAAGGAATATAGTATACACATTCAGGTAAATCGAAAGCACTACCAAATAAATCTAAAAATAATACCCAATCATAATGTAAGCAATCTCCCCACATTTCTAATTGTGTATTAAAAGAGAATAACCATTTTTTTAATTTTTCAACAATAAATGATTTATTACCTCTAACTTTCATAGCAAATAAATCATTTCTTTTATAATATTCATAAAAATCATTTTCTTTTAAATTTTGTTTTTCTAATATTAAATTGTCTAACACATTTGTTTTAATAAATTCTCCTCCATCTTTTTCACGTTCAATTTGTGTTTCATCATAATCTGTAAATTCTGCATAAAAGAAACCAAAATTTTCTGCAACTATACCTAAAGATATAGGTGTAGTTCCTGCATGCAATCCTGTAAATTCAAAATCAAAAAATAAATTCATAATATTTATATACCTCCAATAAAAATTATTACCTGGTGTGATATAGTCACACCAGGTATGTTATCTATAATTCTATATTTACCTGATTTGGTAAATAAGCCTTATTTCTTTCATCATATAAAGTTAATGTTAAATTAACTAAAGCTGCTTTATCAATACCACTAAAGTATTGTTTTAAATATTCTGAATGTTCTTTTTTAACATATTCTAATTCTTTAGCAATATTTTGTAATCTTTCAATATTTTCATCTGAAAATATATTAGATTCTAATGCTTCTTTTATTGATTTAGTCATATATTCAAATGCATATTTTTCATCATCTATTTCTGATACTATAATATCATATTGACCTTCTAATAAATATAAGTTTATATCTTCTATTAATATAATATTAAAATCATCAAATATATTATTTGAATCAACTATATTAACATATAATAAATCTGCAAATCTAATATCTAACTGTTTTAAATACTTTTTTATACCTTCTACTGTACCTTTACATACAATAGTATTATCTTTATTTAATGCTAAATATTGTTTTTTCATTATTTAATTTTACCTCCTCCAATAGACATACATCTTTTATTTCAATATTTTTATTTGATACTCTTTTATGTTGTATTTTAGATAATTGATATATGCATTCTTGTTTAATATTATCTTCAATTTCTATGTTTTTAGGTAAAATTAATCTACCTTCATTATCAAATATCAATCTTAATTCATTGTTATCTTTTTTATTTATTAATATAAATAAATATGTTCTATTCATTATATCAGGATTATTTAATATCAATGTTAATAATATTTGACAATCTATTCTTATTGGAATTTTTTTAGTATTTTCTTTATAATATAAATAATAATTATTTCTGATTTTTTTATCTTGTATTATACATTTTTTAGTTATTTTTTCATTTATTTTTTCAATATAGTTATTTTCTTTAATATCATTAATAGTTTTAATAGTATTAATCTTCATAATTTTCATCTCCATCTATTAAGTTATAATATTCTTTCCAATGTTTATTTTTAAATTTTTTTGATAATTTTTGACTATGAAAAATTCCAAACCAATAAACCTTATCAGAATGTTTTTCTATAAATTCTTCTGATAAATTTTGTTTTAATGATATCCAACCCCAATTTACTTTATTAGAATATTTTTCTATAAATCTTTCTGATAACTGTTGATTAGAAGATATCCCTGACCAAAATATTTTATCAATGTGTTTTTCTATAAATTCTTCTGATAATTGTTGACAATATGAAATTATATCCCAATCCAATTCATTTTGATACTTATCCATGAATTCTTCTGATAATTTATAACATACTGCTAAAAGAGTCCAATCTATGTTATTTAAATCCATACTATCTTTAGGTATATCATTTAATGTTCTTATTATTTTACACATCTAAATAAACCCCCTTTATTTTTTTCTTCTACTAATTGTCTAAGTTCTTCAAATGTTAATTTTTTACCTTTTCTTTTTAGTTTAATATAACTAGATTGATTATTTACTATCATTACATATTGTCTTTGATTTAACTTATTGTTATTTCTTTTCATTTTTTTCATAATCATCATCTCCTCATGATTATAATATATAATTGATTATTGTGTCTTTTACATACTAATAAAAAAGTTCATTAACAATAAATGTTAATGAACGTATCTTCCTTTCCTATTTTATATCTTTACTTCAACAACTCCTTCTCCTGTCGGACTCTCTTTTATTATCGTCCTCCAGTCATCTTCTTCTCCTTACGGAGTTGTTGGTATGTATTAAATTTTAGAAAATTAATATTTATTTTTAGCAATACATACCAATAAGGAAGGTTATTGATTATTAACTTATTAAAATTATCTATTATTTTTTATTTAGTATAACAATATAGTAAGAACGGATTGAAAAAAAATATTACCTCTTTTTAATGAATTTAATCATTCATAATATTGAACGGGACATATGGTTGTGGTGGACCATATGTCCCTTACGGTTCGTTATTTGTAAATTATACTTTTAAACAAAAGGTTAATGGATAAATTTATAATATTAGAAAGGAGTTATTAATAATGATTCAAACTAAACAATTAAGATTAATGAAATGTATGAGGGTGAAAAGTATATTGAAATACAATGAAGATAACCCTAAAGATGACTCGGTTTTATTAATAAATTCTAATAAAGTATCTAATATAAATACTTTATTAGGACCAATACAAATAAAAACTATGAGTCCTTATAAATATATAGTAGTAGATAGACTTATAGATTTAAGTATTAACAAAAAACCTATAAAGAAAAATGTATATGTAAATGCAAAAAAAGATATTGAATCTTTAAAAGATGAAATGCATGGTATTAAAATAATAGATACTCGAATGTTATCTAGAGGTGATTTTCATAAAAATATTATATATTATTTAAATAATATAAATAATATTTTTAAAATGAATTCTGAAAATATACCAACTAGTAAAAAATCATCTATATATTGGAAAAATATTAATCGAGTTATAGGTAATATGCAATATTACCCTAATAAAACAATGATAATCAATATAGAAGAATATAAGAATAGTTTTATTCCTACGATAAGACGAAAAAGTAAAGAATTTAATCCTATTACATTATTATATGAGTTAATAAAATATAATTACATGGAATTTGTTGATTTAGGAAATTTAGATATAATATTAGTTTCTAATAATGGTATGTCATTAAGAGTTAATGGTTCAGAGTGCTTTAAGTTAAAAGGTAATAAACCTAATGTTGGTAGTGCAGTGGCATCTGAATTTAAGATGGAATTGTTTAAATTAATGAATAGAACAATGACTGATGAAGATACTAATGATGCAGAAAGAATTTATAATATGGATTTAAGAGTATCTTCAATAACTGATGCTATATTGGGTAAATATAGTGCTGTAACAGGAGAAGTTCCTGATAGTGTTAAAGAAAAAGTTAGTGATGCTGTTCAAAAAGCAATCGAACAAATAGATGAAAAACAAGGTTCTGGAGGAGTTGCTCCTAATACAGAAGACATTGAAAATATCATTACTGCTAATACTGAGATATTAAAAGAAGTAGCAAAAGAAAAAAAATCTATAGCTATGAAATCATCAGCATCATCTAAAAGAGATGAGTTATTAAGAGAAAAACAATTAACACTAGATGTTCAAGGAAAGACTTTGGGTGATATTCTATCAGTATCAACAGATGATGTTAAAATAGAAGTAAATGATATCAGTAAAAGTGTTGATACTATAAATAAAAATGTTACTGAAGTCAGATATCCTAATATAAATAAAGATTATGTTGAAAATGTAATGAAGAAAGATATTCTTAGTGCAGTTACTTGTTTATCGGATAAAAGTGATATTCAAATATATGTAAGAAATATTAAAGTTGAAGATTCATCTGATATTAATAATTATAAAGATACGTATACTATTGATTTAGAAGATAGTTTAAGAGTTAGACATAGATTAGTATTTGATGTTCCTAAATTTATTGATAATCGTTTCTTATGGATAGGTGGAAATAAAAAATATATAAATAATCAACAATTAATGTTACCTGTTGTAAAGGTATCTGGAGATACTGTTCAATTAGTATCAAATTACAATAAGTTATTCGTATATAGATATGGTTCTAAAGTATCATCACTAAATGAAAAACTTAAAAAAGCTTTAAATTCTCCAATAAAAGGAATAAAAGTTATTAATGGTAAATATGATAAAGAAAATACTAAATATCTTACAATTATAGATTATGATGATTTATCATGTAATTTTAAAGAAATAGCAATAGGAGATATTAAATTTTATTTTAATCAATCAGAAATAAGACAAATATTTCTAGATAGTGTTCCTAAAAATAAAATAGATGAATATGAAAAATTAGTTGATAGTAAAATATTACCTGTTGGAAAAGGTAATAAAAATGTTTTCTATTATGTGAATTTTGATACAAATACAGTATATCAAACTAATTTTAATAACAGTATTGATACAAAAATGTCTTTAATTGATTTTATGTTATCTAAATCTCCTCAGTTAAAAGACGAAATTTCAAAACAAAGTACTGGTAAAAAATATATGTATACTAGAGTAAAAATAATGAATAAGTATGTTCCTACAATATTATTACTTGCTTATAAAAATGGTTTATCAAATATACTTAGTCAAATTAAGGCTGAATATTATTTTTCAGATACTAGACCTAGAATAGCTTTAAATGAAAGTATTGTTGAATTCAATGATGGTTATTTAGTATTTAGTAACATTCCTTTTAAAAATTCATTATTATTAAATGGTTTATTAGAAATACCTACTAAAAATTATTCATTTGATGATTTTAGTGATGTATTAACATATCAGGATATATTTGAATCAATTTATGGTAGAAGAAATATTGCTAATGCTTTTAGTAATTTCTTCGATAATTTTATAGATCCTATAACTTTAGAAGTTTTACAAAAACTTTCTTTACCAACTGATTTAACAGGATTGGTACTTTATGCTAATGAATTATTAGTTGATAATCAATTTAGAACAGAATTAGATATAAGATCATTTAGATTTAGATCAGCTGAACTTATACCTGCTAGACTTTATAAACTTATTGCATCTTCTTATGAACAATATAAAGCTACAGCAAATCATAGAAATCCTAGAAAAATATCAATACGAAAAGATGCTTTAATTAAAGATATATTAGCCCAAACTATAGTTGAAGATTATAGTGAACTTAATCCAATAGTTGAAATGCAAAAATTACATGGTGCTACTAAAAAGGGTCCATCTGGTTGTAACTTGGAAGAAGCATATACAAAAGTTCAACGTTCATTTCATAAATCAATGACAGGAGTCTATACTATAAGTTCTTCACCTGATGGTAATGTTGGAATACAAAGAGTATTAACAATGGAACCACCTATTAGTGATGTTAGAGGTTTTATTGATAATAAAGCTATGGATAATCGTCTAGATGAGTATAATGATGTAAATTTATTTGGTCCTGCTGAAATGTTGACAACTGGAGGTGCACAAAGAGATGATGCTATGAGAACTGCAATGTCTACAAAACAATCAACTCACTTAACACCAGTATCAAAAGCATCACCATCATTAATAACAAATGGTGCTGAAAAAGCAATACAATATCATTTATCAAAAGACTGGTCTTTTATTGCAAAAGATGATGGTAAAGTTGTTGAATTAAATGACGATACTGGATTAATGATAGTTGAATATAAAAATGGAGAATCTGATGCTATATCAATCAATAATAGAATTGCTAAAAATGGTGCAGGTGGTTTTTATTTAAGTAAAAAAATGATTCCTAATTATAAAAAAGGTGATACATTTAAAAAGAATGATATATTAGCTCAAGATAGAGATTTCTTTACTAATAGTGAACATTTTGGCAATCAATTTAATATAGGTACATTAGAAAAAATAGCATTACTTTCATCTGCAGCAACATTTGAAGATTCATCTTATGTTACTAAACAAGTTTCAAGAGATATGGCTTCTGAAATAGTAATGCAAAAACAAGTAGTATTAGGACCAAATACAAACGTTGATTACATGGTTAAAATAGGTGATACAGTTCAATCTGGAGATGAATTAATTAGATTTGAACAATCATTCGATGAAGATTCATTAAATGTTTTATTATCTAATGTCGGTGAAGATATGAAAGAAGATATAATGATGAATAACAAAGAAAAAGTTAAAACTAAATACTCTGGAGTAATAGAAGATATAAAAGTATATTCATCTGTTAGTTTAAATGACCTTTCACCTTCATTAAGAAAAGTTGTTAATAAACATTATAATAGAATTAAAGATAGAAGAAAATTATTAGAAAAATATGATAAAAGTAATAATCCATTAGTAAAATGTAATATGCTATTTAATGAAAATACTGAAACAGTAAAAACTACAAATGATGGTAAATTCAAAGGTGTTGCATTAAATGATGGTGTCTTAATAGAATTTTATATAAAGATACATGATGAATTGGGAGCAGGGGATAAAATAGTTTTCTTTAGTGCTCTTAAAACTATAATTACTAACGTTATACCTGAAGGTCAAGAAGCATATACAGCATTTAGACCTGATGAAAAAATAGGTGCTGTTTTAAGTTGTAATTCAATAATAGCAAGAGGTATAGTTAGCTGTCAATACATGATGATGGGTAATAAATTATTAATTGAATTAAGTAGACAATTAAAAGATATTTATGAAGGTAAAAAATAAAAAAAAATATAAGGTATATGGAAAAATCCATATACCTTATATTTTATCTACATATATCTATAGAAATCATCTACATCTGGGTCATTATGTTCATTTGATACTTGAACATTATTAAACATATCAGCATATATATTATCTGATTCTTTTTCATATTCTCCTGTTGTTATATCTGCAATATTACTACGTTTTGTCTTTTTATTTCTACATTTTAATTCTAAAACGTTATTTACTAGAAATGCCATATAATCTATATCTAAATTGAAATTACAAGATAATAGATATGAAAACATTTTAGAAGCTACAGCAACTTCATTGAATTCATCATCAGTAATATTATCACTAACTTTTTGATTACTATATAATCCAAGATTCCATCTTAATTGAGACATATCTGTACCAAATACTAAGAATGAAATCTTATCAACAACTGTTTCATATACAGAAGGTTCGTTACAATAATATGAATCATTATTGTAAACATAAGTTTCTATATCTTGCATACGAAGTTCATCAGATACATTCATTTCGTTATTATATTTTTTATTATAATCATATTTCAAATCTTCGATATATACTCCTATATCATCTATCATTTTTACAGCTTTTTGTAAAAATGATTTTAATTGTTGTAATCCATAATAATCACAGATTTTTAAAATTCCTGTATACAAAACACATTGATTATTTACATAATCATCTATAAAATCATCACCTTGAACTTTAACGTAATTAGGAATTATACCAGCATCGATTAATATTTTACTTACATAAAAAGTTCCTATTTTTTTGTTAAAATGATGTTTCATTATATCTATAACATCCATTACAGATATATAAACTTCATTTTTTAATAATCCTGTATAGTAATGAATAGCATAACCTTTGAAATCCATTACCCTTACAGTACCTAAAACACTTATTGAATCCATATTCACATTATTAAAATACATATTAACATTACCTCCTAAAGTTTTATTAAATTAATTTATTTTGAAAATTTATTTAAATAAATTTTACTAACTTCATCATAAAAATTTTCAATTTTATTTACATGTTCTTTATCTGTAAATATTATTGATGCATATTTATTATTAATATCTTCTTTCATATAACCAATGTTTTTATTTATTATATCAATAACATTAGTTGTTTTAAAATTACTAATTTCTTCTTTTATTATTTCTTCATATTTTATTACTGTAGATAATAAATGAATACGTATAAAATTTAAATCATTTTCATTTATTATATTGGTTATTTCTTTATAATTTTTTGTCATTTAAATCCTCCTTATTTAAAATAATCTCCAATTATTTGTTTTAACCTGTTGAATATAATATTTCAAAAGTCATACTAAAACACCTCCATTAAAATTATAAAAATTAGAGATATGACAAATTGTCATATCTCTTCATTATTATATGAATTAAAAGATAAACCACTTTCAGGTTATAATGGGCTCAATAATCCCGAACCAACAGGGCTCAATAATCCCCTAATGATTTACCAGATATGAATATAGTTAACTTTCAGGTTCATAGTGAGGCTCAATAATCCTCAGAACCAACAAGGCGCACTGATCCTCTAAGAAAACCATATTTCATACCTATTCATTATCTGAACTAAAAGATAAACCACTTTCAGGTTATAATGGGCGCACTAATCCCGAACCAACGAGGCGCACTGATCCTCTAAGAAAACCATATTTCATACCTATTCATTTATATAATATATATTTATTTTATTTATCTTTTACATTATTGTTACTATATTTATTATTTTTTATTTCTGATAAATAATAAGATACACAAGCTGCTCTAGTCCATCCAGATGTTGATTCTAATTCTTCATATTTACTTAAGTCTAAATCGTCGTCTGTTAATTTATAGTTCTTAACTCTGTGTTTAACTATCCACCATCCACGATTGCCTTCAGTATCACTCATATCAAATTGCGTACAGAATCTATCGAAATCATCATCATGATATTCAAATGATTTTATACATTGAGCTTTGGAACATAGTATTACTATTAATTTAAATATATCATATAAATTGAATATAGTTATATCTGATTCAAATAAAGTTATTATATAAGTCATTATATTTATCAATAAGTCACATTGTAATGTTGTTAAATAATCTAAATATAAATCAATATTTTGTTCTGCCATATAAATACTTAAACTATTCAATGTGAATTGATTTATTAAATAATTCCACAAAAAATCATATGGTAATTCATACATTGTTAATTCATTTATTCTATCTCTCATTCTTTTTATTAATAATTTTTTAGTTAATAAAGAGCAGTCAACTAATCCTTGACGACATATTTTCTTATAAAACATTTGATCCATATGTTCATTATATTTTAAAACATGATTTATCATTAATTTATCATCTTGGAATCTAGGTTTTTCTGTTAAAGCTATTGAATATTTTTTGTCATCTCCTCTACTGTATTCATATACTATTCCTACAATATCTATACGCTTAGTGTAATCACTATCATCTATATCCCATTGCTTATCATCATATATAGTTTCTCCATATAAATTTACTTGAATATGATCTGCTACTAATTTACCTTTATAGTTAACATTTATTAATGTTCTCATAGTCATGTCTTCACCATTACGTCTTTTTATCTTAGTTCTAAGTCCTGGTAGTAATATTGCTTGACATCTTATTTTTTGACCTACTAATATTGCTAAACCATATCTTGGTTTTTGAATTTGTTTTTGTTGACTATTACCATATGAATTTCTAATGAAATCGAAAGTAAAACCTTCCAAACCTAATCTTGAATATTTTTTCTGTAATTCATAAAATCTATCTTTTTTTATCATATATAACTCACTCCTTTTTATTATTATCATTTATATAATATATAATTATTTTGTATATCTTTTACACTATTGTTATTATAGTTATTATTTTTGATAAATAAAACACAGAGAATTCATTCTCTGTGTTTTATATTTATAAGTTATTTGTTAATAATTGTAACATAATAATATAGACTTTAGTTTCATTAAATAAAGATTTTCTCTTTTCCTCTTCATTCGTTATATATTCTAATTCATCTAAATAATTTAAAAATTCTTGTATTCCTTGTTTAATTTGTTGTTCAGATGATTTTTCTGTATTTAGTTTTGATGTTTTTATTATATGAGTTAATATCTCATAACATCTTTCTATCTCTTTATTTATTAAATTAATTTTGTCTTTTCCTGTAGCATTTTTAATTAACAAATAATAATGATTATTTTTTTCTATCATTATCATTTACCTCCATTTTATTTATCTTAATTGGATTATATTTTGGTTACTTGAACCCTTAAATTTTAAATTTCTATCTTTTTTATCTTCTTCAAATTTACCATCTACTAATACATCTATATGAGTTAATAAATCAACCCATTCAGGTTTTTCATTTGCTTTATCTATTATTTCTTGTAATGTGTATCCAGTATAACACCATATATTTAATTCTGGATTTATATTCTTTGCTATTTCAGCAAAAGCTTCTGCTTGTTCAAAAGGATCTCCACCACTAAATGTTACACCATCTATCATATAATCATTATTTATACGTTCAATTATTTTATCAGTATCGCATTCGTAACCTCCATTGAAATCATGTGTAGATGGATTAAAACATCCTTTGCAATGATGTTTGCATCCTTGAGCAAATATTACTTTTCTTATTCCTTCACCATTATTTATACTATTTTCAATAATACCTGCCAATCGAATTTTCATATTAATCATCAACCCCTATTTTTAATACAATATGATACCCAAATTGTTTAAAACTATCATTTAATTGATTTAAAACATCAATTGTCATCTGTTTACTATCATTATCTAAACCCAATAATTCAATAAATTCAATAGGAGAATATTCCTCTTTTAAAATTTGAATAGGTTCTAATAATTGAATTAAAATATTTCTTGTGTGGATTCCATTATCTTCTTCGACATATTTTCTCCACATTTTAACTACACAATATTTGAATTTTAATAAAGCATCTTCTAATGATATGTTTGATTCTACATATCCAAATATACCATCTCTAATAATAATTTCTATATCATCTTTTATATTAAAATCATACTCTATTTCATAAGGTTCTTTAAACCTTAAACTATATCTACCAATATCAACATCAGTAATTGTTGTTTTATTTTTCATTTTTACCACCTTTACTTATACTATAATAAACTAAATTACCTGAAGTGTGAGATACTCTGTCAGCTCTTTCTGCCTTTTTACCTTCACCAAATCTATCATCTAATACTAGATAACCAGTAATTCTAGATATACCTTGAATACTTGTTGAACCACAAACAGGGCATTCATCTTCATCTTCATTTAAATATTCTTGACAATTTCTACAATATCTAATATGGAAATTTATTCCCATATAATCCATATCAGTATGTGTAAATGATTTACTAACTATACTTTCTATTTGTTTTCCTGTAGGATAATTATCTAATTCTATATATGTTATATGACCACCATTACATAATTTATGATAAGGAGCTTCTATTTCAATCTTATCTGTTATAGATATATTAGTCCCAACAGGAATATGGAATGAATTCGTATAATAATCTTTATCTGTAACTCCTTCAATAACTCCATATTTTAATCTATCTATTTTAGGAAATCTACCACTTAATCCTTCTGCAGGTGATGCATAACAGCTAAAATTCAAATGATGTTTTTCTTTTAAACTATCAGTAAATTCTCTTATATGTTTTACTATTTTTAAACCTAATTCTTTAGCTTCTTCTGTTTCACCATGATGATGACCAGTTAACATTGTTAGACATTCTGCTAAACCTAAGAAACCTATTGCCCAAGTTCCTTGTTTTAATATTGGTTCTATTGAATCATTATTTTCTAATCCTTCAGAACCCATCATTAAATGTTGACCTGCTACAAACGGTAAATCTTTTACTTTCAATTTTTTCAATGTGTCATATCTATAGAGTAAATTCTTTTCAGATTCTACTAACAATTCATCTAATAATTTAAAGAATTTATTTATATTACCTCTACCTGCTCGTATTGATAATTTAACTAAATTCATAGTTACTGGTGCTATATTACCTCTTCCTATTGGAGTTGCTTCACCATTAATATTTTCCATAGTTCTAGTTCTACAACCCATAATTGCTGTTATTATATTTTTTTCATAGAAAGGAAGATTAAATGAAGCATCTATATTACAGAATGTTGGATTCATTCTCTTAGATGCTGATTCACATGCTAATTCAAATAAATAATAATATGGATCTTCTGGTTTTTTATTAACACCATCTTTAACTCTAAATATTATATTAGGGAATATGCAAGCTTCATTTTTACCCATTCCAGTCATATATGCTTTTAAAAAGCATTCACATATTAAAGCTGCATCTGATTGTTCTTTTTTAGTTCCTTGAGGTATACCTAAATTTATACTTGAAAAAGGAACTTGTGAACCTGCTCTAGAATGCATTGTGTTTAAATTACAAACTATACTTTGCATTGCTTGTTCTACTCTAATTTTTGTTCTATATTCAACGTCAGCTTCATTAGGTTCTAAACCTTTATCTCTATATATTTTTCTTTCATATTCCCTAGTTATTTCTACAAACGGTCCCATATCATTATCAAAATTAGGATGGCTTTGACCACCGAACATATCATTTTGACTTGATTGTAATATTATACAAGATAACATTGCTGCAGAATCTATTCTTTTTGGTCTATTTAAAGTTCCATAACCTGTATTGAAACCTTCCATTAACAATTTTTTAGTTGGAACATGAAGGCAATTTATAGTTAAATTAAAACTATCCAAATCATGAATATGATAATCCCCAGTTTCATGATGTTTAGCCATTTCTTTATCCATTTGTGCTAACATACACCATTTATTAGCTTCACTTGCTATTCTTAATAATTTAGCAGAGAAATTGTTTCCTACATTACCATTATCTCTATCAGTTTCTTCCCCTAATGCTTTTATTGTACTCATTATATTTGATTTTTTATCTCTTATTTTATTTCTTTCTTCTCTGTAATATTGATAGTTATTTGCTACCTCATACTCATCATTTTTTCTTAATACATCTATTACAAGTTTATGAATATATTCAATAGGCATTCTTTCTATATCAGAATTATTAACCATTTCTTGAACATCTTCAAAGAAACCTTTTCTATTTTTTAATTCTATCATCCCATCATTACATGCTTTATTTATTGCTATTTCTATTTTTTCCATATCAAATTTTTCTATTCTACCATCTCTTTTTATAATTTCTGTAATCATAATATCAAAATCTCCTCTCAATTTTTTTATTCTTGATCAATTGTTTTAGTATAAATTAAATAAAAAAAATAATCGGTGAACAACGTGTTCACCGATTATCTAAATTAGGACTGATTTATTTTTAAATAGTTTTTTTAAAACTATTTTATAACTTCTTTTAACCAACTTGGGCAGTTTGATTCTGCCTTTATTTTTTTATGTGCTCTATATAAAGTTGGAATTTCTCCATCTTTACCAGGAGCCTTATTGATTTTAGTTTCTTCTTCAAATTCATGAATAGTTAAACTACAAACTAAATCTTTTCTTGGTAAGAATGAAAATTTCTTACCTGTTTCTAAATAATTTAATATTATTTCTGAAGCTATAGGATATAATGCTTCAGTGTTTTTTAACTTATAATCATTAGTCATGACTTTAGCTGCTTCTTGTTTATCTACGCCAAAGTCAGTTAATAAGTTAAATAGGAATCTTTTTCTAAAATCAAGAACGGGATATATATCTTGTTCTGTTACTTCATTACCTACTTTTTTAACTATTGTTGTTTTATTATCTACATCATTTAAATAAGCTTTAGTTAAATCATTAAACTCTTCTTTAGAAAAAGTTCTTCTTCCCCCTTCTTCCATTTTAGCTTTTATTTCATCTCTTAATTCTTTATATGTTTTCATGAACATACCTCCTAATTATTTATTTACTATATTGTTATAGCGTCTATAATATTATAAACAACTATAACTTTACTCATCATTATAATATATAATTGAAAATTCTATCTTTTACAGTTGTTCAATTATATATAAAAAACAATTAACTAAGAGAAGTAATTAAATTATTAAGAAAGGAATGATAATTATGGCAAGAAATGAACATGTTAGTATAAAACAAAGAATTAGAAAAAGCCCAATAGAAGCTTCATGGTTTACAAATGTTGCTAAAAGTATGGGTTTTGCTACTACTGATTTAGTTAAAGAATTAATGCCTAACACTGCTAATTTCATGGAACAAAATGCATCTGATACTATGAGAATGGTTCAAGATATGCGTAAAAATATAACTTCTAGAAATATGGTGAGTAGACAATTAAAACAAATCCCACAAATTCAAATGGGAAAAAGAATGTTACGTAATACCTTAGATGATATTAAATCAGGTAAGATATATAATAAAGATAGATTATATACTAATGATGAATTTGATGAATTCAACTTTGATGACGATGACGGTATGTTTTTTGATGATGGAGTTGAATTTTTTAATGATAATGATGATAATGCATTTGATGATGGTAATAATAATGTTACTATAAATAAAAATAATACTGTTAGAAATGTAATAGATATGATGCCATTAGCAAATGTTGTTGCTGGTAGTGCACAAGCAACTGTTGAAGCAATTGATGCTGCTTCAACTGAAAATAGAGCACTAGCTACAGAAAAAATGATGTTTGATAATAGATTATTTAATACTGTTAGTGGTGGACTTGAATCAATAAATCAAAATATGGGATTAATAGTTCAATTCCATAATGATTCTACTGCTAAATATTATGCTGCATCTATAAAATTCTATGATGATTTTATGACTAAATTTGAAGAAAAACTTTCTGGTGGAAAAATGCCACGTATAGAAGATATACCAGATGATAGTATAGTTGATAGTTTATACACTTACAGAGGTAATGTTAAATTTGATAAATATAAGGACAGAATAAAATCAAATATACAAAATATGAAAGACGAAAGTATGGTTGCATCACAAGTAATTGATATGGCAAAAGATACTACTGTGCTTAATCAATTTGTTAAAAATCCTCTAGGTACTATGATGGGATTTGGTTTAAAGAAAATAGTAAAACCTATAGCAGGGGAAATAGCAGGGAGCTTAGATAAATCATTAAGTGCATTAATACCTGCAATGATGGCTAAAGTTAATAGTTTCGAAGATTCAGATAATAAAATATTCAAATTCTTATTTAAAACATTTAATAGTAAAATGAAATACGATCAAAATGTACCACTTGATAAATTTTATAAAAATGAAATGCCTTGGAATGGTGTAGCTAATAAAGTATTAACTGAAGTAATACCAACATACTTAAGAAGAATAGAATCTGCTGTTACTGGAGCTCCTGAAAGAATATATGATATGAATACAGGTAAATTTTCATCTATAGATCAAGTTAAGAAAAATTTCGATGCAAAATTAAGAGAACAAGAAGTTTCTGGTTATAAAGAAATAACTAATAATTTTACTTCTATTCTTAGTAAAATGGGAGCAACATATGAATTAGAAACTGAAATGAATAAGAAATTAGAAGAATATCTAAGTAAAATGACTAAACAAGGTTCAGTTATAAATCCATTCGTAACTGAAGATATTGATGGTATAAAAATTGATGATTTACAAGATAAATTTGATTGGGATGAAACTACACGTGCATTATTTAGAGCAATCATGGGGCAAATGTCAAAACAAGATTTAAGTAAAATGGCAAGTAGTATGATAGCTGACAGTAGAGTTAATTCTAATCAATTTATGGATGAAATAAGAAGGGATACTAGTAGATATAATTATAGTACTTTTAAAAATAATTCTATTTATGATGATAATGGTAGATTAATGTACGATCATTCTAAAAATCCTTTAATGAAAGGTTATGGTGGTACTGAAGAAATATTATCTAATATCATGTTAATGTTAGCTAGAGGTATCGTTGTTTATCCTAAATACAATAGAGGTAATCCTAATGAGGATATTAAAGCAGAACATGAAAAAATAGTAAATAAACGAAAAGAATATAAAGAACAATATGAACAACAAATACGATTAATGGAAGGTAGAACTAATAATAATTCAAATAATATTTTATTTGGAAATATAGATGAAAATGGTATTAGAGAAGGTTCATTAGAATGGTTTGGAAATTTATCTAGTGATGAATTAACAAAATTAGCTGTAAATGCAAGTAAAGATTATAGAAATAAAGACTATAAAGATAATAAACATAATTTTATAAGTAGAAAGGTAGCTGATAAATTAGCTGATACTGGATTAGGTAGAATTGGTGTTACTGTAAATAAAGCAACTGATGCTATAGATAATGCTGTATATCAAATACTATTTGATGGAAAAATAAATGCTGATACTTCAGAAGAAGAACTATTTGAATATGTTAAAGATAGAATAAACACTGATGAGAATAGAGATAAATTTGGAGGAATTATAGGTACAATTAAAGATACTTTTAAAGGAGTTTTATCATATTTTACAGGTAGAGCATATAGAGGTTCTAACGGTCAAGTTATTAAAACTGATGGTGGACTTATTGATAAAATTAAAAAAGGTTTTGATAAAATCATAGGTAAAGTTGATGAAAAAAGAGGAGATAGTGATAAAAGTATTTTTCAAACAATAACAGATAATTTTATGGATGGTTTTAAACAATTCAAAATTATGATGTTTGGTCAAAAAGGTGTTTCTAAAGAAGATATGCAAGAAACATTAGGAAGCATTGGTAATAAAATTAAAGAAAGATTACCTAGATCTATAGGTAGAGGTGCAGTTATTACAGGTGTTAAAACTGCAGTTGCTGCTAAAGTTGGATTATTAGGTAGTTTAATAATGCCAGGTGGTCCTATTACTGCAATGTTAACTAGTACTGCATACAGTTTTCTTAGACAATCTGAAACATTTAATAAATGGTTATTTGGTGAAAAAGATCAAGAAGGAAAAAGAATGGGAGGATTTATACCTAAATCTATACAAGATATGGTTAAAGATCATTCTAAAGGAATAAAAATAGGTGGAGCTGTTGGTGCTGGTGTTGGTTTATTACCATTCTTCTTTTTACCTGGTGGTCCTATTACTGGTTCATTATTAGGAGCAGGTATGGGAATAGTTTCTTCTACTGATAAATTCCAAGAATGGTTATTCGGTGAAGATTTCAAAGATAAAGATAAAAGAAGTATAATGAATGGTAAATTCATGAAATCATTTAAAGATAAAATTTCTGGTGAAGGTAGAAAAATAGATCCTAAATTAGCTACATTCTTAGGAGGTTCAGGTATAATGATTGGATTAGGTCAAGGTATTGGTTTATTGCCTTCATTATTATTACCTGGTGGTCCAATTATGGGTGCTATGTTAGGTCTTGCTGGAGGAATATTAGCATCTACTGATAAATTCCAAAAATGGTTATTTGGTGATAAAGAAGTTGATGGTAAACGTTATGGTGGTTTATTAACTCAATTTACAAACTGGTTCCAAACAACAGTTGTTACACCATTTAAAATACAAGCAAACGTTATTAAAGATAATATGCTTTATTTTGTTGAAGATAAAATAGTTGATCCATTTAGAAAAGCATTTGCTCCATTAACTCAAGCATTTAGATTTGTAGTAGATGATGCTAAAGCTAAGATGGGTGAAGTATGGCATAATATAACAGATGGTGTTATAGGTGCTCTTAATGATAATGTAATAAAACCATTTGGTGAAAAATTAGAAAAATATGTAGTTGAACCTTTGAAAAAATTATTCAGTACAGCTCTTTCTATGGTAGGAAAAGTTTTAGGTACAATGGTTTCATTACCTATTAAATTAGCTACAGGAATTCTTGGTGGAACTGCTAATATGTTCAATAAACGACATGTTAGAAAGAGTGAAATGAAAAAAAATAGAGAAGAATATGGATTTATTAGAGGTACTGTTAAAACATGGAGAAATAGAAAACAGGCGTATAAAGACAATATCTTCTATATGAGTGATGAATATAAACAAAAAGAAGAAGAAAGAGAACAAAAGAAACAAGAAGAACGTGATAGAAGAAGACAACAAATAGAAGATATGAGAAAACAATATGAAGAAGATCGTGAATACGGTAAAAAACACAATTGGAAATGGGCTAGTAAAAAACAAAAACAAAAACATGAAGAAGAAGTGAAAGCAAGAAAAGAATGGATGGATGAACAAAATGCTATTAGAACTCAAGAAATAGCAGAACAAACAGTAACTGTTAGTAACAATATTTCAGCAATAGAAAATATAATGCAAAGAATTCCTTCAATTGATATTGAAAGAAGAAACCAATTAGAAGAAATTAAAAAATCATTATTAGAAAGATTAGATTTATTAATAAGACAAGGTAATGGTGAAAATGTAGATACTCCACCATCATCTAATTCTAATAAAACATCAAGTAATACACAAGAAACAAATAATGATAATACAGAAGAAAATGCTGAAGCTAACTCACAAGAAGAAAATAACAGTAATAAAACAATATTTAGCAAAATAAAAAATTGGTTTTTCGGTAATAAAACTGACACAATACTTAATGATATAAGTGTAGATAAATTATCTAGTAAAGATAGAACAAAAGCAATTTATAACACATTAAGTAAACATAAAGGTTCTGAATCAGAACAATGGTTAAAAGATTACTATAAGAAAAAACTTGAAGAATTAAGATCTAAAAAATCACATGCTGAAGGTTTAGATAAAGTTCCAGAAGATGATTATATTGCTAACTTACATGAAGGAGAAATGGTTGTTCCTAAAAAAGGAGCAGATGATTTAAGAGAAATTGGTGAAGATTTAGAAGAAGATGAATCTGAATCTAAAATATCTGATGAAAAAGGTAATAAAAATAAAAAGCATTCTTTAGTTGATAAATTATTTGGTTCTAAAGATGGTAAAAAACAAGGTTTTCTTGGAAGAATGATGACTAAATTCAAAAAAGAAGATGAAAGAGATCGTTCTGATAATAGATATGGAAAAACAGAATTAGAAGAAAAACAAGATGCAGCCGAATTAAATGATGAACGTAGAGCTTATGTTTCTAGAAAAAATGTTGATTGGTTACAAGCAAAATGGGAACAAGAAAAACAACATGAAGAAGATATGAAATACCAAGCTGCAATATTAAAAGCTTTACAAAAATCAAATAAAGAGGATAAGAAGACAACTAGTTGGTGGGAAAAATTATTTGGAAATAATGGCTTAATAGGTTCATTCTTTGGTGGAGGATGGATATCTGGTCTTCTTAAAATTGCTGGTGTTTTAGGTATAGGAGCATTAATTGCTCAATTAATGGGATTCTTTGGTGACGGAAATACAACTATCAATGATCTTCTTAATTATGTCGATGGGCAAAATCATGAAGATAGACAAAGACCAGATGGTACTTATGTTAGTGGTGGTACAAAAGCACAAGTTGTAAAAAGTGGAGCCAAAGTTGTTGCTAAAGATTTTGTTAAGAATGGTGAAAAAAGAGGTCGTGTTGCTATACGTGCTACAAATGCAATAAAACGAGGAGTTAGTAAATTAGCTAACACAGCTCCAGGTAAAGTTGTTAAATCTGGTCTTACTACTGCTAAAGATTTCGGTAAATCTGCACTTAGTAAAGGAGCCAAAGTTGCTAAAGATTTCGGTAAATCTGCACTTAGTAAAGGAGGCAATATTGTTAAAGATTTTGGTAAATCTGCAAAAAGTAAATTAGGTGATATGATTTCTAACAAAACAACAAAAAAAGTTGCTAAAACTGCATTACAAGAAGGAACAGAACAAGTTGCTGAAAATTCACCTAAGGTTATAAAAGATTCAAAAACTCTTATGGGTAAATTCGGTGATAAATTAATAAGTGCTGGTAAATCTCTTGCTGGAGTTGTACAAGAAAAAATAGCAAAAGAAACTGGTGAAAAAGCTAGTAAGATAGTTCTTACTGATGTTTTTGAAAAAATTGTTAAGAAAATGATGAGTGCTGCACCAAAAATAATTAAAAAATTTGGTACAAAAATATGTGCAGAAATTGGAGAAGATGCTGCTAAATCTATACCAGTAGTTGGATGGATAGCTCAAGGTTTAATGACAATTTATGATGTTACTACAGGTTGGACTAAAGGAAATACTGCTAACTTATTCCAAGTACCTGAAAATATGGTAGATAGTAAAATGAAAACAGTATCATCTGTATTACAAGGTATAACTAATTTCTCATGGTTAGGTTTAATTTGGTTAGCAAATGACATAAGTAAAGTTATGTGGGATGTATCATTTTTAAGAGAAATTGCTGTAAAAATCTATGAATGTATTGGTGGAAATGCTAGTAATTTTGATAGTAAAATAAAAGATGCATCTACTACTATGGGATATAAACAAGCAGTTCAAGCTGCTGGTGCTGATTGGTCTAAATTCAAAGGAAACGATCCTAGAAAAATAGATATGACTTCTATGGGTATATCTGCAGAAGATCAACAAACTATAATTATAAATTATGTTAATGAAACTGAAAAAACACAATATAGTAGATCTGCATATGCTGACGAATATAATCCATTATTTGGTGCAAAAATATGGAGAGGTATTAAAGGTTTCGGATCAAAAGTTTGGGGAGGTATAACAGGAGTAGGTAAAAGTATTGGTAACTTTTTTACTGGAGGAGGTAGTGAAGATAAAGAAAATGAAAGTAATAAAACTACTGGTTCAAAAAATAAACAAAAAACTCAGACAACAGCATCTAAAACTGAAAATGAGAACACTAGATATGCAGGTTTAGGAGGAGATCCTTCTGAATATGAAACTCAAATAAATCCAGATAGTAAAGTTAAATATGAAAGAACAAGTGATGGTTCAGGTAATTCAGTATTCAATACACTTAAAACTTATATACCTGCTAAAACAGCTAAAACTATGGTTCAATCAGACACAGCTGTTAAACCTACACCAAATGAAGAAGATTTAAAACAACAAGATGAAAATAGTAAACTTAATTTTAAAAATGCAATTGCTGCTTTATTTGGTAAAACAACTGGTACTAAAACAAGTACTAACGGAACACAAACTACAGGTGGAAAAACTGCAGAAGGTCTTATTAATATTAATGAAGATTCTACTGATGAAATGGCAAATGATATGACTAAATCTCAATTACTTGTATCTAAATCTTTCTCAAAACAACAAAAAACTTTAAGTGACACTTATAAATCTTCTAGTAAAAAGATGGATAAAAGTACTAAGAGTATGAGTAAAGAATTAGATAAACAAGTGAAAAAATTTGAACGTTCTACTAAGAAAACATTTACTATGTTTAATAGTAAAATGGGTTCAATGCTTAAAATAATGAATGGTGCAAATGTAAATGCATCTTCAGGTTCAGTATCAAATAGTGGAGGTGGCTTAATAGGAGGTATTGTAGATGCAGTAAATAATCCTAATAATGAGGATGGTACACCTAAGGATGCTTTCGATGTAGCTAAAGATATTGCAGGAAGTGTAATAGACTCTGTTACTGGAAATGATAAAAATAAAAATAATAAAGATAATGATACTAGTAATAATAAGGATAAGGATAAAGATAAAACTGAAGAAGATTCAAATGCTGGTGGTTCTGGTATGACTGAACAAGATAAAAACTTTTTAAGAAAATTAAATTATGAAAAATATTCTCCAAGTCAAAATGATTATATCACAACACCACAAACTAATAATACAACAAATAACATTAATAAATCTTCTACTAGAATGGTATTTTATAGCCAAGGTGATAGTCGTTGGGGTAGTACAATGTTAGGTAATAAAACTATGAAAGATGCTGGTTGTGGACCTACATCAATAGCTATGGCAATATCTCAATTAACTGGTCAAATGGTTACTCCTGAAGCTATAGCTGCATTAGGTAGAGATCAATTACCAGGATATGCAACATATTCATTATTCCCAACAATAGCAGATAAACTTAATATGAATTATGAAGAAACAACTTCAAATTATAGCAATTTTATTAGAAGTAAACTTAAAAAAGGAATACCTGTTGTTGTTTCTGGTAGAAGTCTTAGTGCTAATTCTCCATATACTAAAGATGGACATATAATAACTTTATCTAAAATGGTTGGAAATAAAGTATTTGTTCAAGATCCAAAAGGTAAAGAATTTAGTAGATTTTATGATTTACAAGATGTTTTACCTGGTATAACAAAAACAATGTCTTACGGTTTATCTAATCAGTTGAAAATTAAAGATTTACCTTCATCTGGAACAATGGAAGATATAGATACAAGTATCTATAGAACAATGGCTATGAAAGATTTAGGTATATACAATATAGCTATGATGCAAGATAATAATGCAGGACTAGATGGAGATCCTACTAAAGGAAATGCATCTGTAGAATGGGGTTATTTCTGTGATCCTGAATTAGGAGGAATCACATCATATTTTGGTGAAAAGAGAGGTAAATATGCTAATGCTAATGGTAACCATGGGGCACTAGACTATAATGTACATTATCAACCAGTTTATGCACCAAAATCAGGTAAAGTTGTAAGTGAAAATGAACATTATTCATATGGTAATTCTTTATGTGTTCAAACATCAGATCCTAGCACATATTATCGTATAGCACATATGAAGAGTAAAAGTGTTAAAAAAGGTGATAGTGTTAAAATGGGTCAAAATATAGGTGTATCTGGAGCAACAGGTGAAGTATCTGGACCTCATATACATTTTGAAGTATTAAAAGGTGGAACAAGTAAAGCTAAAAATGGTGTTGACCCACTTAATTATTATGACACATATACTTCTGGTGGTAAAACTAGAGTAAAAATAAAAGGTGGAATGAGCTTTAAAGATTATATGGCTAATATAGGAAATATTGCTGAAGGAAATACAACTAGTGGAACAACTACAGATAGTGCAGCTAGTACTGCTCCTGCAGAATCAGTTGAATTAATGGGTGTATTTTCAAAAATGAATAAAGTATCACAAAATTATATAGCTTCTGTAATGAATGGTAAAGAAGTTAGTTTATATGGAACAGGTAATGCTGGTTTAGGTGGAGATTATGTAAATGCAGCTGATAATTTAGATTATTATAATCAATATTTCTTAAATAGAGATGACGAACCTGACGAATTAGGAATGTCTACTGTAATTGATGAAAAAGAAGACCCAAAAGAAAAATTTAAAAAAGATAAAGATGATGAAATAGATCCAAATTTAGCTGGAGGAGCAGATACATCTACATCTTCTGGTAGTAGTTATCCTTCAAGTAAAAATGGTTATGCTTATTTTTCACAAGTAGATCCAAGATGGAATGGTTCTACTATAGGTGGAGCTACTGTTAAAATGTCTGGTTGTGGTCCTACATCACATGCTATGATGTTAACAACTATGTTTGGTAAAGTTATAAATCCTGCTACAATGGCTCAATGGGGATTGAAAAAAGGTGTATGGAGTGGTAGTGGTATGTCATGGTCTATGCCTCCATTAGTAGCTTCTGAATTTGGATTAAAGATAAATAAATCTATCGATGGTAAATCAACAAGTGCTTTAAATGAAGTTAAATCTGAACTTAAATCTGGTCATCCACTTATAATGTCAGGTAGAGCTTCAGATAGAGGAACTGATACACCATTCACACCTAGTGGTCACATTGTATTAGCTGTAGGTGTTGATGGTAGTGGTAACATTGTTATAAATGACCCTAGAAGTGCAGATCGTTCTAAAGCATATACTGATGTGGGAATGCAAAAAGGTACTGGATTGCGTCATTCATGGTCATTCACTAAAACAAGTAGTTCTAGTATTCCTAGTGGTATAACAACAGGAGAAGCATTTACTGCAGATTCATCTATAGCAACAGAAGGTGATTCTTCAACATCTGGTAGTAGTGCAGCACCATCTGTTGAATTAATGGGTGTTTTCTCAAATATGAATAAAGTAGCACAAAATTATATAGCATCTGTAATGAATGGTAAAGAAGTTGATTTATATGCATCTTCAGCTCCTGCTGCAAATAGTTCATCATCAACTAGTTCATCTGGAGCAATAGGAACATTTACTGAAGATGATTGGAATAATGCTATGTTTATGGGAGACTCTATAGCTGTACCATTTTCTAGTGCAGGTGGAATACCTGCTGATAGAGTTGCAGCTGTAGGAGGGGATACTGCACAAAAAGGATTAAAGCAAGTTAGTAAAGTTGTTGCTAAAAAACCTCCTATGGTAATAGCTAATTATGGTACTAATGACTCTGCATATTTTTATGAAACTGATAGTCAAAAGAAACATAGAAATCAATGGTTTAAAGAAAATTATATTAAATTAATCAAACAAGTTAAAGAAGGTTCACCTAATACTAAATTTGTATTGAATCAAGTTTTTGAAGCTAAGAAGGATCCTTGGACTAAAACAATACCAGAAATACAACCAATAGTATCAGAAATAGCATCAGAAACAGGTTCTACATTAGTAGACGTTAGAGATATAAATAAACAAGGTACAGATTATCACCTTAGTGATGGTATACATTTTAAATCATCATTCTATCCTGTATGGTTAAAGGCATTGAAAAGTAAACTTGTAGGTGGTGGAGCTGGTTTTGGTGATGGTACTGGTATGGAAATACCTTACTTAACAGATGATGAAGATTTAGGAGAACAACTATTTGGAGATGAAGAAAGTGAATATGCTGGATTAGCTGATGAATCATCAAATAATGATAATAACAGTAATAGTAATAATAGTACATCATCATCAAGTAGTTCAATTCCTGCTACATTAAATAACTTTGCATATTTCTCTCAAGCAGATCCTAGATGGAATAATGAAAAAATAGGTGGAACTTCTGTATTAAAAGCAGGTTGTGGTCCTACATCACATTCTATGTTATTAACTAATATGTTCGGTAAAATAATAAATCCAGTTACAATGACAAAATATGGATTAGAAAAAGGTGTGTGGGATTCTAATGGTATGATGTGGACTATGCCTACTCGAGTAGCACAAGATTTCGGATTAAACATACCATATAGCAGTGATAAAGGTAAATCAGATGAAGTATTGTCAAAAATTAAAGAAGAAATAAAAGCAGGTAGACCTGTAATTATGTCAGGTACATCTCCTGGAGGAGATAGTGCTGGAAATTATCCATTTACTGATAGTGGTCATATAGTTATAGGTGTCGGTGTTGATGGTAGTGGTAATATTATAGTAAATGACCCTAGAGGTGTTAGTAGAACTAAAGCATATAGTGATGAAGGATTTAAAAAAGGTACTGGATTGAGAGGATGTTGGTCATTTGAAAAAACAGATAATATGAAAATACCTGATGGAATAACTGTAGATGGAGATTATACAGCAAGTGGTTCTACTAGTTCAACATCATCAACTCAACAACAAGAATCTGTAGGATTATTAGGTGTATTTGACAAAATGAGTAAAGTTATACAAAACTATGTAGCATCTGTATTTAATGGTAAAGAAGTAGATTTATTTGCAACACCTGTAGCTGATAATACAGCTACTAGTAGTAATGGTACAACAACAGATGTTAGTGGAGCTGATGTTGCAGAACAAATATACAATTATTCTAAAGGTCAAGGTTGTAATTCTGCTGCAGCCGCAGGTATTGTTGGTAATGCCGAAAGAGAATCTAATTTGAACCCTGCAGCTGAAGGGCCTGCAAATGACCATTCTATAGGATTATTCCAATGGTTAATGCCAGAGGATCAACAAAAATTATATGCATTAGCACAACAAGAAGGTAAACCATGGAGTGATGTTGGTGTACAAATGAAATATCTTTGGGATGATTTAAATGATACATCAAGTTGGCATTCAGGTGTATTTGATAGTTACTGTGGTACTAAAGGACAAAAAGGTTCAGGTATGGCAGCATTTAAATCATCAAATAGCCCAGAAGAAGCTGCACACATATTTGAAAATTGTTTTGAAAGATCTGCAGATGAAGCTAATAATACTAAGAGAAAAGCTTTTGCTAGAAAATGGTATGATAAATTTACATCTGAAGGAAAAGGTCCTGGTGAAGCTATAGGTAAAGGTGGAGGAGATGGAAATACTTACCTAATAAATCCTGCAACTACTGGAACTAAGAGTTCAGCAATTAAAATACCTAATACTGCTAATACAAAATATGCAGGTAAAGGCGGAGGAGATGGTAAATATTATGCTGCTACACCTACTGTTGATAAATATGCTAACCCTGAACCTACACCTAAACTTAGTAAACGTGGATTTATTCACGTAGGATTAGGAGAAGGTTTACAAAAATTAAAAGATTTATCTAAGGAATATGATAATATTGATAATAATAGACCTATACAACAAAATAATACAATAGTTCAAAATACTAAAGATTCAAAATTATCTAGTGCTATGGTGGATAGTTTAATAGAAATGTTAACTGAAATAAAAGAAATAAATAAAAACACTGCTCTTACTGCTGAACATACTGCTAAATTAGAAATATATTCAGAAAATGAACCAGTAAGTAAATATACTGGAAGTAATAAAAGAACAACAAGTTCAAATAAAAGAGTAGGTGGAACTAATGATAGTAGTTATAAAACTGCTAGAGATATAGCTGGTTTCATAACTATTTAAAAATATATTGGTTGGGTATTAATACCCAACCAATATAAAATATTTAAAGGAGGTTTAAATTATGTCAGATTTATATAGAGAAAGATTACAAGAAATCATAGATTATGCATCAGTAGAAGATAAAGCAAACAGACCGATGTTTAGAGCACAATCAAATAAAAAAGATAATAATAAAAAGAATAACAATGATAATGATAGTGATAAAAAGAAGAATAACAATGATAATGAAGACGAAGATGAAGAGAAAAAAAAAGACAAATCTTTAGCTGATGAATTAATGGAATTGGTTAGTGAAGGTGTAGGTAATTATGAACAAATTTCTACAGATTATGCAAAAAATCTTAGACGAAAAATGACATCTGAAATGAATTTCGATTATCAAAATACTAGAATATTTGGTATGCCCCATCAATTTCTACCTACAGCAGATATGCGAATAGATATGAATCATGCATTCGGTTATTGTTTTGCAAAAGATATATTTATGGAGAGACCTATTGTAACTTTAATGCCAGGTACAACAAACTTTTTACCAGATATGAGTAAATCAGATAAAAAAGCATTTGCATCATTAATGGGAGATGTGAATAGTGGAAATAATAAAGAAATATTACAATCAATATTATCATCATTTGATGCTGATGATGGTCAAAGATACTATGATTTTAAAGCAGATTATCCAACTTATATAAGATATGTTAATTTATTATGTAGAACATGTGCTGTGTATTTAGGTATAGGAAATACTATAGGACCTGATGGTAAACATAGATATAAATATTATGATTGGGGAAACTATATGCCTTATCAAAAATATACTGTTCCTAGTGAAATTGGAGATAACAATATTTTTTCACTTACAGATACATTAGCAAATTTATATAATAAGTTAATGACTTTAAAATCTGATGTATTTATCGGTTATAGACAATATACTCATTTTTATGTTGATCCTTCTACAAGTATCAGTGAAAATATAAGTAATACTGCACAAAAATCACAATTAGAAGGTATGTTTGATACAGCAGAAAGTGTAGTTAAAGAAGCAAACATGATACTAAATTCAATATCAGATGCAACATCTTATATACAAAATTTCTTAGAAAGTTTTACAACTAAATTAATGGATGTTGCGAATTCGGTAACTTTTGGTTTCTTCAATAACATATTAGGAAATTCAGGTCAAGAAGTATTACATGGAGCAAACTTAATATATCCTGAAATATGGATAGATAGTGAGTATTCTAAAGATTATACTATAGTAATAGATTTAGTATCTCCATATGGTTCAGATGAAGCTATTTATTTAAATATAATAGTTCCAATGATGCATTTATTAGCATATGCTATACCTAGACAATCAACTGCAAATAGTTACGTGTCTCCATTCTTAGTAAAAGCGTTTTTAAAAGGATCATTTTCTTGCGAAATGGGTATAGTTTCATCTATAAGTTTTGATAAAGGACCTGATAATTCATGGTCAGTAAATGGTTTACCAACACATGTTAAAGTTACAATGAATGTTCATGATTTATATTCTAAATTAATGATGACTCCAGCTCATAAACCTAGCTTATTTTTCGCTAATCAAGGTATGATAGATTACTTAGGTAGCTTATGTGGTTTAGATTTAACAGTACCTAATATAACAACAAAAATGGAAACTGTTAAAGCTTTATTAGGTGACTATACTCCATCAAATATGATGGGTAAATTATATAGAAATATGACTGCTAGTCTTAACGATAAGATTAGGAATTTAACTAATATTTAATATTATAAAATACAATCATATATGGAGAGTGATGTGTATTGCCTAGTAAAAAAGAATTAAAAGAATATTTACAGGAATATTCTAAAATACCAGATGATATATTTGATAGATTAATACAATTATCTGAAAACATGTCAAAAAAAAGTATTAATAATTTTATTGAAAATGCAAAAGATAATTTAGAAACAAAATGGAATGAAATTAAATTTATATTTTACTTTATTCCTAAGGCAACACCTAGAGCTAGATTTACTAGATTTGGTGGGCATTTTTATGTTAGTGATGCTAAAAATAATCAAAACTTAATGATTAATTTCTGTAAAGAAAAGTTAAAAGATTTTAAAATGATATCAACACCATGTAAATTTTATGCTGATATATATTTTCCAACACCTAAAGGTATGACTAAAGAAGAAAAACTTAGATCTGAATTAAAATTAATACATCATATATCAAAACCCGATTGGGATAATATAGGAAAAACATATTCGGATATGATTCAAAATACTATAATATTAGATGATTCTTTAATAGTTGAAGGAAGAGTTACCAAATACTATTCAACAAAACCTAGAATAGAAATAACTGTATTATATGCTGATAGATATGATTGTAAATTTAATGAAAAATCTATTAAAAATAGGAAAATATATAAAGATAACATTGAACGAATTGAAAGAAGATAAGGATTTCTCCTTATCTTCTTTCTTTTATTTTACTATATCTCTAACTATTTTTTCAATATCATCATGATTTAAATTAGTTAATTTTAAAGTATTGAATGTTTCCATTATAGTATATTTAGTAATTGCTTCTGCCATTACAACATCCATAAGTTCATTTTTAGTATTATATAATACATCTTCAGACATTGCATTTTCATATACTTCATCTGTTAATTCTACAGCTTCAGTTATTAATTCTTCATCATATTCATAGTCAAGAGATTCCATTATATAGTTATCTTTTAAAGCTGGTATATGAGAAGATAATTTTTCTAAATATTTCTTAGCAGTATTTAAAGTATTTAATTTATATTGATAGCATCCATTATCTTCTAAAGATTCCATTAATGATTCTATTGTATTTATATTACGAGAAATTAATCTTTCAGCTTGAGCTAATTCAACATCATTTTGACAATCTTTAGTTAATCCTTTTAATCCTTCGCATACAAATTTTAGTTTATATGCAAATTCCATATTATTAGAATTAACATCATTAGTTTTAAATATAGGTGCAAATACTCTATCTCCATGGAAAGTAGTATACATAGATTCTAATGCTATTTGTTTAGCTTCGTCATGTTTATCTAACTCTAAATCTATTGATTCACATATTTCATCTAATTGATTTACAAATCTATCTATTAGAACTTGTTCTTCCAATACGTTATGTTTAAGTTCTACAGTATTATCTAAAGTATCTCTTAACCAAGAAACATATTCTTTATTAGCTTTATATACTGACATTTCTTCCATAATGTATTCTTTAACATCTTTTAGATCATTAAAAGAAGTTGCTTCATTTATTTTCTTTAATAAACAATACTTTCTCATATTAGAAGGTTTTGGTATATCTAATATATTATTTTTAGATTCTTTAATTGAATATAATGCTCTATCTTTACCATATAAGAAATCTTGTTCAAAATCAGCTTGTTCTTTTACAGCAGTTTTTATTTGTTTTTTCTTTTCAGTTAAAGCTTTAGAATATTCAGTTGATAACCATTTTAAATGTTGTTTTAGAGGTTCTTTTTCTTCATCATTTTTAGCTTTATTTATTTTAGTTTTCATTGTTACTTTAGCTGAAGCTAAGTCTTTTTGTAAATATTCAACTTCTTTAACACTTTTACATTTATTTACTATTTTAAGTAAGCCTTTATGTGTTTTATTTATATCACCTTTAGCTTTTATTCCGTTTATCATTATAGTTCCTATATTTCTACCAGTAACTTTATAAGCATCTTTAGATATTCCTTTTATAGCTTTTGGTAAATTTTTCATATTATTAATATAGTTTTTAGCAAATCCTTCCATTAGTTTGAATTGATCAGCATCATTTCCGCATTTAGGACAATATTCTGGAGCTTCATCTTCAGCAATATAACCACAAGACATACATCTATATTGCTTACCTTCTTCTATAAAATCAATATCGTCATCATCTTCATCTAAATATTTTTTATAATCTTCATCTTCAGCATCATTATCAGAATCAATATCATCACTTTCTATTACTGATGAATTCTCACATTTACAAGGATTTTTACCACATTTAGGGCAAACTGATGAATCCTCACATTTACAAGGATCTTTACCACATTTAGGGCAAAGAGTTTCAGCTAAATCATCATCATCAATATCATCACTTTCTATTACTGATGAATTCTCACATTTACAAGGATTTTTACCACATTTAGGGCAAACTGATGAATCCTCACATATACAAGGATCTTTACCACATTTAGGGCAAACTGATGAATTCTCACATTTACAAGGATCTTTACCACATTTAGGGCAAAGAGTTTCAGCTAAATCATCTTCAACATCATCCATTTCTATTACGAATGAATCCTCACATTCACAAGGATCTTTACCACATTCTGGACAAACAAGCATTTCAGCTAAATCATCTTTATCTTTAGAAATAGCTTTTGCTGAGCATACTTCTGCACAAGATTTACTATTTTTACTATTGTCTTTTAATTCTTCAGTAGATTTTTGTATTTCTCTTATAGATTCTTTACAAGATGATAAATCTTTTTTATTTTTACCACAATCTTCAGCAACTTTTTTAAGTTTATCTGAAGTATTTTTTAATTTACTATCCATTTCATTATAATCACTATCTACAACAGCTTCTAAAATTCCTTCTGCATTTTCAATAAATACATCAGAAACTGGTTTATAAGATAATAATTGTTGTCTAAATTCAGGTATATTTTTTAATGATATTCCTAAATTATTTAAAGTCTCTAAATATAAATCTTTGTATTCATTATTTAACCATGTTTCATAATTTTCCAATACTTTAACAGCTCTACCTTTTCTACCAAATATTCTAAATGGTAATTTAGCTAATTGATTTATATAAGCAACATCTGGTCCATGTTTAGCAACCTTTATTAAATTCATAATATTTTCTCTAAAACCAGGTTGTAATATGACTTCAGCTATATGTTCATTTTCTTTAGCACTTTTTATTATATCAGATACACCTGTATCATAATCTGAATAGAAACCTAAATTACCTGGTGTACTTCTTAATTTAACACTTTCACTTATCATTGTTTCTAATTTTTCTAAATCATTTATAGGTAGTTGATTTGAAAAAGATTCACTTATCATTAAATCGTCAACTATTTCTTCGTCAGTTATCACATTATTATCTTCAAATTTATCTAAATCTTTAAATTTATATTCAGTGTCATCTTCTTCTGAGTTTTCTTTAACATAAGAACCATAAAATGTTTTTTCTGGAGTTTCTAGTGTTATTTTATAACAATCTCTCATTAATGCTTCAAATAATGTTGTTGTTTCTATTTTTTGATTAAAAATAAATTCCATAGCTTCAGTAGCAGCTTCATCTTCAACTTCGTCTTCATCCAACTTATCTTTTATTTCATCCATTATTTCTGTTTTCTTAGTATTAGCTTTCTTTTCGTCTGTTACAACTTTTATTATTTTATCTTTTATTTTATTAGATATAGCATCAATATTTATACTATCTTTGTTATAATCAAAATCATCTTTTTCTTCATCATTTAATTCAAATTTAAATTCATCTGCAGAATCACATTCTTTTAAATTTCTGTCTGCAACTTTTTTTGCAGTATTTTCACAAACAGCAATCATTCTTTTTATTAATTCATTATTAGATGTTTTTGCTTGTTCTTTTAAAGTATCTAAACCTCCTATAGATTTAAATTGTTCATTTATACTGTCTGTTATTTGTTCCATGCTTTCATACATAGGTTCTTCATCTATAGTTAATGCTTCTAAGCATATATGATGAAGAATATTACAAAATAAATCATTTTTTAATTTTTCATATGATTCATTAATAACCTTTCTAAACTCTCTTTGATTTTTTAGTTTGTCGATTTGTTTTCTTTGAGCTTGATTATTGATATCCATATATTTTTTTCTAGCTTCCATCATTACTTCCTGTTTATCAACTTTGTCTCTTTGTTTAACAGGAATAAGATTTTTATTTGTTATTTTTCTACCAAAATTTGACCCAAATTTATTTCTAGTAACTTGAGTATTTGCATTATCGAAATATTTACTCATATTGAATATACTCCTTTCATGTATTTTTTATAGTTATTAACATATTGTTTTTGGGTATTATTTATATAATACCCAAACAATACTATTTATTTATTAAAGTTATTTCTATATCATCTTCTTCAATATTTAAATACTCTGGTATAAATATTATTCTATCTTGTTTGCTTAATGTATTTATATCCATAGTATTATTTTCTATAGTTTGTATTAATGTATCATAACCATTTATAGATTCAAATACAACATATCTTAAATATGAAAAAGTGTTTTCTAATTGTTGAATTAAATTAGAAATGAAGATACCTTCATTATTTTCTTTATTTATATCTTCAAAATATTCCTTTATAAATAATTTCATATCTTGAATTAATCTATCTGCTTCTGATTTTAATTCAGCATATACACGTAATTTTATATTACAATTAACCTTATTAATAACTTGCTCTTCTTCTCCAATAATAAAGTTATTTGAACGACCATACGTATTATAAAATTTCATATCAACAGAATAGTTATTTGTTTTTTTATATAAAATCTCTTTCATATAATCGTATTGTGAATTTAATAATTCAATAAATCTTTCAAAATGTTTTATTTCTTCTTGAGTAACATTTTCTATTTTTTTGATTACAGGAACATCATAAATTTTAGCATATGCAATTCCATCATTATCTTTTTCCCAAACCATTCTTGAACGTAACATATTAAGTGGTTTTATTAAACTAACTCTTTGAGTTTCTGTTGTATATGTGTTAGTTAATACAGTATTAGCAAAACCTTCTATATGCGAGAATTTATGAGTTGTTGAAGGCTCATCATAATTAAAAAATGCATATATGTTTACTTTTAAATCTATCATAGGTATCATATTAACTATATTTGAACCATCAGACATAGATTTTAAATCATATATTCTAATATTTTCATTTAAAGTTATATAATCATCTGTTGTTATAATTCCTTCAAATGTATATGTTAATTTATCAGAATTAAAAGCAACTTTATTACATTCAATAAAAGCAACTTCATTACCACCACTAGAACAAAAACTCATTAATACTTTAACCCTACCTGTATCTAAACCATTATTATCAACTATTGGATTTTCAATATCATTATCAGTAGCTGTTAAATTAAAAGTGAAAGTATACGAAGTTTCTGCAGTTAAAATATTTCTTCTAACAAAAACATTGTTACATATAAATTGAATAAGTGAGTCATTATTTACAAATTCATAATCTAATTGTATCTTATCATTAATATTATTTAAATAATATCCTATAACTCCATTATTTGATAATGTCATTAAAAATGGATTATTATATACGAATTCAGGTTTAGTTTTCATTTCATTTAAAGCATCCTCTGTAATTTTAACCATTTCTCTAGTTGAATCACCATTATATATAAAATTATTACAAGGCTTTAATAAAAATCTACCAGATTGTTCAAATTGATGATCAAATTCTTGAGTATATAATTTTAAAGCCAAAGTATTTGTTTTATAATATGAACCATATCTATCTTTCATTAAAGCAAATGCACAAAATAATCTATCAAATATGTCATCACGTTTTTTAATAAAAGTAACTTTAGTATCTTGCTCAATATCAAATGAATTGAAATGTCGTTGTAAATCAGATTCTGTTGTATATGAATCAACTGTAGCAAAAGCATCTGCTACCCTATCTCTTAATTCATATATTGTTAATCTATCGTCTCCACCTGTAGATGCAGATTGTGGTATTGCTATTACTGGAACTCTAGCATTGTTTTGATATTTTTCACTATTTCTATAAACTTCTACATTTGCTCCTATATATTGATCAAAATTCCCTCCAGAACCATCAGTTTCCCAATAATCAACAACTATTTCTGAGTTGAATTTAGGTTTAAAAAAGTTTTCTCTATTAGTAAAACTTATTTCTAATTTTTGTGTATCTTTTAATCTATAATAACAAAATGGTTGATCTGAAGCTTTTGAATTTATTATTTTCTTTTGTAATTGAGTATATTTAGTATCAGTAGATTCTCTATAATAAACTTCAAAGTTCGCTAATTGGTTTTCATATTCAACTTCAACAACTGTTGATTGAAGTTTATCATTATCTATAACTCTTTTTTCATATGTTTTCTTTTCACATCTACGCATTTTTACTAATATAGCAACATATTTAACTCCATGATAATTCATTTTTTGTAATTTTAAATAAGGATTTTTTATATCATTCATAGAGTTATTGAAATCTCTAATATATGATGCAGTTATAATATAATCGTCTTTATAAGGGCGAAGTGTAAATAAAACATCATAATCCATTATAAAGGATTTATCTTCTACATATACTGTAGTTCGTTGATCTAATTTAAATTCCCTATAAGTTTTATCTGAACTTTTTTCTGAATATTCTATTAATGTATCTAATGGTAATAATAAAACACAATCCATAATCGCAGCATTAGCCATTAATTTTGATTCTTGAAATAATGATGCGTAATTGTATATAGTTGATGGCATTTCTGCTAAATTAGGAAACATTTCATTTACTACTATAGGTACTGTATTAAAAATGTCTTCTGTAGTATTAGCAAACAGGTCTAAACTATATCCTAATAAACCTATATTATATCCTTCTATAACATCTTCTGGAAAATATTTTGGACCTATAATATTTAATGCGAAATCCTTTATATTATATGAAGATGTATATTTTTTAGTATCTGTATATTTTGACATAAAATTAACCTCCTTTTTAGATATCTCTCCACATTAATCTATAACATAATTTTCCACCAATTGTACTTTGTATAACACATGGTGCACCTGTTAAAGTTGAACCTATACAACATTGTTCTGGACTATATGTTGTTTTTATCTTATGAATTCTATAATCAAATTTAGCTCTTTTATTAAATTCACTTAAATGAACAACATCCATTGGAGTTTTCATTGAATACATATATTTGATATTTATATCTGGTTTAGATAATAAAGTACCACAATCCCATGAAAATGTACTCTCACCAGTATTTACTGGAAAGACACCTGTTAATTTTTGCCAATATAGTATAGTTTGACCATCAGGTCCACATAAAAAATAATAACATGAAGATGCATAATCTAATATTTTATCCATAACATAATCTAATTTAAAATTACCGTCTGTAGCTCTTTTCTTAGGACTAACAACCCCTCGATATACTTTATTTATATAATCAACCCATACTGTGTGTAATTTAAATATATCTAAATTTACACTATCTGTGTAACGTATAGATACTTCACCAGAAGTATTTGATTCATGGTCACTTTTCCCATATACCACTTTACCACCAGTGTATGTTTCACCATGGTTAACTGTTTGAATTACATGGTCAGCAACTTCATAAGATCTAGCTTCATTTGATAATAGTACTAAGAAATCATGATTAGGATTACCATCTTTTACTAATGATGTTAATGTATTTGAATTATTTTTTAATAAATAAGCATATTTAGGGTCAGCATCAACACCACTTGCTAATTTCCAAATACCATTTGTTTTTTCAACGATATTACAATCTGGTCTTGTAAAGAATACATATGCAAATGTTTTACTTAGATGATAATCGGGTATAACTGTTTTATTTCTATTAAATGAATTGTGTATTTTCGATTGTATATCAGTAAAATAACCTGAAGCCATAGTATAATCATATGCTTCACTTTTTTTTCTATAAGCTATATCCATATTATATCTAACCCTAGCAATTTCATCCCTCAACACTTCATCACTAACGGCATTCCATCTTCCAGGTGTAACATGAGATGATCTACTTCTAGCAGCAGAATAATTAGATCTTCCTGATTTTATTATATCATTATCCCATTTACTAGCATCAATATGTTTTGATGGCAAATACCATTCGCTTTGTGCAACATTACCAAATGTGGATTCTAGTGTATAATCAGTTTTAGGTCTAGTTGGTTCTGGTTCTGGTGTATATGGTGGATCTGGTTTTACTACTGGTTTATTAGGTGGATCTGGATCTACCTTAGGTTCCAAATCAGCAATAAATTTCAAATATCGTTCACTACCTTTTTTACCACAACTCCAATAACTAGTTCCTTCTATTTTATACCATGTATATATTCCAACATTTTTAACTTGAGTAGCAACAAAGGTATTTCCTCTATACCATTTACCCACTATTCTATAAGATATTGATGGACCAGTTCTTTTGTGTAAGCCAACACCTCTTGTAAGAATACATTCCATTTTCCATCTCATAATATTTTATCTCCTTTCTTTAATTAAATTTATACATTAAATACTTGTTTTTCACACTTATATATTAGATTATAAAACAATATGTTAATAATGTCTAAAATAAAAAAGAAAAGGAGAGATTAACAATGACTATATTAAAAGATATTAGTGATACTCTTAGAGATGCTGTAGACATAGCCAAAGAAATGGATATAAAGTTAAATAAGCAAACTTCTATAGCTAAATTAAGTTCAGCTGCAACTTTACAATTTCCAGTTATAACTTCAAGATCAATAAATGTTGATACTGCACAAACTGTAGTTAAAGCATTAGAAAGACAATATGCAATGTTTATTCAAATGGTTATATCAATGAATCCTTATTTAGATCTTGAAAAAGATAGAAATTTACAAGGATACCTTAGAAATATACATCAAAACAATGTTGGAATAATGGATTTGAAAGAATCAGCAATGTCTTTATATTCTGATGATTTTGGTAGAACATTATTATTTTCATTAAATGAAGGTTGTAATGGTCAGGTATTAGCATCTAATAGAGAGCAAATGTTTAATCCTGAAGAATATTTAAATAATAAAATTTTAAATAATTTATATGCATCTAAAGAAATAAGTTTAGAAAATGCAATGTTAAATCTAGATTATTATTACAAAAAAAATCCTGAAATATTAACAGAAAAATATAAACCAACTAAAAAACAAATAAAAAGAGAAAGAGCATTTAAAATTAAAAATAATATACCTCTTGATGATGATGATCTATATGATGAAAATGGTAATTTTTCTATAGAAAAAGCAATGGATCCATTACCAGATTTTGCTAAAGAAGCAAATAATAAAGCTAAAAATAGTAAAATAAATAATAGTAAAAATAATGTTAAACCTGAAGATCCTAATAGCTCATATCATCAAAATAATAATTATGATGTAGAACCATCAAATAATAAAAATGAACAAAAACAATCAAACTTAACAGACAAACAATTCAGTCATCAAAAAATGATGGATAGACATAAAATGAGAATGGATAATGCAAATCTTGAACTTAATAAACAAAAATTACAACAAAAAAACCAAGAAACTGAAAATCTTATAAATGAAAAGAAATTTAAACATGAGTTACAAAAAACTAAATGGGATTATCAAAGTAAAACAGCAGTTAAATTATCAGATAACGATGTTAAAAAATGTAATGAATTAGTTCCTACAACATTATCATTAACTCTTCAAGTTAAAGATGGTTCTAATTTTGGTGGTGTTTCTAATTTCGTAATAGGTGTTAAAGGATTACTACATCCTGTAAATTCTGATGATATGATATCAAATTTATTATCAGGTTACAAATCAGGAAATAAATTCTTTAATTTCTTAAGATGGTCTAGTGGAGAAATAAAATTCATTAAAGATCTTATTTTAAATATGGATAATATTAGAGAAGATGTTGTTAGAAAACATGCTAAAAATGGTTCAGGATGGTGGAGTGCATTAAAGAGAAGAAGAAATATAGCTGCATTAAGAAGAATAAAAGGTTCTGGTAGAATATTACCTAATACTACAATAGTATGTTCAATAAATGAAATTGATGAATTGAAAGAAGCTTATGGTGTAGATTTAATGAATCCAACATCTATAAAAAAAATAATGAAAACATTTTTCTTATTAGGTTTTGTTGTAGTTGATGATTCTCAAGAATTATGTCATTTTATATTTGATGGCGAAAATAATTACCAAGTAGTTTCTTTCAATGGATTAGAAAAAGAAAACAATAGTAAAAATGATTTTAAAGATATATATAAATTAATAAATAGTGGTAGATTATAGGAGGTGATAATGAATGTTAGTAAAAAATGAATTAATTAATATTCTATTAGAAAACTGTACTACTCACGAAGAAAAAGCTAGATTATATTCATTAACTGAAACTGAACAGGCAGTTATTAATGATAGAGTTATGGGAAATATATACCAATCTGCTTTAAAAAGAAAAGATATAAATTTTGATAGTATACCATATTCTAAAGGGGATATAAAAAAATTTGATGGTTATGATAATATGATTGCAACAATAAATATGTTAAGACAATTATCTAAAAAATTCGGTATTAAAATGAATGAATTGGATATTGTTGATACTGCATTAAGTAATATAAGAGCTTATAGAAAAACTTTTACTGATGGATTTTCATTAGGAAATGAATTTTTAACAATTTATTATAATTCATTAGTTTATGCTTGTGTTGAAGCAACATCTTTAATATTATCATCATATGTATCATATGTTAAAACTATAAATGCTGTTGAATTTACTCTTAAAAAAGGAAAAGGAGTGTATGGTAATGTATGTATAGATAGTTTAACAAAATTCAACAAAAGTGTTAAAAGTGGTGAATTTGCTAAATTTTCTAAAAATGCATTAGATAATAATAAACAAAATTTCATGGGTTCTACAATTGCAATAACAACAGCTATAGCTGTTGCTGCATCTATAGTACCTATATTAAGACAATTAATATTTTATTATTATGATACTCGTATGAATGTTAGTGAATATTTAGAACATCAATCTATGTTTTTACGTTTAAATAAAAATATGATTGATAGTAAGAGTATGAGTGCTGATAAAAAAAATAGTGTAATTAGAAATCAAGAAGAATACGCTAGAAAATTAGATGAATTATCTGACAAGATAAAAGTTAATAGCCAATTAACTGATAAAAAAAGTATGAATAGCTTAAAACAAGATAACAAATCATATAACATGAAATCAGTAACTGGTAATGATGATGGATTTATGTTTATTTAAAGTAAATAAACTAAACAATACTATAAATAATTTAAAAAATATAAATTTAAGGAGGACTTAAAATGAGTAATATATATGATATATTTAATGAAAGAAAAAGTTCTGTTTCTATGATTTCTGAAGGATTTGATTACGATTATTTTGATCGTGATTCAATAGAAGATTTCGATTCTATAGAAGAAGGAATAGAAGTTTTAACAAATTTACAAAAAGAAATGCAAAATACAAATATAAGATTATGTGCTGAATCTTTAGTATCTGATTTATTATTAGAAGAAAGTATGTATGAGGATTTTAATGAAGATAATATTACTGAAATGATAGAAGAATCTTTAAAAGAAAAAGCTTCTAATGTTGGTAATAAAATACAAGAATTATGGGGTAAAGTAAAAGCTTGGTTCGCAGGTTTATTTAATTCTATAACAAACCATTTTAAAAATGGTGAAACTTTACTTAAAAAATATCCAGATTTAAAAGATAGATTAAAAAGTAGTACTAGTAAAGTAAAAGCATATAAAATGGTTGCTGCTTCAGCAGCTATAAAAAACTGTAGTACATTATCTAATAAATTATCATTCTATGACGTTTATGAAACTAAAGATTTCAAATCATCTGTATTTAGTAAATTAGGAGTACAAGATAAAAAAGAATTAAAAACAACAGTAATGAAATTCTTTGTTATGGGAAAATTAGAAAAAGAAGAATTAGTTATTAGTTCTTTAAATCCTGCAATAGTTATAAACTATGCTGTTTCTAAAAAAGATATAATAGATGGTTTAAAAGATCAACAAAAAAATTTAGATGACGATTTTAAAAACGCATTAAATGCATCTAAAAAAAATAAAAGTGACGCTGAAGATAAAGAAGCTAAAAAATATATAAATGATGTTATGAGTGTATTGAATTTTATATTCAATGTAAAATCAGATATAATTAAAGTAGAAATTGCTATGGTTAAAAAATTATCTAATATGTGTTTATCAATATGCCGTCATGTTTGTGGTGGTGCTAGTTCTAGTGCTTCAAATGAAGAACCAGAACCAGCAAACAAAGGTGAATACATCCCAACTAAACAAGATAGAGCTGCTAATGCCGTAGCTAAAAATAAAGCTGCTGCTGCAAAAGCTGCTAAAGAAAGTTTTGATTATTTAATGAGTTCTTTAGATGAAGAAGTAACATTTGATGATGATTTGGATTTTTAAAAAAATTATATAAATATATACCGATAGAAAAATCTATCGGTATATATTTTTTTTATCACAAAAACAATATTTTAATGTAAAAATATTAATATTATAATAAAAGAAAGGAGTTTGTTTAATGTGAATAATATTATAAACATAATTGAAACATATAGTAATATTGAATGTATGATATGTGAAGCAACTGAAAATATTTTAGTTGAATCAGAAAATATTATTATAAAAGAAATGATTACTGATTTAGAAAATGATATAAATAAAAATATTTCTTTATTTGAAAAAAATTCAAAAGTATATTCAGAAATGAATCGAAGTATTGAAAAATTAATATACCTTAAAAAAGGAATTAGAACAAATAATTTCGATTTAATTATTGAATCATTAAATAATACTTTATGTGATGTAATAAATACTAGAAATAAGTATAAATCAGATAGTCGATTAGAAAATATATTCATAGATAATGCTAAATTAATTGCAAATTCTAGATTAACTAATAGTATAAATCATTTAAAATATAATATAAATGAATCTTATTCATATACTGAAGAAAATATATTATTGGAAGCAGATAGTAATGCTAATAATAATTTAGAAAAAATAAAAGGATTATTTGGTTCAAAACATGATAAAATTGTTGCTAGAGATAAAAAATTTATAGACAGTCTTAAAGATAGCAAAAAAATATCAGCTGATATGGAATTAGAAGTACCAGATGATAATAATGTCGATTTTGAAAAATTAGTATCTAGATATGATAATTTTATAAAAAATATTTCCAGAAATCCTGATAATGTAAATAAATTTTCTGATAAAAATAAAGATTTAAAAAATGGATTAGATAATTATTTCCGAACAGGTAGTTCTAGAAAAGAATCAGGCACTAAGAAAATGAGTGGAGATAATGCTATAACTGCAGTATCAAATATGATAGAATATTGTAAAGCATATATAAATAATAAAAATACAATTATAAGTAAAATAGATGACATTACCTCAGATAATAGTGATGTCAAAAAAGAATCATTTATTATTTTTGAAGCTAATGAGCAAGAAAATAAAGATGAAAATAAAAATGAAAGTTTATCTGATAATTCCAAGGATGATACAAAAAAAGAAGATAATGAACAAAATAATGAAGATCAAAATAAAAATGATAATAATAAACAAAATAATGAAAATGATAATGATAATAAAAAACAAAATAATGAAGATGATAATGAAAATAAAAATGATAATAATAAAAATAAACAAATAGGATTAAATACATTCTTAACAATAATTGAACAAAGATATTTTGATTATATTGGTGTATTACGTTCATTGTTTAAAAAATAGAAAGAGATATAGGATTTAAATAATCCTATATCTCTTTTAATCATTTTTGTTTTTTAAATATACACTCTGATGTATTTATTAAATGTTCACCATCCTTTTTTAATATAAAAACTTCTTTTGATATCCTATAATTTCCACCATATAATTTATTTAATTCACTACTACTAAAAGTTATTAAAAATTCTTTATTTGGAGTCATTGTATCTATATCTACAGATAATATTGCTGTTTGAATAACACATTCATTTTCTTCCATTCTATATTTAATTTCATTAATGCTAAATTCATTATCTTCTTTTGTTGTTAAATATTTTATATTCGAATCTCCTATTTGTGTAGTATCTGGATTTATATTATCTATTTTATTAGATTTATTGTTAATAACAACTATATTATTACCCGATAATTGATCATTTAATAAACCAATATTAAATATCTTTGTACTATTTGTATTTGTAAATATATGTGAAGATTTTCTGTCTTTATCAATAAATTCACCTGTTATTTTACTTTTAAAACTTTCATCATCTGATACATGTAAATGAGTTACACGAACTTCATTTTTTCTCCATGATGTACATTTAGAACTCTTATCTATAAAATAGGCAGTATCTACATCAAAAAATAATAATAGACCTCTATTAAAGAAACCTTTTAATTCATTAACGTATAAAAGAGATTCTATAAGATTACTATTTGGAATTAATAAATTATTAATGTAATTTAAATTGTCGGGTATACTCATTAGTAATTTATCAATATTAGCTTTATTAAACATATATAAAACTAAATCTTGTATAGTTGATTTTTTGATAGATAAATTCATATTTTTTTTACATTTTATAACATCTTCTTTAAATAAATAAAAATTTCTAGTATTAGCTCTTGTATTTTGTGTAGCAACAGAATGTTCAATTTCTTTTTTATTTTGAACTGATTTTTTATCCTTTATTATTACTTCTTTATTTGAAAAACATATGAAAATTTCATTAAATAACAATTCATATTTAATATAGATATTATTTGCATCATATATTAATTTATTTATTCTCAAACGAAATTTAACAGTTTCATTTTCATTTGTTATTCTATTATATAATTCATCATCTATTACTACACTTAAATTTATTATAGGAAAATATAAATTATCAAAATCTTTTTCAATATAAATAGATGTTATCATACCAGGTTCAACTGTTGAAGTTGAACCATCATTAAATAATATTACAAGAGTATCTACTTTATATCTAATATTATTTCTATATTTTCTCATTTCTTCAGTTATCATTTTACATCACCTTCTATTTCAGTTATAACTATACTCATATATACCTCCTTATAATAAAAAAATAAGATAATAGAAGAATATCTATTATCTTATTGTAAATACTATATTTTATTAATATAATTTATTAATAAAATCATCATTTTCTTAATCTCTTAAGAAATATCTTATTTCTATTTTACTCATACCTTTTATAGCAACAACAGTATCATCTAATAATTTTGTATCCATAAATCCATTATTATTTTCTGCCATACTAATATATATTGTATTTATATCAGTATCTTTAATAGAATCTAAAAATGTTGTTGTATTTGAAAAATTACCATCATCATCTCTAGGATATATTGCTATAGGAGCACCATCTCCTTTTAACATTATTTTATTTACTTCATTCAATATATCTAGATGATCTTTAATAACATCAACAAAATTATTTATAAAATAACTGTCAGTTATTCTTAATTGAATTCTTTCTATTTTAAATCCTTTATTTACTATATCACCTTTTGTAAATTTCATCCAATCGGTTTTCATATTATCATTCTACCTCCTCATCATTATTTGATTTAACAATAACTTTTGGTGATGGAATTATTTTAGGATCTTTTTTTATAATTCTAAACACTGGTTTATCATCTCTAATAATATGATAATTTCCAATGTTATTTAATTTTTCACATATTTTAAAATTATATTTTTTATTCATGTCTTACTCCTTTAATTTTAACACAATCGTCTTTTTCAGAAATATTTTTTATTTCTAATTTCATTTTTACATCATCTGAAATAAATTCATTCATTCTGTCTATTTCTTTTTGTAATTGTACTTTATCAACTACAACTGCTTTCATTGTTTCATATTCACCTATATGAAACGGATTGTTATATTTTTTTACACATAATAAATATTTTTTCATTTTAAAACCTCCTAATTATTTATTTACACATACATAATATATAATTGAATATTTTATCTTTTACAATAAATCTTTAAAATGTTCATTTAAATAAAAGAACGCACATGAGGTACATATATCTGGATAAATTATTTCAAAGTCACGTGCATTATTATAACATTTATATCCTAAACATAAACCTTTACTATTTATTAGTTCTGAATAATCTTTTTGACTATTATCAATAACATCACAACGACATATTGCATTTTTAATTATCTCACGTAAAAATTCACTATTTATTGAACATTGTTTATCTTCAACAGGCAATAATTTTTTATTAACTAATTCTATTATATCATCTAGTATTTCTTTCTTTGTTCTAAAATTACATATACCATCTTTCATATTAAATATCATTACAGGTTCCCAATTATTAATTGATATTAATTGATCGTATATACTAAACACTTTTCTCATGAATTTAATATTTTTTTCAAACGTATCAGTTTTATCTTTTTCAGATATTTTTTGAACAACTAAATCTAAAGTTGAATACATTGCTATTACTAAATCAGGTCTAGGAATACCTAATACTTCATATTCATAATTAGCAATTTCAACTTGCTTTTCTATTCTTTTTTTATTATTTATTATTTCAGCAGTTTGATATAACATACTAGAACCAACATATCTATCAAATATAAACCATTCTCCTGATTCCAATCTACTTTCAACATTATTCATTTTTATATAATCAAATCTATCTAATGCATACATTTTATGAATAGCTTCAGGTTCCACTTTACCATAATAACCATCTAACATTTTTTGAACAAAATAAGATGCTTCTGCATTATATCTAGGGAAAGATATTACGGATACAGTATAACCTTTTTTTCTTAAATACTCAGCTAAAGCCTTTGCATTTGTTTCCTTAAAACTAGCATCTAAACCTTCAAATTCTATTATTTTTCCTCTCATTATTATTCAACCTCCTTATATTTTGAACAAAGTATTGCATTTATAATTGGATAATCAATTATTTTATTTTTTGAAACACAATAAACCATGTTTGGATTATTAAATTTACTATATATTAATTTAAATAAGCACTTTCTACAATCTTTACATTTCATATTATTTTTCCTCCTTAACTTTTTTACAACAATTACCTGAACACATAATAAAACATTCCTTACAACATTTATTTTCATTACAACACTTATTTTTATTATTATTATTATTATTACACATAATAATTTCTTTTTCATAATCACTGCATATCCAAGGTTTAATCCTTGGATGTTTAATAAAATCATTTGTTAAATCACATATATATAATTTATCATTATTAATTGTCATATTTATATATCTGCATTTTTTACAATTTCTCATATTATACCACCTCCGTATTAATAATATCATCATACAAATCAAATTCTATAGATATTCCTATAGTAAGCAAAAGCTTATTTGCATTATGTTCAATAAATCCTGATGTTTGTTTATCATGTTTATTAAAAGACGTATCTATTTCTTCAATATTACTAAAATGAATTACATCTGATATTGTCATATCTTTATTATAATATTCTTTAACTAAATTAATTATTTCTTTAAAACTAAAAAAGTCTTTACTTATTTTTTTATGATTTAGTATAACTGAATTAGCTATTTCCTTTAATTCTTTAGAAAATTCTGAACTGCAATAATCATACGCAGCAGTATCTTTAACAAAAGGTGTAACATGAAAATCATGCATACAAAATAACATAATATCATTTTCATTAATATCTGCAAAAGATACTAAATCTTCTTTTTTTAATATTAAGTGTATAATATCACTTGTAAAAAACCATATAGTATTATCATATTCTGATATTAATAATCTGACTTTACCTATTTTTTCATTTTCTAAACTTTTGAATATTAACATATAATTATTTTACCTCCATTTATATATTATTTTCTTTTAAATAATCTATCAATTCTTTTATTTCATTATATTCTTCAAATTCTATATATGAACCATCAGACATGTTTTCAATTAATAATTTAGTGAAAAAACAAGTTCGTATGCTTGTTCCCCAATCAATATACTCTTTAATAATATTTACAAATAATATAAAATTACGATAATTTTGTTTACTAATTTTGATATATTCTAAAGTCTTTCGTTTTAATATTGCTTCCATTATTTCAATTAATATATCAAATAACTCTAAATCTATATCTGTATCGTATGTTGTTATATTAAAACTTAACATTATATAACTAGCTTTTACTCCTTTATCTGATATTTCTTTTCCTTCTGTAAAAATCATAAAATCTTTATACAATGACATTTCTTCTTTTAAATGTCTTATTTTTTTACTACACATTTAAATTTACCTCCAAATTATTTTTTCTTGTTTCTTTTTAATACCTCCATTTATCTCTATTATGTTCAACGGATAATTCATAAAATATTTGTCATTAACATCTCTTAAATAGCCAGCATCATGTTTATTAATTAACTGCTTTTCTATATAAGACACTTCAGATATTGATAATCTTTTATATTGTTCTTTAACACTAGTACATAAATAATTTATCATTATTTGGTTTTGATTATATTCTTCTACTACATTTAATAATATATTTATATTCTCAACATCATTATTTATAATGTTATTTTTTATTCCAGTATCAATCAATTTAAATATCGTAGAAATGCCAACTTTTTTTATCTTAGTAATCCCTCTATAAGAATTACCTAATATTGATAAAATAAAAGATATAAAATTAATGTCTGGTTCTAATGTGCTTTTACATTTAACTTTTTTCTTTAATACTTGCATAACATTATTTTTATCTATTAATATTGAATCATCCATTTTAGGTTTTAATATATAGAAATTTTCTTTAGTATATTGATATTCATATATATCAGATGTTATTAAAAAATTCTTATTGTTTTTAGATATTTTTGTTATAATATATGGTATAACAGAAGGTTCTACTATTCCACTTGTTATAAAATAAACATCTTTAACATATAATAATATATCTTTTAACATTGATATTATATTTCTATATATATTTCCTATAGATATAGTATTTGATGTTTCCATCAATAAAATATCTTTTCTATAATTTTTATTGTATTCTCTATTAAGATATATCTCATCTTTACCTTCTGGTCCATAAATGAATACTTTACTGCATATACCTCTTTTATTAAAATAATGTCTATAATGTGAAATTAAATTGAATATGCATGATATTAAATTCAAATTTCTTTTAGGACCATAAAAAATATTTTCTTTATCCTCATCAGTAAATTTTATTTTTTTCAACACTGATTCTAAATTAATAAAAATATTTATTTCTTCTCCTTCTTCAAATATAATAACTTTTAACAATTCATCTAATTTAACATATTTAATTTTATACATATTAAAATATAATTCCAAAAAGAATTCACCTCTTTCTTTATTAAAATGTTAATTACTAAATTAAAAAATATAAAAGGGATGGTTTATAAACCATCCCTTTTATATCTATGGTATTAATTTACGTCCACATACAGGGCAGTATTGAATATTTATTATATTACTATCATAACCATGTTCCAGATAACAGCTATCTGTATAGTTAGATTCCACACTTAAAACTGCTTCATTTCCCATATTATTAAATACTAAATTTGCACTAATACCATTTGTGTTTTCTGGTAAATCCCAAAATTCAACATTTGTTGTCAATTTAACTCCATCATTTCTACAAAAGTCACATCCTTTTTCTTTATCTTTACATATATACTCTATATTCTCTAATATTTGGTCATAACTAGAAGCATTGACACTATTAAATGCATGTTGCATTACTCCATCTTCCCAAATTAAAATTACAACATCTTCTCCATTAAGAATATTTCCTGTTTTTATAAAATTACGCAAATTATCAACACTAGTTGTTGTATAAATTGTTGATAGAGTTGAAAATTCATTATTTTCATTTTTATTCCACTCATTAACAGTAATTACTAAATCTTTCATTATTTTTTACCCCCTTATTAATAAATAATAACTATTTTTCTATAATTACTTTTTACATTTGAATTAATTAATTTTTCAATAGTTCTTTGTGTAGATAATTCCAATAAAGGATTATCCTCGGAACACCATACATAATTATCTATATCTAAATAAATATTATCTGGTAACTCTTTTCCTTCTGTTTTCATTCTATTATCTTCTTTAAGTTTAACTGAACTATTTAGAAGTGTCGGTTTATCCATATATACTATTATAGATTTATCATTTGCTGTAACATATGCTGATGATAAATCAGTAGTATATTCAAAATACACATTACTTCCATTATAGTCATAATTACCTACATACACTATAGTGTCAGCTTTTTCTTCAAATACATTTTCTACAGTTTCTATTACTTTTACTGTACTTGAGTCATGTGGTGTATTTGTGATTTCTGATATTAAATCAGAATTGTCAATTATTAATTTAGCAAATATCATATTCACTCCTATAAAAATGCATATTAGCGATATCCATAACAGTATCTTTTTCATAATATCCTCCAATGTTTTTTATTAAAATATATTTTTAAAATAATCTGGCACATGACAATCTTTACTTATTTTAACAACTTTATTATATTTTACTCCGTCATCTTTATTTTCTTTTAATTCTTTCTTTACTCTTTCTTCATCTTCTTTAGTCATATAAGATAGTGTAAATTCTTTTATTAATTCTTGACGAGTTTTTATATCACTTATTTTTTTATTATATTTTTTATGGGTTCTATTTTCTTCATCAATATAATCTAAACAAGTTATATTGTCATTTATTAAATCTTTCATCAATTCGTCTTTTGTTGCAAAATTAGAATAATCTTGAGGAAGTTTATCAAAAGACGGATTATATTTAGGATTCCAATATTCATTAGCCCACGCATCTTCAGTTTTTACTTCAATAGATGAATCGAAATCTTTATTTGTTTCTATTATTTTTTTAGAATCATAACCTACTGTCATATTTTGAAATATAGAATCAAAACGATTAAATGCATCTTTAACTGTTTCCTCAGCAGGTGTTTTAGGTTTTAAGTTTTTCATATATGCTGATATATATTCATAGTCTGATGTTTCCATTGAATCCATATATGAATCTGTTATATTTCTATTTAATATTCCCATTTCAGATGCTATTTCAGACACCCATTTTTTAAAAATTTTACAATATTCACTTTCACCTATCAACATAAATTCATATACTGCTTTTTCATGAATAAATTTATGAGGTGCACTAATATTATTTTCTTCAAAAGTTCTTGTTTGTTTTAAATCAGGATCTAAAAATTTATATTTAAAAATACCTGTGTTTCCACTTATTTCTAAGCATCTAATAACATCAGAAAATCTAAACCATAGTCCTTTTTCATCACCAAAAACATCCATACATCCTAATAAATCATGTTCACAAGTTTTTATTAACATAAAATTACCTCCATTTTTTATTATTTAATTATTGAGTGTTATATTAAATGATTTAATATTATTATATTATATTATTCATATATTGTGTCCACTGACCTTATCGGAAGCGGCTACTTACGTAACGTCAACCCTGGGCGACACAGTGCATGTATTCCGTTTCCAGAATCCATGTTCTATAGACAAACACAATATTTTATTATGTCCATTGCCCTTATCGGTGTATCCTGTTTTCACAACATCACCCTCGGCGACACAATGCATGTATTCCGTTTCCAGAATCCATGTTCTATAGACAAACATA
>OIGD01000042.1_pt1 | contig 147938 bp, 128 predicted proteins | sample 1582211 | NCBI WGS metagenome assembly OIGD01 (sample SAMN04414078, study PRJEB24778) | human gut metagenome | material: faecal | host: Homo sapiens
TCATTAAAATCCACTGACTTTGGTGTTGACCCAAAAAAAGTTAACGCATTTGCGTTAACTTAAATTGGTGCTCAGAACGGGACTCGAACCCACACGGCTTTCGCCATACGCCCCTCAAACGTACGTGTCTACCAATTCCACCACCTGAGCATTTGAGTTATTTTTAAGCCTCATAATATGGATTATAGGCGGTATATTTGGCAAGCTTTTTTTTGAAAAAAATTCAAATTTCTCTAAATACGTCTAAGCTTTTATATATAAACACTTTTTACGAATTATAAATATAATAATGTTGAAATCTCTAAAACCGATGCTCTAATTCGACCCCTAAAAATGGAACTACCTAAGCTAAATTATACCCCGATTGTATATCGGATCGCCCTTGGTTGCCTTTTTTTTAACCAAGGAATTGTATTCGCAACCTGGGCCGGAAGAATTGCAGACGTCAAGGTCAAGCTCAACCTAAACGAAGCGGAGCTCGGAGGAATCCTTTTCGCATTGCCGCTGGGACAGGTTTGCGCGATGGCGCTGTCCGGATATCTCGTGACGCGCTTCGGCAGCAGAATAATAACCCTGATTGCCGGAATATTCTACCCTGCCATACTCGTAGCCCTCGCGTTCGCAAATTCTGCGACTGCCCTTTTTGCGACATTGATGGCTTTTGGGGTGGCTGCAAATATGAATAATATTTCAATAAATACACAGGCTGTCGGTGTCGAATGCGTCTATGGACGGTCGATAATGGCGTCATTTCACGGACTGTGGAGTTTGGCGGGCTTTTGCGGCGGGATAATCAGCGCCGTGCTTGTGGCGTGGAATGTCGATATTCTTTCAAATTTTGTTGGAGTTTGTATTTTCAGCATAATTTTGGCGGTTGTCGCGCGCCAGTTCATTCTCCCGGAAGACATAAAGCCAGACCCGGACCCGGCAGACGCCGGAAAAAAGCGTACAATGTTTTCCCCTACTCCTTTTATAATAACACTTGGAATTATCGCATTCGGGTGCATGAGCTGCGAAGGCACAATGTACGACTGGAGCGTTGTTTATTTTAAGGAAATTATAGGTGCGGACAACGAGACGAGCCGTTTTGGATATATAGCATATATGTCTGCAATGGCGTGCGGAAGATTCCTCGGAGACGCATTTATTACGCGATACGGCGTGATGAAAGTGCTGCAATGCAGCGGAGTTCTCGTATTTATTGGAATGATAGCTGCCGTTGTATATCCGGACGTTTTAATTTCGTCGCTTGGCTTCTTGCTTGTCGGCGCGGGAGTATCGACAGTTGTGCCGATATGCTATAGCATGGCCGGGAAATCGCGCAGAATGAGCTCGGGAATGGCGATAGCGACTGTTTCGACAATAGGCTTTTTCGGATTCTTGATGGGGCCGCCGCTAATTGGATTTATAGCGCATGCGTCAAATTTGAGGTGGTCGTTGGCTACAATGGCATGCATAGGAATGTTGGTGACGATTTTGGCGCCAAGGATAAAGTCGCGCATTTAGTTGGCAAATAAGCAAAAAATACTTGAAAGTTAGAAGGAATTTTACGATAGCATAAAAGAAGTAGGTATAAAAACCAAAAGAAAATACGGGGATGTTCCGGAATTCGACTTTGGGTTGTAAATTATGCTTGCATGCCGGAGACGACACTTGGCTCCGTAAAAATGTGTCACACAAAACAATAAATGGCGAAGAATACGCTATCGCTGCTTAATTAAGCGGCGCGTCGGCTCTCAGACTCCCGATATGGGAAGCCCGGCGTCGACATCGGGAACAGGGGCAGCGCTTGAACCGTCGGGGGCGCTGCCGCCACAAACCGGCGGGTGCCGAAGCGAAGGAAGTCTCGACCTAAGCGCTTCGAAAGATTAACCGATGACTAAGCATGTAGAAGGTATGGTTGAAAACGCTCAGGACGCGGGTTCGACTCCCGCCATCTCCACCATTTTCTAAAAAGCGGATCCTTTATGGGGTCGCTTTTTTTTGGGCCTTTGTAGAGTCTGTCATTGGGGGAGGAGTAAAAGGTATGCAAAAGCTTCCCTTCCCTTTTTATCCATTTAGCAGCCTTTGGAGGGTGTGGCTCTCGTAATTCTACAATTTTGAGAAAAATTGAATTTTTGACGTATGAGAGTTGGCGCGTCGGTTATTTAACGATACTTTGGCTGTTTTATTATTCAATGATGCTGACTTAAATTGTCAGAGTCGATTATTCTTAAAATCTAACATCTGCAAAAAAAGACGAACCGCATAACGGTTCGTCTTTGTTTTACACTTTTTATTAAATGTGTGTTTGGGGAACGACTGGCTTAACTATTAGTTGTCGTACTTATCGCTAATAATCCATTGCTGCGGATTCTTGGGAACATATCCGTGCGTAGAACCCTGCACCCATTTTATTTTCTTGGGGGCTTTTATATTGTTGTAGAGCACTGCAAGCCCCGACGGCGGGCATGTGTAGTCGCCAAGCCCGGCCCTGGATATCACTGTTTTGCACTTTATGCGCTTGCCGTGGTTTGCGGCATCGTAATACCCGAGCGCCGGGACGTATTGGGGGCGCCATCCGCCAAGCCTTCCTATCGTAGGTCCGGCGAAATCGCAGCACCAAGTTATGGAGGAGTCAGCCTCGGTGACATCGGGATCCAATCCTGCCGCCCATATAGTTTGCAGGCCTCCCTGGCTGCCGCCTGAAACTTTCAAATCTTTACCGTTCCATTGCGGAAGCGATTTCAAAAATTCGAGCGAACGCAGCAGGCGCAGCACCATTCCGTTAAAATACGCCTCTTCGGGATTCGAGTTTTGCTTCGGATCAAAAGCGTAAATATGGCCGTTTGACTTTATCCCTTCAAAGAATTTGTCGTAATATTGTTTGTCTTTTCCAAGATCGTATCCGTGGGCGTTGACGTCGAAGCGTATTGCCCCGCCCCACCCTTTGGGCGCCTTTTGGACGTGCGTTCCGTATCCATGGTAAGACGCTTGTGCGGGGAGCGATTTTTCGGCGGCTCCGGCTGGAATTGTAAGGTATCCAGTCACAGGCCTCGGCCCGGCGCAGTCGATAGTGACGGCGTACACTTCCGGATTGGCTCCCTCGGCGCTTACTTTTTCCATCTTATATTTCATCGGAACTTTCTTTAAGCGCTCTTTCTGTTTTTGCCAGAATGCGTCGAAATCTTCGGGTTCCGGAACAGCTTCTTTTATCTTGGAAATTTCAACTCCTGCACCGCCGTCAAAAAATATTCTCTCTTTTTTATCTTTTGAAGTCTTTGTCACTTGTTTGCCGCGCGAATTGAGCAGGTTTGCGGTCAGCCTTACAAACCCGGGTTTGCCGAGTTTTGTCTTTATCGCAACGGGTTTGTCGGGCGATATTTCGCTCGTGCCGCTTTCGGTTAGCCCGTCGTCTCCGGTTCTCGTCCACTTAAACGAGTATGGCTTTTTCGGCGCGGGCTGGCATCCGAAGTCGATTGTAAAGGTGAATGTCATTTCTTCATTCGGAGAGTAGTCGAGTTTGTCGCTTACGGCCCTGAAATCGATTTTATTCGAGTCTATCGGGGTTACCTTTTGGAATTTTGCATTCTTAAACTTTGCAACAACGTACAATTCGGCAGACTCGAGTTTTTCCGCAGACTTTGAAAATGTCCAGTCGAGATGTCCGCCTGCGGGATTGTTGCCTATCCCGATGTCGGGTGAGCCTTGATTAAAATTGTTGAAGGCAATTACGGTCTCTTTTTGCAGATAGTTGTGTATTTGCATTGAGCCGTATCCGCCGTCTTTTGAGGGCTCGTCGCCAAAGTCGAATGCGCCGGTCGCGTTGGGAATTTTCATTACGTTTGCGCCGCCGTAGTTGTAGGGCCAAAATTCTATATTTCCCTTTTCAAATTTCCCCGTTTTTACTTTGCCGTTGCCGAAAACCTCCATATTGTTTACGTAGGTTTGAATTGTTCCGCTTCCGTAGTCGGGGACCCCAATTTTTGCCAAATCTTGCGTGAACGGGTCGAAAGATGCAAACGCCCACGTCTTGCTGCCGTCTTTGGCGGTAGTTTTAAGCAGATACCCGATTTTTACAACTTCCCCTGTTATGCCTTCGGAGTTGTCCACTTGGTATCCTTCTTTTGCATAATTTTTGGGATTTAATTTGTATACGAGTTCATACCCCTTGGCCTGCGGAACGAGCTCGAGCAGTTCCGGAACCTCGGCGCACGCTATTGAAAGCGACGCGCAAAACGCCGCAACATACGCAAGTTGTTTTTTTCTCATAGATGTTTTGTTTATATATTAACCTAAAATTGGAAGGTATAATAAAACATTATTTTTCTAATACAAGTATTCTTTTATCCTGTTCCATTAGGGGAAACTTGCAATACGCTCTTGCATTTTTTACTAAAATTTACAAAGCTTTCCAAATGTTTATGAATACTAAGTTTTTTAGTTTTTTTTTCGTTTTTTGCGCCACTATTGCGAGCTATTCCGGCTATGGGGACGGATTTGTAAGGGTTTCTGAAAAGAATCCCAATTATTTTGAGCTTTCAGACTCGTCCGCCTATATCCCCTTGGGTTACAATCTGTCATTCCCACGTTTTTGGGACAAGCTTTCGGAAGAGGAGTCTTTCGCGATGATAGAAAAGCACCTAAAAAATATTGCGGAAAACGGTGGCAATTACGCCAGAATATGGATATCGCACCCTTTCTATGAAATTGAGGATTCGCGCCCGGGAGTTTACAATCCAAAAAAATTCGCGAGAATCGACCGCTTGGTGGGGCTTGCGCAAAAATATGGAGTCCGCCTAAAAATATGCCTCGAGCATTTCAGGAATATTAGAAAATATAGACCAGCCGAAAACGAGTCCGGCCTTCAGACCCATATTTTTCAGCGCCCCGCATACGCCGGCGAATTTGCCAATATGAAGGAATATTTTTCCTCACAAAAAGGGCGCGACTTATTCTTCAACCGCTTCGAAGCACTCTTTAAAAAATATTCCGACAATCCCATAATTTTCGCATGGGAGCTGTGGAACGAGCAAAACACAGTCCAAGCCGATGCAAAAGTCGTAAAAGAATGGGAAAAATATATGTTTAAGCGCATGGGCGAGGTATGCAAAAATCAAATGATTGTAAACAGCTACGGAAGCCTCGATTCCGACTCCTCAAAAAAAGCCTATAAATTTTACTACAATGATAGCTCCAATATGATCGCCGCCGTCCACAGGTATCTCGACGAGGGCGCGGCATACGACGTTTGCCACGGGCCTGTCGATTTGGCGGCTGCCGACGCTATAAAAGAAATCAAAGAAATGTATCCTGAACACCCCGCGCTGCTCGCCGAAACCGGCGCTGTCCAGCCCAAGCATTCTGGGCCTTGGCGCTATTACGACGCCGACACCGACGGCATTATTTTTCACGACGCCCTATACACTCCGTTCTTCTGCGGCTCCGCGGGCGGCGGGCAACCTTGGCACTGGGACGTGTATATTTATAAGCATGAACTATGGCGCCATCTAAAGCCCTTTTCCGCGCTGCTTGAAAAAATCGACCCGCGCGACGAAGATTTTAAGCCTTTCAGGGCCGACACAAAAAAACTGCGCGTCTATGCGCTCGACGGCAAAAAAACTCTCCTCGCTTTCGCCCGGGATATCGACAACAACTGGGTAAACGAGTTTGAAAAAGGCATAAAACCCTCAGAAATTTCTGGTGAAACCATCGATTTTACGAATGCAGTAAAAGGCAGAAAAATATCAAAAGTGCGCGTCTATGACTTATGGGGCGACGAGGTTAACTCTGCTGAACCTTCGGCAAAAGTTTCTCTCCCGCCGTTTAAAAGGTCCTGTGCCGTAAGAATTGATTTTGAATAAAATTCTTCCGCACAGTGCGCTCAAAAATATAGTTTTCCCCTCTTTTATTAAGTTAGAAAGTACTTATTTTAGCGGAAAAATGAAACCCGTTATGCTAATACCCCCGAACGTTGCCGGGCTGCCGCAATTGGCGGCCCAGATGGGTATAAAGTCGGCAGTGACAAAAGCTACGTCGGAACTGTCGGGGTTGTTGCCACCATACGACTTTGATTCCCTTAAAAAAATTCGGGAAAATTTCCGCGATTGCGGCGTAAACTTGTGCGGGCTTGAAGGCGACCAGTTTGATATGTCGCCGATAAAGCTCGGCCTTCCCGACAGGGACGAATGGATTGAGCGCTACGCCCAAATGGTTCGCAATATGGGCAGTCTCGGAATGGACCTCCTTTGCCTAAATTGGATGGCGGTAGTCGGCTGGTTCCGCACCGACGCCGAAACGCCGACAAGAGGCGGCGCGCTCACCACGTCTTTTGACTTTTCAAAGGCTCCGGACGGTCAGAAGGACAAGCAAATATCCGAGGGCGACTTGCTTAAAAACCTCTCGTATTTTCTCGACGCAATACTGCCAATAGCGGAAAGCGAGGGGGTTAAAATGGCCCTCCACCCGGACGATCCCCCGCTCTCCCCCTTTTGTGGAGTCGGCCGCATATTGAAATCGCGCGCGGACTACGAAAAAATTTTTGCCCTCCACAATTCCGAAAATCTTGGAGTCACATTTTGCCAGGCAACTTTTAAATTGGCAGGCGAAGACTTAAAACAGTTGTCGGAAGACTGGATAAAGCGCAAAAAGATATTTTTTATACGTATAAGAGACATCGTAGGAACCGCAAAAAATTTCACTGAAGTTTTTATAGACGAGAACCCGGGTTTTGTATCGGAGATGCTCGCCCATTATGCCGCGTGCGGCTACGACGGCCCAATACGCTCCGACCACGCCCCTGCCATGGGAGTTGAAACACAGTCGGACTTTGGCGGCGGCGTTTCCGTCGGGTACCAGCCGAACGGACAGATTTTTTCTTACGGGTATATAAAAGGCTGCTGCGACGCCTTAAAAATACCCCTCGAATAAAAATGAACAAAATTTTGCTTTCAAATTTAGATTTCCCCGAAGGGCCGGCTGTCGGTAAAAACGGGGAAATTTGGTTTGTTGAACTTCACGGCGGAAATGTCTGCCGGCATATTCCCGGCTCGGATACGCGCCGCTTTCATATCGAGGGCGGAAAGCCAAACGGCATAGCAGTTGATTCAAAAGGAGAAATATGGTTTTGCGACGCAGGCAACGATTGCGTTAGCGCTCTTTCGCCCTCCAATGAGAAAGTTCGGACAATGTGCGCGGAAATAGGCGGCGAAAAACTTGCGCATCCGAACGACCTCGCATTTGACTCGCTTGGGAATTTGCTTTTTACATGCCCCGGGGAATCGCGCACTTCTCCGACCGGATATGTTTGCGCGCTCTCGAAAGAAGGCGTTAAAAAAATAATAGACGGAAAGTTTTTTCCAAACGGCCTCGCTTTTACGCCCGACGGGAAATCGCTTGTAATTGCCGAAACCTACAAAAAAAGGCTCTGGAAAGGCGACTGGAATCCCGAAACCCTCGAATGGTCAAACCCGCGGATTTTTGCAGAAACCGGCGGCAATATCGGCCCCGACGGAATGGCTTTTGGAGACGACGGAAATTTGTACGTTGCAGTCTTTGGAGGTGGGGCTGTAAAAATCGTGTCCCCGGAAGGTAAGATTGCGGGCGAAATAAAGCTTGAGGGGCAAAACCCAAGCAACTGCGCCTTTATCCCGGGCGGCGGGCTGCTAATAACGGAAACGGAAAAGTCGCAGCTTTTGCTTGCCGATATAAATGTTGGCCCCGGAGGCTTGTTTTACGCTTAGGAGGGGGAAAGGAAAATCCTCTTTCGGCAAAATAGTATTTTACGGGCGCGAATACCCTGCTCCGCGCCCGTAAAATTTTATATTTTCCTTAAAATGCGGCAGCTATATTTGCCGTATTAAAATTCAAGAATCTCTCCGTCGGAGGGAATGATTAACGAATCGGAAAGGCCGTTTTCCTCGGCGAATTTTTTTAACGCTTTTCTATCGAGAGTTGCATGGGCAACTGTGTCCATATGGCTTGCGACCAATTTTACGCTTGGCGCATATTTGTGAAATTCCGCAACGTCTCGGGTACCCATAATTATTGAACCGCTATGTTCAAACCTCGCGTCGGCAGAGTTTAGCACTGCGATGTCCGGCTTAAATTCGTCTATGGCTTTCTTTACGCAATCGTGCCAAATTGTATCCCCTGCGATATACAAGGTTTTTTCTTTGGCGGATTTAAACACAATCCCCATGGCTTCGTGTCTTATCCCTGCCGCTTTAAAATAGGGCATAGTAGTCTCTTCTATGCCGTGCATGCAGCCGGTTTTGTATAGTTTGACATCTCCAAAAACAGTCCCAGTTTCACTTACAATTTCCGTATCCTTAAAGCCCAAATTCCCCAATATTTTCTGGTCGTAGGAATCCTGGATGAAAATCTTTATTTCTTTGGGCAAAAATTTTGCCGCGTATTCGTCAAAGTGGTCGATGTGGTAGTGCGTCATTATGACTGCATCGACGCCTTTGATTATCTCGTCCACCGGCATAGGCAAATCGCAGAGAGGCCAGCGGATATCGGGCGTAAAGCACATTGGTATTGGGTCGTAGGCGTCTTTGGGTGCGAAAAGAGGATCGGTCAAAAACACCTTTCCACCGAATGTTATTTTGAGTGTGGCGTTTCTTATTTCTTGGATTTTCATAGTTTTTTGAATATTTGCAAACCCTATAATTGATATAGGGTTTTAAAGTGCAATAAAAAAATTGCGAAAGGGCATTTGACATAGATTGGCGCCGCCATATAAGCAGATTGTATGAGAATAGGAGAGCTATCCAAATTGACTGGCTGCAAGGTCGTGACAATAAGGTATTATGAGTCGCAAGGCTTACTGCCTGAGCCAGGGCGAAGCGCCTCCAACTATCGTAACTACGCCGACGAAGATGTTCAAAGGCTGAATTTTATCCGCAACTGCCGCCTCTTAGGCATAGGAATACCTGAAATACACAAAATGATAGACTACAAAGAGGGGCGCATAAGCGGAGGCAGCTGGTTGAGAGAGATTGTACAGAAGCGCATAAAAGACGTCGAGAGGCAGATTGCAGAACTAGTCGATTTAAAAATGCACCTCGAATTTTTAGCCGGAGAGGAATCCGGCAATTCTTGTGAGATAATCGACAAACTCAAGCAAGGCGAAGAATGCCCGTTATGCAAAAAATCTTTGCGAAAACGCGCAAAAACGCTTTCTGAACCGCGAGTATCCTGTTCTAAAAAACAAGTTTCTTAAACTAATTTTCATTGTCGCAATTCTATTTGGAAGCCCAAAGGCAAAAGCGCAACTTGCCGCAAAAGCGTTTTATGCAATACAAGATGTTGTTTTTAAGCGCGGGAAAATATACCGGTCAAATTTCCTAAAAAGCGCAAAAAAAAATACGAACAGAAAAAGTACCCGGAGAGGGGGTCGAACCCTCACGATGTTGCCATCGGTGGATTTTGAGTCCACTGCGTCTGCCAATTCCGCCATCCGGGCAAAAAATTGTAGGCTGAATGCGCCGATATTTTGCAATTTTCCAAAATTTTCGGCAAAAGATATAAGCCTCAAAAGAACTTTAAAATATTTGTCGAGTATCCCATAATTTGGCAGCAAGTCAAAACATTTTTTCTCAAAGTTTCAAAATGAAGGGAAAAAACAAAACCTCTAATTTACATTTGCCTCAGGAGAAGCGCCAGAGGGCGGCTAGTATGAAGCCCTGTATTATTTGGCTGCGAGTGCTTCGGATATTTCGGGATATTTGAATTTAAATCCGTTTTTTAAAAGTTTTGATGGAAAAATATTTTGGTCGGCTAATATCAGGCTTTCGGCGACTTCGCCGCCAAAAAGCCTCGCGAGAAACGCGGGTATTCTTAGTCGCACTTTGCTGCCGAGGGATTGCGCGAGGGAGCATGCAAATTTTTCGGCTGTGCAAGAATTTGTGGAAGTTGTATTTACGGGGCCGCTTATGTTGCTGTTTTTCGCGCAAAAAAGCGCAGCCCCTGCTGCGTCTGCAAGCGATACCCACGATACCATATTTTCCCCGTTCCCAAAGATAACTCCAAAACCTTTTCGATAGTATGGCGACAGTTTGCCGACCATTCCACCGCTTGAGTTTATCACAATCCCAAAGCGAAGATTTACAGCTCTTATTCCGGCGCTCTCAGCGCATTTTGTGGACGCTTCCCATGCGGCGCAGACGTCGGACAAAAACCCCGAGCCCTTTGGCAGGGATTCGTCCCCGCAGGCGCGGTTGCCGTAATATCCGACAGCGGACGCGCAAATAAAAACTTTCGGGGGTAATTTTGAATTTGCGGCTGCCTCGGCCAATTTTTTCGTGGAATCAACGCGGCTTTTTAAAATTTTTTCCCTCTTGGATTTTGTCCAAAAGCCGAATACGCTTTCAGCCGCAAGATGCACTATTACGTCGTAGCCGTCGAGCTGCGGGGGATTTGAGTTTGAGGAGTCCCATTTTATAAAGCCCATTCTTGCGTCTCTTGGCGGAGTTCTTCCAATCGCAGTCACTTCGGCTGAATCCGCAATAAATTCAGAGCACACTGCGCTTCCGACGAAGCCCCCCGCCCCGCTTACGAGCACTTTATATGATTTGCCGTTTTCCATGATAGGATTCAGACACTTAAAAATTGCCTTTTGTTTCATTTGCCGCCCGCAAAACGGCCAGCGGAAATTTCAAAGCCTCACGATGGAAAAACCGCAACCGCCGTTTTCTACTTTCCCGAGTTTATATTTGAAAGAATTTCAAAAACGGTAAGCGGGCGGGAATAAATTCTAAAACGCTTCATATTAATGCCGAAGCCCTTTGCGACAACCGCCGACCCCGAGGCGTTAATGGAGGAAATTTCCGGATAAAAAGTTTCCCACCCGTACGGTCTCGCAAAGTCGCCGTCGCAAACTTGCCCGTCATAGACTGACATCGCCAGCTTTGATTTCCCGTCGATTACTATTGCGATATGCGCCTCTTTCCCGAGGGTAAAGGCGCCGCTGTCGGTTGTCCATTTTACTTGCGAAACCCCGTCGTTTAGAATTACCGAAAAAGCGCGTCCCGGCGCCGTTTCAATTTTTAAGCCCTTTCCTTGCGTATCGGTATTGTCGAAAATCGTCACTCCCGCAGCTGCGCTTTCAAAGTTCGCTATAAACTCTACGGTAAGCCCGCCCTTTTTTATTTCCGGTATCCGCGGCATTCTCACAGTGCGCCCGCCGTCGTCGAGATTTTTCAGGTTCAGTATCAAACCGCGCGTAGTAAGAATATTTTTTTCAGGCTCGCGGTCTATAAACTCGGCTTTTACGGGATCTATTTTCCTAAGTGCCCCGCGTTTGCCTACGCGCGTGTAAAGCCAGTATGAACCGTTTTTCTGAAAAAACATCGGCAGGGAATATTTCCGTTCCGCCTTTTTTGCCACGTGCAAAGCCTCCGGCTGCGACCATTTAAAGTCTTTCCCCGACGGCCTGCCGACTGACGCCCATACGACATTTCCGCCTTCATATGAATCCGACGTATTGTTGTAAAACAACAAAATTGCCGATCCGTTTGGAAGCTTGAAAATTTGTGGGCGCGAATTGGGGTTTAAAATAAACTTGCCGGTGTTTGAATATGTGAGGGCGGTGGGATCCGTCCATGTTTTGCCGCCGTCGCCGCTCGTGCGGGAAAATATTTTGCCTATGTCCGTCTTTTCGACTTTATAAATGGTACCGTCACCCAAAGTGACGGTATCGTGTGCCGAAGGCTCGTTTGGCAATCCCTCCGCCAAAATCATAAAAGCGTCCGAGTCGCTCTTTTTTGCCGCGGTCTGCGTTTGACTTTTTTCCGTATTTACCGACGCGCAGCCAAATAAGGCGAGCGACGCCGCAAGTATGCAAAAATTTCTCATGGCGGATAATGTTTTTTGTTGAATAGAAAGCTCTGCAACTTTCATTTTTAATATAATAAGCCGCAAAACCCGATAAAGTCAAACCGCAATTTTATAGACTGCGAAAACTTTTGTCGCGGGCTGTGGCAAATGTAATCAAAAAAATTGACACGCGCCGCGGCGTGTCGCACGATAGACGGAATCAATATGGGCGGGCAACTGAAAAACATAGCTAAAATATCTGCGGCTACAATAGGCTCGCGCGTGCTCGGATTTGCAAGAGATGCCGCAACAATGGCGTATTTGGGCCTGTCGGCTGTAAACGCCGCCTACACCTTCGCGTTTACGCTTCCAAATCTTTTTAGAAGGCTGCTTGGCGAAGGCGCGTTGTCGTCCGCAATGATACCGATATTCGCGCAGTCGGTCGAAAAATCCGGCAAAGAGGCGGCGTTTGGATTTCTTAACAAAGTGCTTACAAGAACTGCAATACTGCTTGCGGCTCTTACGATTCTTGGAATGGCGCTTGCCTTTGCGGCGTCGGAAGCCGACATTCAAACCCAGCGCTTCCATTTGGGCGCGAGCTATTTGGTGGTTCTAATGCCCTACATGTTTATGATATGCCTTGCCGCGGTTTTCGGCAGCGCTTTAAACGTTTTGGGATCTTTCGGAATGCCCTCGATTGGGCCAATGCTTCTTAACATATCCATAATTTGCGGAATATTTATTGGTGCGTGGCTGTATCCGTCCGACGATGTCGCGCTCGGGTACGCGATGTGCGCGGCATGGCTTGTGGGCGGCTTTTTGCAAATGCTGATTCCCGCGGTGTGGACGTACAAAAAGGGGTGGAGATTCAAATTCGACCTCGGCAAGTCGGACGAGTTGGGGGAGCTGTATGCCCTGTTTGTGCCTGCTCTTGCAGGGGCCGCAATCATACAGGTAAATATTTTTGTATCCAAAATGCTCGCGCTGTGGCTCAACGACTCCGCAATCCCCGCGCTGTATTTGGCAAGCAGGCTTTTGGAGTTCCCGCTCGGCGTCTTTACAATAGCAATAGCGACGGTATTTTTCCCGAGGCTTTCGGCTTTAAAAGCTTCGGACGACACAGAGGCGCATAAGAGGGAGTACGCGAAAGGTTTTTTGATGACGCTCGCAGTGGCAATCCCCGCCACGTTCGGGCTTGTGACTTTCGCGCCGGACATCATTGCCCTCCTCTTTCAATGGGGAGTTTTTAAGGCGAGGGATGTTGATATTTGCACGCCCGTCGTAATCGCCGCGGTGTCCGGTTTGCCGTTTTTTTCAATCGCGACTTTCGCAACGCGCGGGTTCCATTCGTCGAAAGACACCAAGACGCCGGTGAAAATATCCGCGTATTCATTCGCCGCGAACATTGCGCTGTCGCTTATATTGATGAAGCCCTTCGGCGCGGCGGGGCTTGCCGCCGCAAACGCGGGGGCCGCCGCCTTGCAGGCGTGGATGCTTTCGACGAAGCTTAAAATGAAATTCGGGAAACTTGGGCTCATGGACGAGGTCGGTAAAATATTCGCGGCAAGCGCGGTTATGACGCTCGCGGCTCTTGGGCTCAGGGCGGCGGGCGCGGAATTTTTCCAAGGCAAAGGGCTTGCGCTCTTTTCCTGCGCGGCGGCAATTCCCATTGCGGCATGCGTATATTTTGCGTGCCTTGCCCTTTTTAAATCGAAACTTGCAAACGTGGCTCTCGCCGCGATAATTAAGAAAAAATAAAAATGTCAAGCTCACCGAAAAATTCGAGGGAACTCTTCCTTGCGGCCTGCGGAGGGCAAAGTGTCCCCCGCCCGCCGATATGGATAATGAGGCAGGCAGGCAGGTATTTGCCGGAATACAGGGAATTGAAGCAAAAGTACGGATTTTTGGGGATAGTAAAAAATCCGGAAATTGCGGTTGAGGCCGCTTTGCAGCCCATGCGCCGCTTTGACTTCGACTGCGCGATAGCCTTTTCCGACATTCTTACAATCCCCGAGGCGCTCGGCTTCCCATACCGCTTCAAAGACGGCGGAGGAATAATGCTTGAGCGCACGGTGGAGAATGCAGACGACGCCGCGATAGATTCTCCCGCCCAAAAGGTCCGCGAAAAGCTCGGGTATGTCGCCGAAAATATATCTCTTTTAAGGTCGAGCCTTCCCGAAAAGGCGGTTTTTGGATTTTGCGGCTCTCCGTTTACGCTTGCGGCATACATGGTGGAGGGCGGAGGCTCAAAAACCTTCCCTAAGTTTACGCGCTTTATGCGCGAGTGCCCCGACGCCTTTGAAAGGCTCATGGAAGCCCTGTGCTCCGCTGCCGGAGAATACGCCCTGATGCAGGCCGAACGCGGCATAGACGCCTTTCAGATTTTCGACTCCAACGCATTCTTGATTCCCGACGGAAAATATTTTGAGCTGTCCGGAAAATGGAACGCCAAGGTCTTTTCCAAAATATCCGGGAAAGCGAAAACTTTTTTGTTTTCCCCCCTGCCCTCCGGAAGATTCGCGGAGCTCTTGGCGGTAGGCTCGGACGCGTATTCCATATATACGGGTCAGGATATGTCGGATATCCGCGCAAAAAATCCTGGCAACTACGTTTTGCAGGGGAATCTCGACCCAATGCTGCTGTCGGTTGCAACTCCGGCGGAAGTCGAGCGGGAAACTTTAAAAATATTATCGGCGCAAAAGCGCTTCGGAAGTCATATTTTTAATCTTGGGCACGGAATATTGCCCGACGCAAAAATTGAGAATGTAGAAGCAATGCGCAAGTGCGTCGCAGAATTTAAGTGATATGGAAAATCTCAAAAGACTAATCGCTAAATACGCAGTTCCCGGGCCGAGATACACATCATACCCGACGGCTCTCGATTTCTCAAAGGACGCCGACAAGGGGAATTTAAAGCGGCTCGCGCTCTCGGAGCTGCCCGACGCTTCGCTGTATGTCCACATTCCCTTTTGCGCCAACCTATGCCGATTCTGCGGCTGTACAACGACCCTCGGGCGCGACCTGAAAGCGTCGGAAGATTATTTGACGCTTGTCGGTAAGGAGCTTGAAAATTGGCGCCGCGCCGGCATGCCGAGGCGTCTGTTAAGGCAGATACATTTTGGGGGCGGAACGCCGAACTTTTTGTCGCCGGAACAAATAATGCGCTTGGGCGCAATCATACGCGAATATTTTGAGATTGCAGATGCATGCGAATTTTCTGCGGAGCTCGATCCGCGCACCCTAACGCTCGAAAAGGTACTGGCATTTGCAAAAATAGGGGTCAACCGCGCTTCGCTCGGCGTGCAGGACACAAATCCGGAGGTTCAAAAAGCCGTGAATAGGATACAGCCCCCGCAGCGCAACAAAGAGGCCGTATCGTGGCTTAGGGAAAGCGGAATAAATAACATAAATATAGATTTGATGTACGGTCTGCCCCTGCAAACCATAAAAACTTTTGAAAAGACAATCGAAGATGCGCTCGAGTTGGAGCCCGCGCGAATTGCGCTTTTCGGATACGCCCACGTGCCGTGGGTAAAGCCGGCTCAAAAAGTCCTCGAAAAATGCGGCATTCCGACGTCCGAGGAGAAGGCGGATTTATTCATACTCGGCAAGCGTTCTTTTGAAGAGGCAGGATACGAATTTATAGGCCTCGACCATTTTGCAAAACCGGCAGATGCTCTAATTAAAGCGCGCAAAAACGGAACCTTGCACAGAAATTTTCAAGGGTACAGCACCTGCGCCGGCATTGATTTGTTTGCAGTCGGGCTAACTTCCATATCCGAAACGAGGACGTCGTACAGGCAGAACTTCAAGACTATGGAGGATTATAAAAATGCAGTGGAATCCGGAGAACTTCCCATCGAGAGGGGTATTGTCCTCGACGGGGAGGACTTGCTCAGAAGGGCGGTTATAATGGATATAATGTGCGCGCTGAAAGTTGACTTTAACAACTACGGCGTTGATTTCCGCTCAAAATTCGCGGAGGCGCTCGCAAAAATGGAAGATATGCAAAAAGACGGGCTAGTCGAGATGCGCGAGGGCGGATTTAGCGTCCTGCCAATCGGAAGGCTCTTTTTAAGAAACATAGCAATGCTTTTTGACGGCAGGCTTGCCGCCCACAAAAACACATTTTCAAAAACAGTCTGAGCTAAAATGAAACTATTTCTAACCCGCCATGCGAAAGCCGAGGACACCTTTCCGGACGAGAGCCGCAAATTGTCAGACTTTGGCAAAAGGCAGATAAAATCGCTTTGCGGGCATTTGGATTCTTCGGTATTTAAGAATGTCGCGCAAATATGGCACAGCCCGTACGAGCGCGCGCTTGAAACGGCGGAATCCTTAAAGAGGGAATTGCCTTTGAAGGCGGAATTGCTGGAAGTGGCAAACATTACGCCGTACGACCGCCCGGCTGAAATCGCGCGCACGATTTGCTCCGTTTCCACATTTGGCGGCGACTTGATACTCGTATCGCACAATCCGTTTTTGGAGGAGCTTGCAAACCTGCTTCTAAACGCGGAAACCGAAGCCCCGCGCATAAATTTTAGGACTTGCACCATGGCTGCCCTGCGCCTTGAAGACTGCGAATGCGGGGAATATGGAACTTGGTCTGCCGACTTCGTAATACACCCAAAAATTCTCTCATAAAACGGGCTTTTTTTGCGGGCGCTTGCTTTTCCATTTATGTTTTCGCCGCAAATTCAATAGTTGCCGGCGCAAGTTTTTTTTCGCTATTTCCCGATAAAGGAATTTTGGGGCTGTCTTTATAAAAGATATTAGGCATCGCGCGGCTTTTTAGCCGAAAAAGTTTACGCCCCTATTTTGTCGCGAGCGCACAATTCGTTAAAAGCCATAAAAATATCGTTTCTGTTTACAATGCCGTAAAATTTTCCGTCGGCGGTTACCATCGGGAGCTCGTCAAAAGTGGGGTTTTCGGAAAATACTTTGACTCCGTCAACCAGAGGTATTGACGGGTTCAGCTTCGGGATATCCGTGCGCATGAGGTCGTCTGCGATAACGTTTGAAGACAGCGTCCCGGATTTTACGAACTCCAAGACATCGGAGCGCAAAATTCCCCCCATGTACCTGTTGCTGCGCGAGACGACATATACCGCGTAATCCGGATTTTTTATAAAAATCTTCGCCACGTTTTTGAATAGTGTCGTGGCGGAAACCGTGTTGTATCCCTTTCGGAAAAGGTCGCCAACTTTTACGTTTTTTAGCGGCTTGTTGAAAACCGACTTTACCCCGCCCGACGCCTCCGAATAGTACATGGATTTCGCCTCGGTAATTTTTGATACGCTGTACGAGACGAGCACGCCTATCGCGAGAGGAAATATCATGTGTCCCGCCATGGTAAATTCCAAAACGAGCATAAGCGACGTAAGCGGAGCCGCCGCTGCCGTCGTAAAAAACGCGGCCATACCCAAAAGCGAGAATCCTATAATTTCCTCCGCCCCGAGCGGGAATCCAGCCAGAACCAGCAGCTGAGAAAATATGAAACCGAAGACGCACCCAATTGTGAGCGTGGGGGTGAGGACACCGCCAACCGCGCCGGCTCCGAAAAACAGAGCTACTGAAAATATTTTTAAAGCAAGTATCGCGGAGATTTCTTCGAGGGAAAAGTTCATATTTACAAGCCCGCGTATGATGTGCGCGCCGTTGCCCGTCACCTCAGGATACCATATGGCGATTGCCCCCACGGCGATTCCCGCCGCGGCGAGCCTGATTGGCAGAGGCGCAATTCCGCTCCTGTTGAGGAGTTTACGGGTCTTGTTTAGCCAGAGAATCCAAAATTTTGCGAGCAGAGATGCCGCGACACCCAGAACCGCGCTTAGCAAAGCGGTGTGGAGGTTAACCCCCAGAAAAGCGTCAGAAATTTCGTATAGTGGCGCGGGGTTTGAGATTGCGCACATTACAAGATAGCTCGTGCAGCTCGCCGCCATTAGGGGCGCGATAATCTCCATAGACATAACCCCTATTACAATCTCGCAAACAAAAAGCGCCCCGGCGAGCGGCGCGTGGAAAACCGACGCCATTGCTCCTGCAGCGGAGCATGCGATTAAAAGCCGTAGTCTCGGAGTCGAAAGGCGCAGCCGCCTGCCAACGACAGATGCGAATACGGCGACTGTCTGCACGAGGGGGCCCTCGCGCCCTATCGAAGTGCCCGACCCTATTGTTATGATTGCGGCAAGGCTTCTGAGCAAATTTGCGCGCACGGGGATATATCCGTTGCCGATTGAAACGGCCTCCATATACGGGGTCGGCGATTTTTTTATTTTTTTTGCGGCAAATAGCAAAATGATGCCCGCCAGTACCCCGCCTGCGAAAAGCGAAAATATCCTGCGCCACGGCGGAATTTGCGAAAAGGCCGCCACAACCCTCTCGCCGTCGGCGCCGGTAAGAATCGACAATATGCATGACGACGCATATTTGAAAGCGAGAGCTACAAAAGCAGAAATAATCCCCGCCAATACGGCGTAAAAATAAATTCCCCCTTTACCCGAGAGGTTAAAACGGATTCTGAGGCAAAGTAGAAATTTTAAAAGTCCGCTCACAGTCGAAGCCTAAATTAAGGGCGTCAGCGCAGCGCGAGCTCAAGCCCGCGCGAGATGCTTTCGATATCGCCACCTGAAAATGAATCGCCGAGTGACTTTCGCCATTTTATTATTTTTTGCAAAATCGAGAGGTATGCCGAAACCCTTTTCTTATCGACCGCCACCAAAACGATTATTTTAGCGCGGCAATCTTCCGTCGGCCAATCGACGCCCGATTCGCATATCCCCGCAAGCACGTATTCGCGGTCGAGGCCCGCAATTCTTCCGTGGGGGACGGCGAGGCCTTTGTCGAGATACGTTGAGGCAGTGTCTTCGCGCAAATATACGGCTTCTTTCAAATCATCGACTTTCTCGGGCGGCAGATTCGGCGAGAGTTCATTCAGTAAAAATTCGAAGCATTCCGATTGATCGGCAAAATTTCCCAGGCGAATGGCTTTTATAAAAGGCATATTCTTATAATATCACAAAAGTCGGACAAAACGTCAAGACAACTCGCCCGCCAATATGCCGCGCTGTGAAAATTTCTATCGGTTTTGCCGCGTCAAGGCGGAAGATATTATTCCGAGACTTCTGCCATTATAAATCCGTACGGTTCAAGGCGGAGAGAGAGTTTGTTTCCAGACTTGTACAATTCGGCGCCCGAGGAAATCTTGGTTTTAAAATTTTTGGAAGCGTCAAAATCAATAAAAACGTCTGCTTGGGAATTTTTAGTGTTAGCCGCGCAAATGAGAGTCTGTCCAGAGTTTTTGTCGGCTTTTGCAAACGACACTATCTTTTCGGGAGAGGAATTTTTTAATGGGATAGTGGAGCCGCGGTACAATGCGGGCAGGCTTTTTTTCAATTCTACTAGTTTTTTTACAAATTGCATGCGCCGCTTTCCGTCGTCGGTAAGTGCGTTTGACCAGTCGATTCCAAGCCCACCGTAATACCTATTTGAAAAAATGCTGTGGCGCGCTGCGTCGGCTACTTCGTTGCCGTTATATATAAAAGGAACTCCGTCTATAGAAAAGTTTAAGAATAAAATACTGTCCGCGCCCGCTCTGCCTATTGATTTATCCGGGCGTTTATCCCCCGCGTCCATTGCCATATCGTGGTTTTCCCTGCAGCGCAGAAATACGGAGTTTTTCGGGAATTCCGACTTTTCGCGCGCGAGGGCCGACATTAACTTTTCCGCGGAACCCCCTTTTTCGTAAACGTCCTTCAATGCCCACAGCCAATAGAATCCGTAGCTTGCATCGTAGGTTTGCAAATGGTTTTTCGGGCGTATGCCCTCGCTGAAAAAGAGAAAATCCGGCTTTAATTTTCTCATTCTTTTTGCGCCCTCCTCCCAAAATGAAAGCGGTATGAGGTCTTCAACGTCGCACCTAAACCCGTCGAAATCGTATTCTTTGACGAGATATTCCATATTTTTAAGCATGTATTCGCGCAGCTTGGGGTTGTCGTAATCGAGCTGCGGAAATTTCCAGTCGCCGACTTTTACTGTGCCGTCTGGGTTGCGCTTTACGAAATCGGGATGCTCGGATATTAAATCCGCCTTTGGCCCGCAGTGGAAATAAACTATGTCGTAAACTACTTTTAGCCCCAGTGAATGCGCCTTTGCCACAAATTCCTTCAAGTCCTGCGGCGTCCCGTACTCGGGGTCTATTTTAAAATAGTCTTTTTGTCTGTAAGGATTTTTTGGGTTTTTCCCAAACGCCTTTTGTCTGCCGCTCCAAAAATCTTTATTTGCGTCGTCGTCCGCAAGGACGACCGGGCAAAGTTGTATGATGCCAACGCCAAGCGACGCCACGTGTTCGAGCAATTTTTCCCCCGCTTTCAGAGTTCCCGCCCTCGTGAACGGTCTCAAAAAAATTTGGTACACCGTGGATTTTGAAAATTCCTCCGAAACGGCGCGCGCCTCGCTTTGCGGGCACGGTTCGTCATCGTACCTAACCTGTTGGGATAGCAATGGAAGGGCGCAAACACACAATATACTTATAATTGTGTACTTCATACTAGAAATTTATATTTTCGCCCCGCCCCATTTCAAGTAAAAAAATTTGCCGCGCAAAGTGACCGGTAAATTCTGAGTTTTACTCTTGCTGAAAGAACGTTTTTTTGCCATATTTTTAATAAATACGGCTTTATTATTAGGGAGAGGTTATTATGAAAAAAATATTGATTGCATTGATTTTTGCTACGCAGGCGGCTTTTGGCGCAAGTCAGCCCCATAGCGTTGCAACCGAAGGCAAAGGCGCCGCGCCGACTGACGGATATACGCCCCCGATAATCGGGAACGGCTCGATTTGCACGAGCGTCGATTACCTCGGCGGACAGGCGCAGCGCAAGTACGTCAATTATTTCCCGGAGGTCGTCTGGGCCGGGCGGCGCACGAATCTTCCGTTTACGTCGCTTTCCACAATGGGGCACTTTGAGTGCGAAATTTCCGTTGACGGGGCGCCGCTCGGCGAGCCGATATCGTGGAGGCAAACTTTGAACACGACGGAAGCCTACACCGAGTGCGAAGTGGAGTACGCATCGGCCACAGTGAAGACTGTCGCGTTTGTCCCGTACGGATACGATATGTTGGTTGTCAAAAAAACGGTTGCCCCTAAATCGGGCGGCGCGAAAACAGCCGACGTAAAATTCAAGTACAAGTTTACTGACAAAGACTCCACTTATCCTCCCGCGAGGACGATAATGCGCCAGAGGCAATACGAAGCCCAGCCAAATTCGGCGTCTTTATTTTATAGAATATTTGGGCATAAAGACTATAACGGCGAGATATCCGCAACATCGTCCGCGCCCGCGAAAGTAATCACCGACAACACCTCAATAACTCTCGAATCCCATTTCGACCTCTCAAAGGGCGATGCGACTTCGGCATATTTTGTGACATACGCAGACGATTTTAACAAGGGAAACCGCGAAAAGAACTCCGCCGCACTAAAAAAATATATTTCCGAAAAGGGTTTTGAAGGCATATTTTCAGACCATAAGCAAAATTGGAAGAATTTCTGGGGAAATGAGTTTGTGTCGCTTCCCGACGCCCCGATGCAAGACGCATACCAAACCGGCCTCTACCATCTGAGGACTGTATGCACAAAATGGTCGTTCCCGGTCGGATTGATGGGGCATGGAGCGGCATGGTCCGGAAGATTCTTCGGGTTCGACGAAATGTTTGCGCAGTCCGGGGCAGTTTCCGCGGGAAAATTCGACATTTCTGTGCGCACTCCGAATTTTAGAAAAGACCTTCTCCCGGTGGCAATGAGGAGAGTCCAGCACTACTCGGACAATTCCATAAAAAAATTCGGAGCCCGCTATGCGTGGGAGTCGCTCGAAGACGGCTCGGAAGGTGCGCCAAATCCCGCGGGATTCTGGATTGACCACGTCTTCCACATGGCAAATATAGCCAACAGCTGCTGGAAACACTACCTTTACACGGGCGATAAAAAATTCCTCGAAGAAACGGCCTATCCGGTAATCCGCGAGTGCGCCGCGTTCTATTACTCCCACATGCTCTACGAGGACGCCGAAGGCCGGACGATTTTCGGCAGATGCACGGACATCGAAAGGCTCGGACCCGCAGTACTCAACGCATTTATGAGCTCGTGCGGGGCAATATACAACTTTGAAATAGCAGCGCGCGCGGCAGAGATATTGGGGGTGGATTCCGACTACGCCTCAAAGCTTTTGGCCGCCGCCAAAGGCCTCCGTGCAAGCCTTCCGCACGACGGAGAAATGTATCTTCCGTTCGAGGGCTGCAAAGAAAAGAGTTTTGTATCCATAACCGGCTTGTACCCCTACACTATCTTCGACGAAAGCGAGAAAAAACAAGTCGCCGCCCTCTACGACTTTATGAAAAACATAAGCAAGGCCGGCAATATGTATCCCGTCGGGAACAAGACATGCACTTGGTACGCGGGCATACTTTCGTCCGCGCTCGCCAATATACGCGACTGCAATGGCCCTGAAACAATGCTCTCCGCCACCGCCCAAACAACCGGCAAATTCGGCGAGACTTGGGAAATAAACGAACCCGGAATCCGCAGCACTCCGTGGTTTACGACGTCCGCGGGTAGCTATGTGCACGCCGTCAACCAGATGCTCGTCAATCCGCGCGAAAACGGCGAAGTAGACATAGCAGTCGCAGCCTCGCCAAAATGGAAAGACTACTCTTTTGAGCTTCCGTCATACGGAGGGGCGAGAGTCAAGGCAAAGGTGGAAAACGGCAAATTTGCGAGTCTCGAATACATCGGGGGCAAGTCTGACTCCCAAAAGCGCACCCTCGTGATTCCCAAGCGTCTGATGCCGGCGGATAAAATCTCAAAAGACTGGGAGGCTAAAGATAAATACTTTAAAATTCCGGTAAACGGAAATTTCTCTCTCTAAAAATAAAATTTTTATGAAAAAACGCTCTTTAACGGGGCGTTTTTTTGTCTTTTAAAAAAAATTTGCAACAGCAAGCGACTTTAATTTTGCGCAAGTATCCATTCCTTCAAAAAGCGGAGAAATCCGCATTTTTTTGAGTGAAGCGGAAACTTTTTTGTAGGCAGATTTGCGGGGCTGCGTATTTTATATTTAAGGCGAATTGCCTTGACTGTAAAATCGCGCGAGATAATTTTATAACACAATGGATTTTTCCAAGATAATCGCATGAAAATTGACAATCTTAAAATATTTACCGGCAGGGCCCACCCCGCCCTCGCGCAATCAATCTGCAAAGAACTATCAATGCCCCTCGGCAACGCGGTAGTGGAATCGTTTCCTGACAGCGAAACATTCGTAAAAATAATAGACCATATCCGCGGCGACGACGTGTTCATAATACAGCCGACGAGCAAGCCCTCGAACGAAAGCGTAATGGAGCTGTTGATAATGATAGACGCCGCCCGTAGGGCGTCCGCAAAGCGCATAACGGCGGTACTCCCGTTCTTCGGATACGCGAGGCAGGATAGGAAAGACCAGCCGAGAGTGCCGATTACCGCAAAACTCATAGCCAATTTGCTCGTTGCCGCAGGCGCAAACAGGGTTTTGACGCTCGATTTGCACGCGACTCAAATCCAGGGATTTTTTGATATCCCATGCGACCACCTCTATGCTTCTCCCGTTATATACGACTATCTCGAAGGGCAGTCGTACATAAATAACCTAACGGTTTTCTCTCCCGACGTTGGCGGGCTGAAACGCGCGCAGAGCTATGCAACGCTCTTTGACTGCCCGCTTGGGTTTATCGCCAAGCGAAGAATAAGCGCCGAAGTCGTGGAAGCCACAAGCCTTGTTGGAGAAGTTGAAGGACGCGATATTTTGATTGTTGACGACATGACCGAGACCGCCGGAACTCTGACAGCCGCCGCCAAAATCCTAAAATCAAAAGGGGCGAAATCAGTGAGGGCTGCAGTCACGCACGCGATACTTACAGAAACTGCATACGACAGGCTCTCTGAACATTGGCTCGACGAACTGATAATAACGGATTCAACTCCTCCGGACGAGCGCTACAAGGAATATCCGATTACCGTTCTTACTATTGGACATTTGCTTACAGAAGCTATTTTGAGAATCCACAACAATATGTCTGTGACGTCTCTTTTCAAAGTAAAAGGTTTTTAACTGCTAATTCTCTTTTGCGTATATAAAAAAGAACCCCGCAAAAGCGGGGTTTTTTAGCGCATAAAGAAGCCTTTAAGCTTGAAAAAACGAGACGATTAAAAAAAATAGTAAAAAACGCATTTCAATGGACGAATTTTATTCGGATAACTTTTTTGACGGGAACGCGCCAATCGGGTGGTCGGAGCGCGACTGGTTCGACTATCTAAAAAAATCGGAAAGAGAAATTTCTAAATTTGCGTCCGTGTATTCCGTAAACAGGCTGCGCGGAAAAAGCCTCGAAGAAATAGCAACAATAGCGGGCTGGCCCATACCTAAATTCGACGACGAATATTTTGAGGAGTCCGACGCGGAATTTTCCGACGAGCCGTGGACCCTGCTAAACCACCCCGTATATATAATAACGCGTGGATTGATGCGCTGCTTGCAGGAACATCTTGGCCGCGTGATAGCTGAAACCCTCATAAGCCCAATTTTAGTTTGGGATATTTCAAAAACAATAGGCGAAACGTCTTTTTTTATGGCGCTTGGCGCAAATTCCACGGATCTGAGCGAAGATTTGCTCGCGCGGTGCAACTATAAGATGGCGGCAGTCAAGCTCAACGAGATAATCGCAAAACTATCTGAGATTGGCATTCCGGAATCCGAACAGGGAGCTGAACGCATAAGGAGAATAAATGCGATAGTCTTTGATCTCCGCCAGTTATGCTTAAATCTCGCCGAACAATCGGCTGCCAAACCAAAAAATTTATGACAATAAAAAAATCCCTAATATTTGCGTTCGTTGCTGCTACTGCGACGGTTTTATCGGCAACCCAAACAATGGTAGGCGACGTTGGCGTCCGCGAGGCGCGCGTATGGTTTAACGGCGCTGGCTCGGACGTTTCGGCTACATGCACAGCCGGAGGTAAAAAATCTGAAGGAGCAATAAGAAAAGCGTGCGGCAATGCTGCCGGCGAGTCGGGGGTTGCAATATTCTCCGGATTAAAAGCCGGCACCGACTATGAATATTCTATAAGCGGCAAAGACGGCAAAGTTTTAGCCTCTGGCGCTTTTAAGACAGCCCCCGACCATAAAGACCGCACTCCCCCGCCAGATTTCGCATTCGCCGTTTTTGGCGAAAACTATGTAAACGACAAAGAATTTGACCCTCCTTTCAAGACGCCCGGCGGCGAGTACGAAATATACTCTGCGGCGGCTTCAAAAAAGCCCGCATTTTGCATTTGGGCGGACGGCATGAACACTCTTAGAAACGCCGACGAAAGCTCGGAATCCGCAAAATTTTTAAGGGGAGTATCCGCGAGGGATTTAGGCGAAGTAAAAGACTTAATTTCAAAATTTCCCAACTACGGAGTTGCCGCAAGGAATTCGTTTTACGGCAAAAATAACGATTCAAATTCTGCAAATATCGCCGACGCATCTTGCGCATTCGATATGCTTTGGGCAAATCCTGCGGCGCGCCCCGGAGGAGCAAAAGCCTACTCTTTCCAATACGCCGACGCCGAATTCTTCGTTCTCGACGACTGCACCAATCGATCTTACCTCGACTACCGCGAAAACCGCCCGTCATATCTTGGCGACGCCCAGCTCAACTGGCTTATGGGCGCATTGCAAAACTCGAAGGCAAACTTTAAGTTTGTGGTGCTAAATTCCCCGTTTGCGAATCCGGTAGCTACGCGCGACAATTTTGCTTTTTCCGCAAACGAGCGCAAAATTCTTTCAGATTTTCTCGTATTTGCAAAGATACCGGGAGTTGTGTTTTTATCGGCAAACAAGCCCTATGGCGAGCTTTCAAGGCTGATAAGAGCGGGAGGCTATCCATTGTACGATCTCACCGTAGGGCCATTGACAGGGCGTCCGGTAGATGAAATTGCGGAGATGAATTACTTCCGCGTCCCGAGCAGCTCAATCACAAAGCGTTCCTTTGCGATGGTAAAGGTTGACGGGCCGGAAGACGACCGCGCCGTGACATTTGCGTTTTTTGACTCAAAAGGCGGGCAGCTGTTTTCATCGACGGTAAAGCTTTCCGAGCTTAAAAAATTTGAATAACGCCTTTTTTAGGGGAATTGGCGCTGAGACTGTAAATGCGATTTTTACAATTCCGCGACGCGCAAATATTTTTTTAAGGCGAAAAATTTTAAAATTCTAAAATTGAATAAAAAGGAGCGGTATTTCCGCTCTTTTTTTTTGCCGAAGTGGATTTTGGCGACTAAACAATAGAAAAAATATTAGTTTTGGCTAAGAGTTTAAATCCCGCAAAAAGACACTTCTGCAAAATTTCATTAAATTTAGCAAAAGTATCAAGTAATAAACCCGTCTTAGACGGGTTTATATCGCGCAATTTATACTCTAAGACTGCTTTTTTACGAATTTTTTGAAGCCAAATCGTAGAAAACGTCGAACGGGTAGCCCGTTCCCGGAATGCCGGGAGCCGCCGACGGGTGGTATTGTATTGAAAACACCGGCAATTCCTTGTGGCGCAACCCCTCAACCGATCCGTCTTCAAGATTTACTTCCGTGACAATGCCCCCGGCGTTCTCAATAGAATTGGCGTCTGCCACAAAGCTGTGGTTTTGAAATGTAATGCCAACTTTTCCCGTTTCCAAATTTCGCACAGGATAATTGCCGCCATGGTGGCCAAATTTGAGTTTATGGGTTTTGGCTCCAAACGCTCGCGCAATAATCTGATGTCCAAATCCTACGCCAAATACGGGGTATTTTTTTATCAATTTTTCCGCCACTTTGACCGCTCCGTCTGCCGCCGCAGGATCTCCCGCCCCGCTCGATAAAAATACGCATTTCGGCGCAAATTCGGCAATCTCTTCCGCGGAAACGCCAGCGGGAAATACCGTCACTTCAAAGCCGCTGTACGCGAGGCTCAAGAGCATCGACTTTTTTGCGCCGAAGTCGATTGCCGCGCATTTTAATAGCGGCATGGTCCGCCCGCGCGTATTTATATGCACTCCTCCAAGCGAAAAAGGTTTTATATTTTCGGCGGAATCGTCAAAGCGGTAGGCCGACTTGCAACTTGTTTCGCCCAAATAATTTGAGCCCTCTATTCCGCTCCACGACTTGGCGAGCCTCACTGCCTCCTCGTCGGAAATGTCTTCGGTGGATAGGCAGGCTTTTAGCGAGCCTCCAATTCTAATTTTTCGCGTAATCGTGCGGGTGTCCACGCCGCTAATGCCGGGGATTGAATTTATTTCCAAATATTCGCCGAGCCCCATGCTGCTTCTCCAGTTGCTCGGCTTTTCGCAGTCCTGGGCAACCACAAGCCCTGCGGCTTTTATTCCACCGCTTTCCGCGTCCTCCGGGTTTATCCCGTAGCAGCCGATTTCCGTAAAAGTCATTACCAAAATATTCATGAAGTTTGAAGGGTCCGTGAGCAATTCTTGGTATCCCATCATCGAGGTGTTAAAAACGGCCTCTCCAACTACGGTTTTCTTCGCGCCGAAGGGCTTCCCCCTAAATACGGCGCCGTCTTCAAATGCAAGTATAGCGCTTTTCATTTTCTTATTTATTTAACATTGCCATATATTCTTGGAGGGATTTTACATTCAAATCCCGCTTGCCGATAGCCTCTATTCCTTTTATGGCGGCATACGCCCCCATTATTGTGGTTATCATGCAAACTTTTTTAAGCAGCGCCTCCTGCCTTATATGGTTTTCGTCGAGGCGCGGATACATTCCGGACGGGGTGTTTATTATCAGCGCAATTTCGCCGTTTTTTATCATATCTACTACATTCGGGCGCGCGCCCTCGTTTAGCTTGTAGGTTTGGGTTACGGGGATTCCGTTGTCGCGCAAAATTTTTGCCGTTCCCGCCGTGGAGAAAATCTTGAAACCGAGCCGGTCGAGCGATTTCGCGATTTCTACAGCCATTGACTTGTCGTGGTCCTTTACCGACAAAAATACGTTCCCGGAAGTCGGCAATCCAGGCTGCGCCGCTATTTGGCTCTTGGCAAACGCCGTTCCGAGGTCGGTGTCCAACCCCATAACCTCGCCAGTTGAGCGCATTTCTGGGCTTAGCATAATCGAGGCTCCGCTAAACCTGACAAACGGAAATACGCTTTCTTTTACCGCGATGTACGGGATTTTTACCTCCTTTGTAAATCCAAGGTCTTTTAATTTTTCCCCCGCCATTACTCTCGCCGCAATTTTCGCGAGCGGCACGCCTATTGCCTTCGATGTAAACGGCACTGTTCTCGATGCGCGCGGATTGACTTCCAATATATAGACTTCGCCGTTTTTTATGGCAAACTGTATGTTCATAAGCCCCACGACTTTCAATTCTCTTGCGAGGTCGTACGTAGCTTTGCGTACTTCATCAAGAATGTTTTCAGGCAGCGTATGCGGCGGCAAAACCATTGCGGCGTCGCCCGAGTGGACGCCCGCGTATTCGATGTGCTCGAGCATTCCCCCGATGACCGTCGTCTCGCCGTCGGATATCGCGTCCACATCAAGCTCGATTGCGTCTTCGAGGAATTTGTCGAGCAGCACAGGCTTTCCGGGGGCGGCCTCAAAGGCCTCGCGCACGACTTTTTTCATATCGTCCATTCCATAGACAATAAACATTCCCCTTCCGCCCAAGACGAACGAGGGTCTTAGCAGAATCGGGAATCCTATCTGGCCCGCGAGCTTATAGGCGTCCTCGGGGGTTGTCGCTGTGGCGTTCACCGGCTGGCGCAAGTGGAGCTTTTCGATTATATGCTTGAAAATTTCCCTGTCCTCCGCGGCGTCTATGGATTCCGGCGAAGTCCCTATTATATTTACGCCGTTTTCCTTCAATTCGCTTGCGAGATTTAGGGGAGTCTGCCCCCCGAATTGCACTATCGCGCCGTCGCATTTATTTTGCCTGTAAACTTCGAGCACGTCTTCGAGGGTGAGCGGCTCAAAGAATAGCTTGTCGGAAGTGTCGTAGTCGGTGGATACGGTTTCGGGATTGGAATTTACCATTATTGTTTCGTATCCGGCTTCGCGCAGTGCGAAGGACGCATGCACGCAGCAGTAGTCGAATTCTATGCCCTGCCCGATTCTGTTTGGGCCGCCGCCTATTATCATTATTTTCTTTTTTGCGCTCGGTGTCAGCTCGTTTTCAGAACCGTAAGTAGAGTAGTAATACGGCGTGTAGGCTTCAAATTCGGCGGCGCACGTATCGACAAGCCTGTATATTGTATCTATGCCGAAGTCTTCCCTCAACTTCTTTATGTTTCTAATTTTTGTATTGCAGATTGTAGCAATTTGCAAATCGGTGAATCCGGCTTTTTTGGCTTTCTCGAGCAACTCGGAATCAAGATTTAAGAGGCCGCGTTCTGAGAGCTCCTTTTCTATCTCCACAATTCCCGCAACTTCATTCACAAACCACGGGTCAATTTTTGTGTACTCGCTTATCTGTTCGCGGCTCATGCCGGCAAGCAATGCGTACCGCATGTAAAAAATTCTTTCGGCTGTCGGGCGCACAAGCCCGTTTGCGATTGCGGCGGTGTCGGTTATCTCAGTGCCGCCGAATTTTCCGCCGCCGCCGAGCCCGCGCGCGCCGATTTCGAGCGACCTCAACGCTTTTTGGAGGCATTCCTTAAAACTTCTGCCTATCGACATCACTTCGCCGACGCTTTTCATAGAGCTCGTGAGAGTCGTGTCGGAGCCTACGAATTTTTCAAAGGCAAACCGCGGGACTTTTGCGACTACATAGTCTATTGCAGGCTCAAAACACGCGGGTGTTTCGCGGGTAATGTCGTTTTTGAGCTCGTCGAGCGAATATCCCACGGAGAGTTTTGCCGCAACCTTCGCAATCGGAAAGCCCGTCGCTTTAGAGGCGAGCGCCGAAGAGCGCGAAACTCTCGGATTCATCTCTATTATTATCATTCTGCCGTCTGTCGGATTGAGCGCAAACTGAATGTTGGAGCCCCCGCTTTTTACGCCGATTTCCCTGATGATTGCAAAAGATGCCTCGCGCATTAGCTGGTATTCTTTGTTAGTGAGCGTGAGAGCCGGGGCTATTGTAATCGAGTCGCCCGTATGAACCCCCATTGGGTCGAAATTTTCGATTGAGCAGATTGCGATGCATTGGTCCTTGCAGTCGCGCATAACCTCCATTTCAAGCTCTTTCCAGCCAAGCAAAGATTCCTCTATCAAAATCTCTCCGGCGGGAGAGGCGTTGAGCCCGAATAGCGCCATTCTTTCAAATTCGTCCCTATTGTATGCGATTCCGCCGCCGGTGCCTCCAAGCGTAAAGCTCGGGCGGATAATTAGCGGATATTTTTTATGTTTATCCGCCCATTCGAGAGCCTCTTTTAACGAGTGCACAACAACGCTAAGCGGGACGTCCAAGCCGATTTTAAGCATGGACGCCCTGAATTTTTCCCTGTCTTCTCCCTTTTCTATCGCCTTTGCGTCGGCGCCTATCAGCTCGACGCCGTATTTTTGTAGAATCCCGCGGTTGTAAAGCTCCACCGAAAGATTTAAACCCGTTTGCCCGCCGAGAGTCGGGAGCAGTGCGTCGGGGCGCTCTTTGGCGATTATTTTTTCAAGAATTTCCGGGACGAGCGGCTCGATATATGTTACGTCCGCCATTTGCGGGTCCGTCATAATCGTGGCCGGATTTGAGTTTACCAGTATGACCTTGTATCCTTCTTCCCTCAGGGCTTTGCAGGCTTGGCTACCGGAATAGTCGAATTCGCAGGCCTGGCCTATGACAATCGGTCCGGAGCCCACGATTAAAATGGATTTAATGTCTGTGCGTTTTGGCATACTTGGACTATTAAACTACATTTTTATCGCGGCGTCAATTTTAATTATAACAAGCCGCAGAAAAATGAGATTCCAATGCGCCAATTACTATTTTTTAGAGGTAAAATTTCTATATAAATTAAAAGAATTTTGCTTAGAGCAATTTATCTCAAAAAACTATATTGCTGAAAGTATATAAAAAATACCCCTCAAAAATAAGGACTCTTAGCCGATTATAAAAAGGCGCACGACTAAAAATTGCATTTTTTAATGACAATTATATGTGCAACCTATAAAAAATGAGTAATAAAATATCTTAAAATCTTATTGCGTATTTGCAAAGCTCCCGCCGCTGCGCCGAAGTGTAAGAATAGACTTTTAAAATTACCGCAAAAATCCATAAAGCGGTAAGTACGGACATAAATATTATAAGAATTTCATTGTCTATCATTCGGCTTAGGTAGCTCGGCTCTTTCGAGACTGCGTTTATTACTACAAAATTTGCTGATAGTGCCCAAAGGGTGAAAATCAGCGCCGACAGTAAACCCAAGTCAAAGAAACTTAATATATTTATAAGTTTTCCCGACTTAGGTTTTATATGGTCGCTAAAATAGCTTAGGTATGCAAACGGCCCCACGAGAATTATATCGACAAATATTAGCGACAACGTTGCAGCCACTTTATAGGTATGCAAAAAGGTGAGTTTAACTGTCTTTGATATTTCCGGGAATTTTGAAGTCAGCCTTTTTAAATCTTCTAAATCTATTAGATTGAAGTAAACTATTGTAAGCACAGAAACGCATACGAATACCCAAAAAATGCGATGGGTCACCCCCGCAATTTTATATTCGTCCGTATGCGTTTTCATATTACGACAATAGTTTTTCCGCCGTGTCAATATCCTTAAAAGACATTACCATTACTGGCTTGTCTTTAAACGGGCGGGTAAGCGCATACATGTATTCTATATTTAATCCGGCTGCCGACGCCTTTTTAAGTATGGAAAGCAGCGCCCCCGGAGTGTCGTCCACTTCCACAGCCAACACTTCTATTATTTTAGCGAAGAAACCGGCTTCTTTTAGGGCTGCCGCAGCCTCCTCCGGCTTATCGACTATCGCCCTTACGATTCCGTATTCCTTCGTTTCCGCAATCGTAATAGTGCGGAGGTTTACACCCGCGTCGGCGACGGCTTTGCACACTCCTTCCAAGTGCCCGGGAGTATTTTCGAGGAAAACCGATATTTGTTTTAGTCTCATGGCGCTATCCTGTTGTTATATGTTGCGTTTATCCAGAACTCTCTTTGCTTTGCCTTCCGAGCGCGGTATGCGGTTCGGCTGCACAATTTTTACCTCGACCCTTATGCCGACTATATTGACAATCGATGCCTGGATTTTTTTGCGGAGGCTTTCGAGTTGTGCTACGCTGTCGCCATAGCAGCTTTCGGCAACCTCGACTTCGACTGTCACCGTATCCAAGTCTTTTTCGCGTTCGAGTATTATTCTGTAATTCGGAGTGCATTCCTCAACCCGCATGAGCCCGACTTCAATTTGCGACGGGAATACATTTACCCCGCGTATAATAAACATGTCGTCGCTGCGGCGCCCTATGCGCCTGATTCTGCGGATAGTGCGACCGCAAGCGCAAGGCATATTTATTATTGAGGTGATGTCGTGCGTGCGGTAGCGCAAAATCGGCATGGCGCGCTTGTTGAGAGTTGTCAGCACGAGTTCCCCCTCCTCTCCGTCGGGAAGCGGAATACCGGTATCCGGATCAACTATCTCGGGATAAAAATTGTCTTCAAGTATGTGCAGGCCGTTTTGTTCGCAGCACTCTCCGCCGACTCCCGGCCCGGCGATTTCCGAAAGCCCGTAGATGTCGAACGCGCGTATGTTTGTGTGCTTTTGCATAAACTGCCGCATATGTTCCGACCACGGCTCCGCTCCAAATATTCCAATTTTTAGGGGAAGTTTTTTGAAATCAACTCCGTATTTATTTTCGCCCTCCTCCACGAGGTGGATAAAGTAGCTGGGCGTGCAGCTTACTGCGGTCGTGCCGAAGTCGCGCATAATCATAAGCTGGCGTTCGGTGTTGCCGCCGGAGGCAGGGATTACAGTGCAGCCCATGCGCTCGGCTCCGCAGTGCAAACCCATTCCGCCCGTAAAAAGTCCGTACCCGAAGCAGTTTTGCAAAAAATCCCCGCGCTTTACGCCGAACATCGCAAGGCACCGCAGAACCGAACTCGCCCATGCGTCCATATCTTCCCTCGTATAGCCTACTACTATCGGCTTGCCGGTAGTTCCGCTCGAAGCGTGCAGGCGTACAATCTCCTTCGTATCGACCGCGAATAGGCCATACGGGTAAGTGTCGCGAAGGTCGCTTTTTTGGGTGAATGGAAGTTTTGATATGTCGTCTATGGACTTGATGTCAGCGGGCTTTACACCAAGCTCGTCCATTCTCTTTCTATGCAGCGGCACGCGCTCGTACGCGAGCTTTACTATTTCCGCGAGCCTCTGGGACTGTATGCGCCTTAGCTGTTCACGCGGGAGAAAGTCCATAGCGCTTTCCGTGTGAAAGTCGCCGTTGATGTCGTTCCAGTTATGCATAGTTATATAGAGTTTTCGCCGAGTATGAAGGCGGATTCGTTGGCGTCGTGGAGTTTTTGCGGAAAGAATTTTTTAAGGACTTCGAGCCATTTTTCGCGCGGGATATCGAGCTTTTTAGATAGCATGCCCAATACAGCGACATTTATGGCCTTCGCATTTCTCAATTTTGAAGTGTCGATGGAGTTTGCCGAAAGGACTACGCCGTCGGGCGCGAGCGACTGTATGTGGGTGTCCGACCACTCCGGCGCGAGCGACAGCAGAAAATCTATTTTTCCGTCCGGTATCATAGGGCTTACAACTTTTTTGCCGAAGCGCACATCGCTTGATATAGAGCCGCCCCTTTGCGACATTCCGTGGACCTCCGCTTTTTTGACGTCGTACCCGCATTCAAACAGGAGCTCTCCCAGAATAAGCGACGCCTTTAAGACTCCCATGCCGCCGAGGCCGGCGATTCTGACATTTGTAATTTTCTCTTGCATAGCGCTATTTCCCCGCGGCCTTTCTCTTTGCAATTCCCGCCGCCGCCAATAAGCAGGGCTGGCGCAGAATAATGAGTGTAAGTTCGTTTGTGGCCAATTTTTCTTCGAGATATTTTTGGAATTTTTCGCCTTCCGTCACAGGTTTGAAAACGACGACGTTTTGCACACCTATGGCTTTTGCGACATCTTCTATCGAGACTGCGTAAGCCGGCGAGTGGTCGAGTTTTCTTCCCGTTCCGGGGTGTTCTTGCTGGCCTGTCATAGCCGTCGTCGAGTTATCCACAACCACGACTACATGGCCCGTAGCCGGCGGATTGTAAACCATTTCGAGCAGGCCTGTAAGCCCGCTGTGCATAAAGGTGCTGTCGCCGATAACGCTTACGACTTTTCTCGCCTGCTCCTCCGGAAGGACCTTTCTGAGCCCTATTCCCATGCCGATTGAGGCCCCCATGCAAATTTGTGTGTCCATTCCGCTGATTGGCTTCATTGCAGCGAGGGTGTAGCAACCTATATCGCCTGCTACGATGCAGTTTAGGTTTACGAGCGGCTTAAAGCTGAAAACATGCGGGCAGCCGTTGCAGAGCTGCGGCGGCTTTGATTTGTAAACGGGCGGCTCGTATTCGAGGTTGCCGTCAAGCTGCGCCTTGACTTTATCGACGCTCAATTCGCCGAAGCGCCATTTCTCGGCGCGGGGCTCCACATTTATTCCTTCGGCGCGCAGCCTGTCCGTGAGGTAAGGGTCTCCTTCTTCGACGGTCACGCACCTCTTGTATTTCTTTGCAAACTCGGCTATTTTTGAGACAGGCAGCGGATTTGAAAGGCCCACCTTAAAAATTCCGGCATGGGGGGCCGCTTCGCGGGCGTGCTGGAACGCAACTCCGGAGGATATTATGCAAAGCTCGTCGCTATCGCCGTCTATCGCGACATTCGGGCCTTCCTGCTCGTTGAATTTTAGCATTTCGGCTAATTTTGCGCGGAGTTTTTTATGCGCGGGTTTGGCATGGCCGGGAACCATTACTCGCGCGGGAATGTCGCGCACAAACTCGGCTTTCGGCAATTTTAGAGAGGTTTCTGGATATTCGACTATCGTATTGCTGTGGGCAATCCTGGTAGTTGTCCTTATTATAAATGGGATTGACCATCTGCGGGAATATTCAAAGGCGAGTTTAGTAAAGTCGTACGCCTCCTGCGAGTCGGCGGGCTCGAGAACCGGAAGCCCGCCCGCAAAGGCGAGAGAGCGGGTATCTTGCTCGTTTTGGCTCGAAGCCATGCCGGGGTCGTCGGCAACTACTGCGACCATTGCGCCCTGCACTCCGCTGTATGAGGCTGTGAAAAAGAGGTCCTGGGCGACGTTAAAGCCGACGTGCTTCATTGTCACCAGGGAGTTTGAGCCAGCGAAGGCAACCCCGAGCGCGACCTCCGCCGCGACTTTTTCGTTTGGAGCCCATTCCGCGCTTCCGCCGAGAATGGAAAATGTTTCGAGAATTTCAGTCGACGGGGTGCCGGGGTATCCCACGCCGAGCGCGCAGCCGGAATGGAGCGCGCCGAGTGCGATGGCTTCGTTGCCGCTTAATAGTTTTCTGCAAATGTCGGACATATTCCTTCATATAATGTCGATTCTTTGATCCAATTCAACATCATTTTATTTTTAGAGCATTTTTTTGGAGATTTTCTTTTCGAATGCGGCGGCGATGCGCTCGCGCGCATTCGGTGCGCAAAAGTCGGGGAATGTCGCAAGCCATTCATAGACGCATTTTGCGCTCTGGCTTGGCAGCACAGGAGGAATTTTTGAGAGCTTTTCGAGCGCCTCAGATATTTTTGACGCCATTTTTGAAACGGAAATCTTTGCCCACTCAAAGCCGTTTGATGCGGATGTGTATGTGGAGTTTTCCTTCGCGTAGTATTCGGATACCGCGTTTTTGTAGAGTTCTGCCGCGTTAAAAATCAATACTTCCGTGCGCGGGTAGAATGAGGTCATCAGGTTCCACGGCAGGGATTGGGATTCCGCGACGCAGTCGCCGCCGCCCCTAAAATCCGAGCGGATTAAGAGCGCGGGAATGTCGGCGAATTTTGCGAGCATAAATTCAACAACTGTTCCGCTGTCGAGCTCTTGGCCGTCGTAGTTAAATATTGCAAAGTCGCACTCGAGCAGCCCCAGTATGTCTTCGTCCCTAATGCGCTTAGGCTGGAATTTGCGCTGTTCAAGGTTTTGCGGAAGCAGACAGCGGAATTTCCCGCCGCTGCATGCGTACAGAGCCTCCGCTAGCATTGCGTTGCCGAGTAAATCCTTGTGCGTGAAAAGCTCCCCCGCAAAATATACTTTAAAAAAATCTTTTGAATCGCCGTTCATTTTTACATATACGAGTATTTAAATTTTTTCTTTTAAGACGATTAATTTTATTATGTCCGAAAGACAACAGATTTTTAAAAATAATTAACATATGGAATATAAATTCAAAGCAGAGGTAAAACAGGTATTAGACATAGTAATAAACTCGCTCTACACCGACAAGGAAATATTTGTAAGAGAGCTTGTTTCAAACGCTTCCGACGCCTCGGGAAAGCTCCGATACAGCAAGCTTTCAAAAGACGAACCCGTTTCCAACGACGATTTTAAAATTTCAATAACTCTCGACGAAAAAGAGAACACTTTCTCTATCGAAGACCGCGGCGTCGGCATGACCGGCGAAGAGCTTGTAGAGAATCTCGGGACAATCGCCCACTCGGGCTCGAAATCGTTTGTGGAGGCAATAAAAGCCGCTAAGGGCAACCTGAGCGAAGGGCTTATCGGACAGTTTGGAGTCGGCTTTTACAGCGTATTTATGGTTTCCGACAAGGTTGACGTCTATACTTGCGGCGAAGACGGCAAGGGCCACCACTGGAGTTGCGACGGCTCAGAAAATTTCACGATAGAGGACTTCGATAAAACCGAGCGCGGCACAAAAATAGTCGCAAAACTCAAAAAGGAATGCGACGAATTCTCGAAAGTTTGGCGTGTAAAATCCATTCTCGAAAAATACAGCGCGTATGTGGACTTCCCGATTGAGCTTAATGGCGAAAAAATCGGCACCCACAAGGCTATTTGGCTAAAATCCAAATCGGAACTCAAAAAGGAGGACTACGACGAATTTTTCAAATTCCACTCGCACTCGACTGAAAATCCGATAGACTACCTGCACTTTAAGGCCGATGCCCCAGTTGAGCTGAACGCCTTAATATATATTCCCGCCACCAATCCCGAGCGCCTCGGGTTTGGAAAGACTGAGTGCGACGTATCCCTATACTGCAAAAAGGTTCTAATCGACTCGCAGCCGAAAGACTTGTTCCCTGATTGGATGCGCTTTGTCAAGGGCGTTATCGATTCCTCCGACATTCCGCTTAACATCTCCCGCGAAAGCATGCAGGATTCGGCCCTCGTGCGCAAGCTTGGCAGAGTCGTATTAAAGAGGTTTATAAAGCACCTGTCGGACATCGCAAAGACGGACGCCGAAAAGTACTCTAAATTCTTTAAAAACTTTGGAGCATTCATTAAGGAAGGCGCCGCAACTGACTTTGAGAACCGCGGCGAACTCTCCAAACTGCTGAGGTTTGAGTCGAGCGTCCAGAAACCCGGAGAGCTTGCGGGGCTTGACGACTACGTTTCAAGAATGAAGGACGGGCAAAAAGAGATATTTTATGCCACGGCTCAGGACAGAGCGGCTATAGAAAGCGGTCCGTATCTCGAAGCGTTTACTTCGCGCGGAATAGAAGTGTTGTTTATGTATGAGCCGATTGACACGTTCCTCGTTGGCAACCTTGGAGAATTTGAAGGCAAACCCTTTGTATCGATAGACTCGGCAGAGCTTACACTCCCTGAGGCTCCGAAATCAGCAGACGAATCAAAAGCGCTTTCAAAAGAAGAAACGGAAGAGCTAAAAAATTGGATAAAAGAGACGCTTGGCTCCGAAAAAGCCTCGGAAGTCCTGACGTCCGGCAGGCTTGTTGACAGCCCGGCAGCAGCTCTCAACGCCGACAGCCTTACTCCCCAGATGCGAATGATGCTCCGCGCTATGAATCCGGACTCAAAGATGCCCGCTCCCATCGTGAAGTTTGAAATAAACACGAAAAGCGACGTCATAAAGAACCTTGACGAGCTCCGCAAATCGAGCCCCGATCTTGCAAAGCTCGTTCTCGAACAGCTTTACGACAACGCCCTTCTCGCCGCGGGATTGCTCGAAAATCCGCGCACAATGGCAAAGCGCATGAATGAGATTCTCGCAAAGGTAAAGCCGTAAAATTTTAATTTTTTTCCGCTTGAGGGCGGCGCATGGCAGTAAATTTTTTAAGCCCGCGCCGCTTTCAAATAACTGATTGAAGCTTTTTCAGGTGGCGACAGCTAACGCCTCCGCGCGTTGGTAAAGCGCGTTTTTAGACAAGGCGTATTGCCTTACAGATTCTCTTTAAGAATTTTTGATGCGTATTGCGAATGCAAAAAATATTCAACTGCTTACGCATATAAAAATCTGCGCCGTTTCCAATATTTTCTAAAATACAAAAAATGCCCCGATTTTCGGGGCGTTTTTTTTAGTGCCTTTGAAAAAAAACTATAATTTACAAAAGAATTTGCGTCTTAAGCGCGCATTAAGAAAAAGTTTCGCCCGCGCGCCTCTTTACCGCTATTATCTGGGCTGCAAGCCCCGATGAAATCGGCATTATAACGCGGTATCCGGAACGCTGGAATGCGTTGCCTATGCGGTTTGATTGGGTGACATTTTTTGAGAATCCGTCGGGGTCGATATTCTGCCTATTCATAAACCAATTAAGCGTCTTTTCGGCGAGCCCCATGTAAGAGGAGTCTATGAAGCCTGCTTCCGCCGCGAGCGCGAAGGCCGCCGCAATCCCAACAGACCCGGACGTTTCCAACAATGTTTTTTCGTCGTCTATGAAGCAATACCACGCGCCGTTTTCCCCTTGAAATTTTTTTATGTATTTTGAGGAGTCCGCGATTGTTTTCTTAATTAAATCTACTCCGTCAAATTTTTCACTTTTAAGCGGAGAATTTTCTAGGGCGCGCATTGTTTGGACTATGCCGAGCATAAACCATGCGATTCCCCTTCCCCAATTCCTCATTGCGGGCTTTTTATTTGCTGGGGCGTTTTGGGAGATGCCGCCGTCAGGCGCCACAAGCCTTTCGATTCTCGCGCAAATTTCGTCGAGAGCAGTCTGGGCAAGCCCCGCGTCCCTGCGGTTTATCGCAATCTGCATAAGCGGATATGCGTATGTATAGCAGCCCTCGGTGCTTAGAAAGCGGTCCGCCGGCTTTTTATTTGAAAGGTATTTTATTTGGGGCTCAGCCCAGTCCAAAAACATTTTTATGGACTTGTGGTTCGGATATAATTTTCCGATTGCAACAAAAGGCAGAAAATCCTCGACGGAATGGAATTTTCCGTTTTCGCACAGATGCGCTTCTGGATCGTTGAACACTACGCCCTTTTTGTCGTCGAGGAAGAAGTTTAGGTGCAATTTTAGGGCGTCAGCCGCCGCAGCATCCCCCGATTCCGCAAGCTCCCGCAACCCCTCGGTCTGGCAGCCGCTCATCCAGCCGAACGGAAGAATCGAGTCTATCGAGCGCAGATTCGTGTAAAAGGCCTTGCGTACATCGTATTCTGCATCGTACGCAAGCAAATGCGGCGCATGCGCTCCGAGCGTCTTTGCGGCGGATTCCGCAAAGAAACACACTGGCTCGCCCTTCCTGACTTCTGCGTTTTTTACCTCTATCGGCGTATATGTGACAACCAGCCCGTACTCCTCAATTTCTGCCGCCTCTGAAACGGGAATATCCAAGCGCACAATTTGGAAGCCGAACAAGTTTACGACTTCAAGTTTAGAGAAAATTCTGCCATTTTTTGCCGAGCGCGCAAAAAGCGCAAAACTGCAACGGTTTTCAAGCGCGTTGCCAAGCGACAGTTTTAATGAGGGGTTCTTAAATTTTTTCAGCCTGTCGGCAAATTTGGGGAATTTAAAAAGTATTCCGTCGGCGTCGTCGTCCAATCTAATATAGTCCAATCCGCCCGAAGAACGTTTGCCTTTGGGGATTGGAGGGTTTTTCTTGGAGTCGGTTTTCGCATATATGCGCTCAAACCCAGACCTTGCGCCATCCGCGAAAATTGACGGGGCTGCAATCGCAGCCGCCGCGCATGCCCCCGCTATTTTTACAAATTTCCTTCTGTCCATAAATCGTCCGAAAAACTACCCGGCTCCACCAGAAAATTCGGTATATCTGCGCTCTCTGACAAGCGTGATTTTTACGGGGAAGGAGTTGTCCACGCTCTGCTCTATTTTCTCGCGGATTTTTTTCGCGATTTCGTGGGCCTCGATGTCGTTTACTGCGTCGGGGGATACCATTACCCTCAATTCCCTGCCCGCCTGCAAAACGTACGCGCTTGCGACGCCTTCAAAAGAGAGCGCTATTCCTTCGAGTGATTTTACCCTCTTTATATATCCTTCGGTAGCTTCCATTCTCGCCCCCCTGCGGGTTGCCGAAAGGGCGTCTGCGGTCTGCACGATTATTGCATAAACGCTTTCTGCCTCCACCTCCGAATGGTGCGCTTCAACCGCATTTACGACATCTGGGCTTTCCCCGTATTTTAAAAGCAGGGCGGCTCCGGCTTTCGCATGCGACAAATTTTGGTCGGACACGGCTTTGCCGATATCGTGGAAGAGCCCGGCGCGCTTTGCAGTCATTACGTCGCAGTTTATTTCCGAGGCTATCAGCCCAGCAAGACACGCCGTCTCGATTGAATGCTCAAGCGTATTTTGATTCAGCGAGGAGTGGAAGTTTAGCTTGCCCAAAAGCGCCGTCAATTCAGGCGCAACCCTCGTAATGCCGAGCGAATCCAGCGCCTCCGCCCCATAGGAAAAAGTTTTGTCCTCTATTTCCCGCCTTGCGGCGGCAACAGCCTGCTCAATTGTGGTCGGATTTATCCGCCCGTCAGCGAGGAGCGATTCAAGCGCCATTTTCGCAATCTCCCTTCGCACGGGGTTGAATGACGAGACAAACACGTAATCGGGCGTTTCGTCTATCACGAGCGTCGTTCCTGTTTCGGATTCGAACGACCTTATATTTCTGCCTTCTTTCCCTATCATTCTCCCCTTCATCGCCTCGTCCTGGATTTTAACCATGGACACTGTAAGCGACTGCGGAAGCTGGGGGACAATTCTCTGCATTGAGTCAACGAGAATCCGCTGCGCCTTGTTGTCTATCTCGCGCTTGGATTTCTCCAAAAGTTCGGATTTATATAAAGAGAGGTCTTCGATGCATTTTTTTTGGACTTCGCGCTTTGCCTCCTCCCTCAATTTTTCAACGTCGAGATTTGCAAGCCCCGCAAGTTTTACCGCATAGCGGTCCGCCGACTTTCGGTATTCCTCCCTGACTGCCGAATACCTTGCGTACTCGGCTTCCGCGCGGGAGGCCGCAAACTTTGCGTTCCGGATTTTTGCGTCGAGGTCGGCTATCTTCTCCTCTTCCTCGCGCTTGGCGGCCTTCGCCATTGACAGCAGATCTTCGTACTCGCTCTTAAGCTCTATCTCGCGCTCTTTATAGAGCATTTCGAGTTCGTTGTTCTTTTTTTCGTATTTGAGCTTTTCGTCCGTGCGGATTTTTTCGGACTCAGTGCGCATGGAATTTTTTAGGGAATTTACCCTGACGAGCAATATTATGCACTCGGCAAAGAGGCATGTAGCCAACAATCCCAGTATGATAGAGTTCCAGTCGTAAATTTCAAATTCCATGTCTTATGCGGCTGGCGCGCCGCAAACGCCGCGCCCAATATTTTTAAGCGATTTTCAAAGATTTTTAGGGCAAATGCAAGCCATAAGTCGGCCCGCATTGCCTTCCGCGCTATCCACCGCCTTAGCTGCGGGGAAATGCGCGGATTCTCTTCATAACGCGCTCCTTTCCCAAAATTTCGAGCGCCGGCATTAAGTCCGGCCCGCCCGCCATTCCGGAAATGGCATATCTTAAAATCGGAAAATATTCCGTAGTTTTTAAACCGCGCTTCTCGGCCTCTGCCGCTATCGCCGCATAGATGCTATCGTGAGAGAAATCCTCGATATTTCCCATAAAGCTTTCAAGCTCCGCAAGCCTCGCAAGCGGGTCGCCCTTCTTAAAGACCTTTTGGCGCGCGGCTTCGTCGAACGGGAAGTTGTCGTCAAAGAAAAACCTCACCATCGAGGGAAAGCTCTCCATGTTTGCAACTTTCGGCTGGCATAGGGCGAAAACTTTTTCCACATAAGCCTCGTCGCCTCCCATATCTATGTCAGACTCCGTTTTTACGGCTTTTTTTGCCAATTCTACAAATTCGGCCGCCGGAAGCGCGCGGATGTGTTCCGTGTTGAAATGCGCCATTTTGCGCTCGTCGAAGCGCGCGTTGCTTTTTACTATCCCGTGGAAATCAAACAGCTCGATTATTTCCGATATGTCCATAATCTCCTTGTCGTTTTTGGGATTCCAGCCGAGCAGGCACAGATAGTTTCTGACTGCCGCCGGAAGAAAATTCTTCTGCTGGTACTCCTCTATGAGCGCGCCTCTGTCGCGCTTGCTCATTTTTCCGTGGCCGTCGGTTTTTAGTATCAGCGGAATGTGGGCGAATTGCGGGAGCGGAGCGTCGAAAGCTTTAAACAACTCTATGTGCTTGTTCGTGTTTGTTAAATGGTCCTGCCCGCGGATTACGTTTGTTATTTCCATGCAGATGTCGTCCACTACATTCACAAAGTGGAATACGGGCGTGCCGTTTGAGCGGAATATCGGGAAATCCTTTTCCTCTAAGCGCTCGACGTCGCCGTAAACGGCGTCGTGCAGCACCTGTTTCTCCCCGGAAACTTTGAAAAAGACCGCGCCGTCCTTGTCGTATGCCCTGCCTTTTTTCCTCAGTATTTCGAGAAAGTTTTTATAAATGTCGTCGCGCTTGCTCTGAAAGTACGGGCCGTAGTTTCCGCCCACATCCGGGCCTTCATCCCAATCGAGCCCAAGCCACTTCATGCCGTCTTTTAGCACGTTTAGGTATTCCTCGCCGTTGCGCTCCTTGTCTGTATCCTCGATTCTAAGGACGAATGTACCTCCCGTATGGCGCGCGTAAAGCCAGTTAAAAAGCGCGGTTCTTGCGCTTCCGATGTGGAAAAAGCCCGTCGGGCTTGGTGCGAATCTTACTCTTGTTTTGCTCATTTATTTTGAATTTGTTATTCTCGTTTGCCGGCGCGTCCGGAGGCTTTGTAGAATTCATAGACGCACGCGAAGGCCGGCGTAAAATTTTCAGGGTGTTGGGAAAGCTCCGATTCAAAATCGGCGACGTCCGCCCATTCGAGCGATTCAACCTCGTCCGGGGAAAATTTAAACGCCGTCGATTCCGGTATTTCCATTTCGTACACAAAGGTAAATTCATTGCCCGTCCGTGCGCAAGCTTTGATTTTGCCCACTTTGCGCATGTCGGCAACGCTTGCGACGACGCCGGTTTCCTCGCTCAGTTCGCGGACCGCCGCCTCGTCGTAGGTTTCGCCGGAGTCCACGTGCCCCGAGCAGGACGTCGTGTAGCGACCTGGATAGGAGTCTTTCGACATAGACCTCTTCTGCAAGAGTATCTTTTTTCTCCCGCCGACGTTGCAAAAAATCAATATGTGCGCCGCCCTGTGCATAAGGCGCTCGCGGTGGACGATTGACCGCGGCGCGGATCCTACCACGGTGTCGTTTGAATCTACAATGTCAAAAATATCGTCTGGCATAATATTATTTGCGTCTCAGAGGCAGGCGCGTGCGCTTGGCGGCGCGCGGATCCCAATCGCCGATTTTCAATTCTTTGCAGTAGTTTAAGAGAGCCGGCATGGGTTCGATTCTATCGAATTTATTCATCGAGCGGTACTTGTTTATAAGTTCCCATGCGATGTAATCCAGCGCCACGGGATTTGCGCTCATCAAAATCAGATTTTCCCTAAATGTGCAGCGCGAGTTGAAAACAGACCCGCCCACAAATTGCCCCTTTTCGAGCGTTAAAATCGTAAATAGGTTGCTGTCCTTCAATTCAGGTATGGAGCAGACTTCGGCGGCGGCCATGGAGGCGTTGGCGGGGGATTTTAAAAATCTCTCGTTGTTGGACATATTCCAAATGCTAGCATTGCCTATTGCCGCGCAAACCCCGAGCCCCTCCATATCTGTGACCATCGGGAGGTTTATCCAGAAATCGACCGATAGGAAAAGCGGCACAGGCAGATAGCTTTTTCTGAGTTCCGGGTTATAAATGTCGTTGGAGGCTGCGCCCCTGACGCTTTGCGGGGATAGCGGATTGTCGTAAAACCAGCGCGAATCGAAAAATCTGCCGCTTTCGATGTCCGCAACCTGCACCCCTTTGTAATCGTCGGCGGCGCCCGACTTTATCTCCGAGCGCTTTGGGAGGAATCCGGATTCGCGCAACTTTCTGCGCGACATATCCACTATCGTTATGTCTTTTCGCGCATACCCCCTGCGCACAAGCTGGTCTATCACGCCGTCGACAAGTTCCGTAGGCGTCGCGAGTCCCGCCCCGGAATTGGTATATACTTTTATGCCTACCCGCCCCTTTTCTCCTTTTCTTATCGGTTTGCCGGTGGATTTTTCGTAGGCTCTAAAAAACGCCGCGGCGGCGCGCGCATAGACTATTGGGGTAAATTCGGGAACTCTTATCTCGAAAATTTCGTCTGAAACATTGCCCGATGTGGACTCTTCCGCAAAAATATTGCCCGGCAGCGCCAAATTAAGCGATATTGCCGCAAAAAATAATTGCAATAGGGCCTTTTTATTTAGAATATTAAACATGATGTAGAAAAACCGAAGTCGGCGTAATAATCGTTAATGTTAAAAAATTAAGTGAATTAAAGCGCAAAAATTTCGATTATGCAAGCAATGAAGTTTATTTTTAAAAGTCTGTGCGCGGGGCTGGTCGCAGTACTCTGGCTTTCAGGTTGCGGGGAAAAAACACCCGAGCAGATAGCGGCGGAAAACCAAAAAGCCCTCGAAATTGCTGTTAAAAGGGCGCAAGTGCTGATGTTTGAAGGCAAATACGAAGAATGCGCAGGCACTCTCGAAGAAGCGTCGCGCAATTACGGAACAAACGCGGCGCTCTGCGAACTTCTCGCATACTCGTATATACAGACTTCGAGAACGGCGGACGCCGCAATCTTTTTTGAAAAGGCGTCGGATATGGCGGGCGGCAACCCCCAGTTGCTGATAAGTTCCGCGAAAGCGTACGAGCAAAACGGGCAGTTTGAATCGGCCGCGCGGGCGTACGAAAAGTACCTGAAGCTTAAACCGCGCGACATGGTGGCATGGAAATCCCTTTCCAGATGCCTGGGCTTCATGAATAAATATAAAGACGCCGTTAACGCGTATCTCGACGGCGTAAAAAAATCAGAGCGCAACCCCAATACGCGCGAAGCATGCGACATAGGCAATCTCTTTCTAAAAGTCGGAAACGTTGTTCAAGGCAGAAGATGGCTTGAAGCCGCCCTTTCGGCCGTCGCCCCTGACAACCTCAAGACGCGCCGCGACATTCTCGAAGGGTTGCTTTCGGTGTATCTTGCACAGAAGGAAACCGCGCTGCTCGAAGGTGTCGTCAAGCAGCTCGATGAAATAGACCCCAATTTTGTAAAGGGAAAATATCCGCAATTGCATTCGCAAATCGAAGAATTTAATAAAAAATTAAAAGAAGCCCAAGACGCTCTAAAAGCCCAGGAGGCGAAGAAAGCCGAAGAGGCGAAAAAGGCTGAGGAAGCTAAGGAAGCCGAAGAAGCCAAAAAGGCGGAGGAAGCTAAAAAAGCTGAAGCGGCTGAAAAAAATAGCGCATCATCAGGGCAGAAATCGCAAAACGGCGACGATGCACGGCAAAATTCGGCACCCGAGGGCAAAACTGGCGGCGAATCCGCCAAAAAAGCCGATGGCAGCGGAGAACCCGCAGCAGAACCGGAGATAAAAAATGTAGAAATAAAGGACGTTCATGCCGAGCCTGCCCCCAAAAAAACGCCCGAAGAATTGCTGATAGACAAGGCATACGCCCTCATTTCCGAAGGCAAACCGGCCGAAGCGTCTAAAACTGCAAATCTTGCCGTTGCCGAAAACCGGAATTCGCCGTCGGCATGGCGCGCCCTGGCGCTCGCCTACGACGCCGAAGGCCGCTCATTCGACTCCTACATGGCCGCCCGAGAAGCCTACGTGCGCAACCCCGACGACATAAATGCAACCCTTCTATACATTCGCACCGCAAGCGGTGTTCTAAACAACGAGCAATTTTTAAATGCCCTATACCGAGCCCAAAAGAAATTTCCCAATAACTCGGAAATAATGCTCGGGCTTGCGCGCACCTATAAAATTATCGGGGACAAACCGAACGCAAAATACTTTTACAACGCCTTCCTCAACGGCACTCCGAAAGAGCACCCCCTGTACGACGAAGTAAACGAGGAGTTTGAGGAATACGTATCGGGCGACAGCAAATAGCCATGCCAAAAATTAAGGCGTCAAGCATAGAGGAGCTCAAATCGCGCGTAAATATTTACGATGTGGTTTCCGCGTATGTGTCCCTTAAAAAGAGCGGAAGCTCCTACAAGGGGCTTAGCCCGTTTACAACGGAAAAAACGCCGTCGTTTTTCGTGCATCCCGACAAAAACTACTACTATTGCTTTTCGACCTCGCAGGGCGGCGACATTATATCGTTCATAATGATAAAGGAGAATTTGTCGTTTGCGGAAGCGGTGGAATTTCTGGCGAACAAATATGGCTTTAAGCTCGAATACGAGGACGGAGGGAAGTCGGACAAAGCGTCAGCGAGCATAAGAAAGCAGATATACGACATACACGAGGACGCCGCTGACTGGTACGCAGGGAACTTTTTTTCAGATACCCCGCAGGCACAAGAAATACGCGACTATTGGACGAATGAGCGCGGATTTTCGCTGGAAGACGCCAAGGTTTTGCGCATAGGCTACGCTCCGCTTGCATCCGACCCCCTAAAAAAGATTTTGGCGAAGAAGGGGTACTCGGCGGAGGCGATAATTGCGAGCGGAATTTTCTACGGCAAGCCCGGGGAGAGTCTGTCGGATTTCTACGCGCGCTTCCGCGGCAGAATGATGATACCTATTTCCGACATACAAGGGCGCGTAATTGCCTTCACCGCGAGAAAAACGCGTTTTACGCCAAACATTCCCTCCGAGGAAGGCAAATACGTAAATTCCCGCGAAACCGAGATTTTTAAGAAAAATGCGGTTGTATTTAATCTTGATAAGGCAAAATCCGCAATAAAGGAGAAAAACGCGTGCATAGTTGTCGAGGGGCAGCTCGACGCGATAAGAATGTATTGCGCGGGGTTTAAAAATACTGTGGCTACACAGGGAACCGCGGCTGGGAGCGAGCATTTTGCGCTGATAAGGAGGTTTGCCAACAAGGCAATACTGCTCTTTGACGGAGACGCCGCCGGCAGGCACGCAGCATTGCGCGTAATACCCATATGCATAAAGGCCGACATTGAGCCGTTTGTGGCCCCCCTTCCCGACGGTGAGGATCCCGACAGCTTTATAAAGAAATTCGGGACAGAAGCCATGGGAGAATTGGTCGGGAACAAGCTGCAAACGGCGCTGTCGTTCGCGGCGCGCTCAATTCTTGCCGACGTTAAAAATCCGACCGCGGCAGACAAGCGCGAGGCAATGCTGCAGCTTTTTGAGATTGTCGATAACGCCTCTTCCCGCGTACTGCGCGACGACTATTTAAGGGAAATTGCAAATTCCCTTGTGCTCGGCTACCCTTCCGTCGCAGAAGATTATCGGACATACAGGGCAAAATCGCAAACCCGGGAGCGTTTCTCCGAAAAGGAGCCCGCAAAAAAAGATTCGTCTGTGATGTTGACAAACGCCGTTTATGACTCCTTAATGTTATGCCTTTACTCCGACGGGCTTGCGCAGGATATGGCGGATATTTTGCAGGACGAATGGATAGACGGGGATTCGACCGTAGCCGTTGTCCTAAAAAAAATTCTCGCACTCTATCGCGAGGGCGTCGGGTTCTCCACGGCGGACATAGAAACATATTTCGACGCGCCCGAAGAGAAGAACCTAATATACAGGATTCTTGCCGAAAAGGCAACCGATCTGGAAAATTCCACAAAATTAGCCAACGATTGCATAGCCAAAATATATAATAATTACATAAAAAAGGAGATTGAAGAGCTTAATAAACAGCTCGCTCATGCCGATAACAATGGTTTGACTGAAAAGTTTGAAATTCTCAAGCGCATAAGCGGGTTAAGGAAATTGTCAACGACTCCTCCTGCGCGGATAGAAAAAGTCAAAGGGTAAAAAATTTCTTCTATAAACAATGGCAACTAAGACATCAAAAACCCCAACAAAATCCGAAAAGACCGCGAAGGCGAAAGCCGCGGTAAAGACAGCCGTGAAGTCCGCGGCAAAACCCGCCGAGAAACCGGCGGAAAAGGCGGCTGCCAAAAAGACTTCGGTCAAAACAGTTGTGAAAAATGCGGATAAAAAACCGTCGCCGCAAGCCATAGTGATAAAGACCGGGGCAACCCCATCCGAAAAATCCGCCGAGGCGAAAAAGGCTAAAAAAGTCTCCCAGATATCTGAGCACCAGCAGAGGCTGAACGAAAAGATACGCCAGCTTGAGCACCTCTCAAAAGAAAAGGGATACCTTACAAACCAGGATATAAACAAATACCTGACAGAGATTCTAAGCCGCCCCGAAGAATACGAAAACGTCCGTAACATTTTGGAGTCTTTGAATGTAGAGATTCTCGACACGGACGAGGAGATAGAAAATTTCAAACACAGGCGTGAGGAAAGCGAGGAGAGGCAGTCCAAAAGCCTCCAATCCGATTCGCTCGACGACCCTGTAAGAATGTATTTAAAACAGATGGGGCAAGTTCCCCTGCTCTCGCGCGACGAAGAAGTCTCGATTTCCAAGAGAATTGAGGCGGCGGAAAACAAGGCAATACGCCTTCTTTTTTCTGTGTCGCTTACCAATAAGTTCCAGATAGATGTCGCAAAGAAACTCTTGGACCGCGAGGAGAGATTTGACAAAATTGTCATAGACAAAAAAGTCGATAGCCGCGAAAATTACTTTAAGGAGCTGCCAAAGCATATAGAAGAGCTCGAAACACTTGAAGAAAAACTTGAAAAAGCGTGGGAGAGCGCCGAGGCTTGCGACAACCCGTCAATAAAAAAGCGCCATTACACACTCTATAAAAATCTCGAATCAAAGCTTAAGGACATCTATGTCAAGGGGTTAAAATTTAAGCTTAAAATATTTGAAGAATTTTTGGACGGGCTGTCGCCTGTCATACGCGAAATCGAAGACTGCCAATACAAATTGCGCGCAATAGAGAGAATCGGCAAAAAGACCAAGATAGGCGATACCGAGCAAATCCAAAAACGTCTCGACGAGATACGCAAGACCTACCGGCTCGACCCGACGGAACTTGTAAATTTGGTAAAGGAAGTGCGCGTCGATATGCGCGAGGCTCACCGCGCAAAAACCGAGATGGTGAGGGCAAATTTGCGCCTTGTAATATCTATTGCGAAAAAATACACCAACCGCGGGCTCAATTTCCTCGACCTTATCCAAGAGGGCAATATGGGGCTAATGAAGGCGGTCGAAAAGTTTGAATATAAGCGCGGCTACAAATTCTCTACATACGCTACATGGTGGATACGCCAGGCGATAACCCGCTCCATTGCAGACCAGGCGCGTACAATCCGCATACCGGTCCACATGATAGAGACGCTCAACAAGGTAATGCAGGTGCAAAAGCAGCTACTGCAAGAGCTTGGACACGAGCCTACCCCGGATGAAGTTGCGACTGAAATGAATTTCCCAGTGGAGCGTGTCCAGTCCATAATGAAAATGGCCCAGCAGCCGATTTCCCTCCAGAGCCCGGTGGGAGATTCTGACGACACAAATTTTGGCGATTTCATTGAGGATAAAGCGGCGGAAAATCCCTACGATATGACCGCATATTCGCTTTTGCGCGAAAAATTGATGGACGTATTGGAATCTCTTACGCCGCGCGAACGCAAGGTATTGAGCCTGCGCTTTGGCTTGCAAGACGGCTATTCGAGAACCCTTGAAGAAGTCGGCAAGCAATTTAACGTCACGCGCGAACGCATCCGCCAAATTGAGGCAAAAGCCTTGCGCAAGATGCGCCACCCGACGAGAATCCGCCAGTTGCAGGGATTTTTTGAAGCTGAAATAAATACGGCAGGCCCCGGTTTCGACCATTTCAAAAAGGCGAACCAAGACGAAAAATAATTTTAAACCTGCATAGGTTTTTTATAAAAATAAAAAATGGGCTTTAAATTAAAGAGAATGCAAAAGCCTGCGCACAAGCTTGTTTTGAGGCGTATTTTGCTACTTTTTGGCGCATTTGCAATGGTCTGCCCGATAGGTGTCGAAGGCGTATCAATGAGGCGCGATATAGACGCGCCGTCGCCTACCCACCGCGCAAGGAGGCTCAATCCGCCGCCTGAACGCGACATAGACGTGTATCTTGGCAAAGTTGTCCGCAAAGACGGAAATGTCATTATTGTAAATATAACGACCAACTTTAGGAGCCCCGACCGCAAGGCGATATTTTTCGGCTGCGACACGTCAATGACGCCCACTTCAATATTAAAGCCAACCGGCATAACCCACCGCAACTGCGCAGCATTCGAGATTGCCGAGGGCGACGCCATTGTGGGCGACTCCGTAATGGCAAAGTACCTCGCGCCCAAAAAAGAGGAGAATAAAGAATCGGGCCGCCAATAGCGGTGCGCGGTAAAATTTTCCCGGCTTGAAAAAACGGCGTCTTTGCGAACTCCGTTTTTTTAATAAAAATTTTTTTGAAGTATAAGAAATGCGAGTCTGGAAATTTAATGTAAAAAATTATTTCCCGTTTTAAGACAAATTGAACACTCTGGAGAAGTCGAATTTAAGACAAAATGAATTCTTTACGGAAGCAATGTAAGGCAATAAGGTGTGTTGCTTATGCGGCTTATTAAACAATGCGCAGAGATATACCTTGAGTAGCGGAAATATTCTGCGGAAAATCAAACTCTACATTAAAAAACAAAGAGGTATAAAAAGATTTTACCTCCTCCCTCCCAAAAAAGAAAAAAATTGGCCCGATAAATACGCTGCACAAGCGCATAAATAAACCGACAAATTGCGCTTTTTAGTTAATTTGGAGATTATAAATTGCGCTGTTTTGTGTCGATAATTATTGTCACTGGCCCGTCGTTTATTAAAGAGACGTCCATCATTGCTCCAAATTCGCCCGTAGGAACTTTTTTGCCGAGAATTTCTTCGAGGGTTTTGACAAAGTTTTCATATATCGGAACGGCAATTTCCGCGCGCGCCGACCTGTTGAACGAAGGTCTGAAACCCTTGCGGACGTTGCCGTATAGAGTAAATTGGCTTACGGTCAAAATCTCTCCGCCAACGTCAAGTACGGAGAGGTTCATTTTCCCTTCCCCGTCCTCAAATATCCTTAGCCCGCATATTTTTGACGCGAGCCACTTTATGTCTTCCGGATTGTCAGAATCTTCGACAGCCACGAGGACCAAAAGCCCCGCACCAATCCTTCCCTTCTCATAATTGTCTGGAAGAATGTTTACCGACGCCCTCTTTACCCTTTGTATGACGGCTCTCATAGATTAGATAAGCGATATTTCTGCAAAAAAAGTTTTCGACGCCCCCTGTGCTACAAAGTGCTTTGGGCTCGACGCGGAATTTGGCAGCCCCATCCACGGTTCCACGCAATAATATGGGCTGTTTTCAAATTCCGACCAAGTCACTACGCAAAAGCCGACATCCGGCTTTCCTCCTCCGCCGACTTTTAAAAAAATGTCCTCTTCGCCGTTTTTTGGGCCGAATGCGACTTTTGCAGTCTTAAAATTCGTAAGGATTCTATTGTTGAATTCGGCGTCGGCAAAGCAGTTTTTAAAAATGTCCTCGGGCACAAAAGTTCCGTCCGGGAGGAATCTGACAGCTTTTTTTGCGTCGCAAGAGAGCCTGTACATTTTCCTCGTATGTCCGGGCGCCCAAGGCAAAAAGAAATACGGGTGCAAGCCGGCGGCCCACGGAATTTTTCGGCTGTCGAGATTTTTTAAAGTTAGCTCGCAATACACTGAAAGCTCTTCAAATCTGTACGTCACCCTAAATTCGTATTTATACGGATAGGCTTTCGCGCAGTCTTCACTCGGCATAAAAAGCGCGGTAAAGCCTATATCGGAAGCCATTTCCACCTTAAACTGCCCGCCTTTTGCATAACCGTGCATTCGCATTGGCAGCAATTCGTTATCCGGAGTTTTCCAAAAACCTTTTTCCCCGTCAGCAAACGAGGCTCCCGCAAACGGGAACAGAACGGGTATGCCGCCGCGAACTTCGCCAAAATCTTCGCCTCCGCCAACGGGCCCGTTCTCGGGCCAATATATTACATCTCTTACGGCTCCGTCCGCAAAGGAAACGGCCCAGTTCATAAGCCGCGCCCCGTTCTCAATATTTGCTATGAAAGTCGATGGGCCGCGCGTAAATTTGTAAAGTTTTGCTCCGGACTGCTCAAATGTTTCCATGCAAATAATTCTCCATAACCATCGGGCAATTTCAACCATTTTCAAATTTTTCTTGTGAACGGCCGCCTTATTAGAATACTGGCGAAATGGATTTTTTGGAGATTTTTCTGATTGGTTGCGCGCTTTCAATGGACGCCTTTGCGGTTTCCGCCGCATGCGGCATTTCTCCTAAAAAAATTTCCGCGCGCGACTCAATCCCGATTGCCGCTTTATTTGGATTCTTTCAGATGCTGATGCCAATTATCGGCTGGGGAATGGGCAACGCCGTTTACGAACTCGTAAGCTCTTTTTCAAAATACGCGGCTTTTGCAATACTTGCAGCCGTCGGCGGAAAGATGATTTTCGATTCCCTGCGCGAAAGCGAATCGGGAATGTCGCTGCCACTGCCCTTGAAGACGCTTATGCTGCTTTCTGTCGCAACGAGCCTAGACGCGCTCGCTGTCGGCGTGTCCTTCTCCCTCATTGATTCGCCGATTATTCTGCCGTCCGTCGTAATAGGGCTTACGACTTTTACAATTTCGCTTGTGGGTGTTTATATGGGAAAACTTCTCGGAGAATCGGTCGGCGGAAAATTCGGAGTCTTGGGGGGAATTGTCCTAATATGCATCGGAATTAAAATTTTGTTGTTTTAGTTTCCGATACAAAAAGCCGAAGCCGCGCGCGGCTACAAGTCGGGCTCGATGTCCATTTTAGAGCGCGGGTGCTTGCGCTCGTATTCCGCGCGTATGTCGTCGTTTGCAAGATTCGTATATATTTGAGTGGTCGAGAGGCTGCTGTGCCCAAGCATATCGCGTATCATCATTAAATTGGCCCCGTTGCGCAATAGATGCGTTGCGAAAGAATGCCGAAGCATATGGGGTTTTACATTTTTTTCAACACCCGCGAGGCGCGCGTACTTTTTTAAATTGTACCAAAAGGTTTTTCTCGAGATTTTCTTCCCGCGCCGCGTTATGAAAAATTCGGAAGCAGAGGATTTTTTGCACAACAGTGGGCGCACAGCCCTATATTTCTCTATGGCGCTAAGTGCGGCGTCGCCGACAGGCACAATCCTCGTCTTGCCGCCCTTGCCCCTTACGCGTATCATTTTCTGCTCTATGTCTATATCGGCGTACGAAAGCGCGCATAACTCCGAAACGCGCAGTCCGCTCGAATAAATAAGCTCCATCATTGCCCTGTCGCGCGTCTCTTCGGGAGTCCCGTCCGTGGGGACCGATACGACGTCGTCTATCTCGTCTGCTTCGAGAACTTCCGGCGGAGCCTGCCTCGTTTTGGGGCGCAAAAAATAGTCGCACGGGTTTTTATCCCATATACCCTCCTCCATCAGAAAGTGGGCGAGAGACTGCAATGCGCTTAGTTTCCGCGATTGGCTTGTGGGCTTTTCCGTGCGGCTTATGTGTGCGAGCCAGTCCGATATCAAATCTTCGTCAACGTCGGCGAAAGATTCTATTCTGTTTCCCGCGAACTCGCAGAAAAGCACAATATCATTCGCGTAGGAGTCTATCGTATTTTTGCTGCGGCCAAGCTCCAATTTAAGGTATGTTTTATACTCGGACAAAATTTCCGCGATGCGGCTCGGAAGCTCGCGCCTCTTTTTTCGAGCGTCGGTTGCAATGCGGTCTCTCGGCATAAGCTTTACTTGGTGGCGGAATCCAGAAGGTTTTTTACTGCGCTCGCCGCGGTAATCGCCCCGTCTGAAATCAGTTTTGTGTAGTGGGAAATCATGTCCTTGACGCCCGGAATGTGGTAAAATCTGCGCAATATTTCGTCCTGCATGAGCGCCTTGAACCATTCAATTTTCTGGCTTGCGCGGCGGCGGGCAAAGAATCCCGACTTTTCCATCATAACTCTAAATCCGTCGATTCTCTCCCAAGCCTCGCGTATGCCTTTGCCCGTATATGCGGAGCATACATCGCAGAATGGAGTCCAGCCGGGAGTGGGGGAATTTAGGTAGTGTAAGACTCCGGCGAGTTCCGCGCGTTTTAGGTTGGAGCGCTCGACCATATTCCCGTCGCACTTATTTACGAGAATCGCGTCGGCAAGCTCGATTACGCCCTTTTTAATGCCCTGCAATTCGTCGCCCTGCGCGGCAAGCTGTATCAGCAGGAAAAAGTCCGTCATAGACCTTACGGTGACTTCGCTCTGGCCCACGCCTACTGTCTCTACAAGGATAATTTCATACCCGGCTGCTTCGCATAAAAGCATAGTTTCCCTGCTTTTTCTCGCGACCCCACCAAGCACCCCGCCCGACGGCGAAGGCCGAATAAACGCGTTTTCGCAGCGCGAGAGGTTTTCCATTCGCGTCTTGTCGCCAAGAATGCTTCCTCCGGTAATCGTGCTCGACGGATCGACAGCCAAGACCGCAACCTTCTTGCCAAATTCCTTGCACAGCATTGTTCCGAACGCCTCTATAAACGTGGATTTGCCAGCCCCCGGAACGCCAGTAATGCCGATTCTAAAAGATTTACCGCTGTAAGGCAAAAGCGACGCGAGAAGCTCTTGCGCCTTTTCAAAGTGGGCGTCGGAATTGCTCTCGATTAGGGTTATTGCGCGCGCGAGAATTGTCTTGTTGCAAGGCAGAACGCCCTCCTTGTAGTCCTCGAGGGAGAGCTCGCGCCTCTTCGGGCGGGGCTTCCACGATATTGTGTCGTCGTGCGCCTCGTCTTTGCGCAGGTTCAAGCCGGGCATTACCGAGCTTGCGAAAAGCTTTTTGTCGGCTCCGTCCGGAACCCATTCTGGAGTTTTATTTTCCATCTTGTTTATCTTCCGATTCTTCTATGTTGAGCGATAGTGCCCCCGTTTTCACGCCGAGCCTTTTTGCCGTTGCGAGAACGCTTTTGGGGCTTTCAGAAAGAGTGGTCTTAGTCTGCGCATAGTCTCTTGAGAGCGCGGCTATTCTGTCTCCGAGCGATTCGAAGCGCGACATAAAAAGATTTACGCGCTCGTAAAGCTTTACGCCGAGATCCGCAATCTGCCGCGTGTTTTTCGATATCGCCTCATTGCGGACCAATATTTCGGCGTATTTAAGCACGGACATCACGGTTGCGGGCCCCACGATTAAAACGTTTGCCGCATATGCGTCTTCAAGCAGCGATGGGTCTGTGCTAACGGCAAGTTCGTACGCAGGCTCGATTGGCATAAACATCATCTTAAAACCGCAACGGGCGTCGGGCAGATCGTTGTATTTTGAGGAAAATTCTTTCAGGTGCGCCCTGACAGACTTTTTAAATTTTTCGAGATTCGCCTTTTTTAAATCGGCAGTTTCGCTCGAGCAATAGTCGGAATAGCTCACCAGCGACACTTTTGAGTCCACCACAATAGAGCGCCCTTCGGGAAGGTCTATCACAAAGTCCGGCACGAGCCTTTTCTGCGCCCCCGATGAGTCTGCGTACGACGCCTGTGAGCGGAAATGCACGCCCTCCGCAAAGCCGCACGACTCCAAAATCCTATGAAATACCGATTCGCCCCAGTTGCCCGTAATTTTATTTTTCCCGCGCAGCGCCTCCGCGAGGTTGCGGGCGTCGTTTGAAAGGCGGCTATTCATCTCAACGAGGCTTTCTATGTGTTTTTCAAGTCCCGCATGGCCTTTTATATTAAGCTCGTTGAGAGCTTCAATCCTGTCTCGAAAATCCGATATGGTAACCTTCATCGGTTTTAGGACGAGCGATAGCTGCTCGAGGTTTGAAGCCGACATCTTTACGCGCGCCTCCTCCAAGAGCTTTGAAGAGAGAGTTTCAAATTCGGATGCGAGTTTTTTGCGCATCTCTATTTCCGCGTTTTCACGCTCGGCGAGGCGCTCGGTGAGATTTTTTATATCTTGTCTTGCGATTGTAAGAGAGTTTTGAGCCTCGATTTTTTCGTCGAGAAACCCGGCGGTCTCCGAGAGCCTTGCCTGCATGATTTCTATTTTTTGTTTCGCGGCGGCAAGTTCAGTTTCTGCGCGCATTTTTTCGCGAAGGCGCTCCTCTGATTCGTGCGCGAGCGCGTTCATTCTGTCGGTTGCGGCAGACCTGCCTTCCTCCGAGCGCGCGAGCGCTTCCCTGACAGCCGCGGCCGACTTTGCAACGCGCTCGTAGCGCATGTAAAAAAATACGGCCGCCGCAGCGAAAAGTGCGCACATTATCGCGAGCGCAGAGCATGCAAAAATTGATGTCATTCGGATTCCTCCTCTTCGAGTTCCCTTATAGTCTCCGCGTCCTCCGTTTGGGAATCGGCGTCCGAGTCGTCTGCGCGGTTTACGAAGCGCAAAGCGCCTCTTACAAGGCATTGCGGGTGCGAATCGAATTGCGATTTAAAAAGGTCCAAAATAAATCCCGGAATTTTATCGACTCCCTCCTCAAACGGGGCTTCGCCTTCTCCAAAGACCTCGCCCTCCCCGGGGTCAGAGAGCACTATTTCTTCGTTTGGTTTCGATTGTCCGGCGCGCCGCTCGACTCTCTCCGCATAGGCCGAAGCAAATTCCCGCGACTCGTCTAAAACTTTTCTAAGCAGCAGGGCTATTTTTTTTTTGCGTCTCGGCGGGAGCCGACGAAAGCTTGTCGAGTTCTTTAATTAGCGTGTTTATTGCCCTTGCCCTGCTTTGCTCCACCGCCTTCAAAAGCGCCACCTCAAAATTTGCCTTCTCAGACAGTCCGTTTTTCATAGACTTTGTTGACGACTGCAAGACGTCGAGCATTCGCATTATCTGCTCGCTCGAAAGCTTTTTCCCTTCGAAATCCGCCTCCCCCGATTTAAAGGAATCTATCATTGCGCTGCGCAGGGAAATTTGCAGGTCGCACATTGTTCTGTAAAGATCGCAGCCGCTGTCGGCGAGTTCGTCGACGCTCTTTACGACAGCCCCGTAGTCTCCGCGCGCCATATTCGCAAGCAGCACCGATATTTGCTCGTCAGACGCAAGCCCATACACTCCAATGACGTCTTCCACCGAAAGTTTATTTCCGCAGAATGATATCATTTGATCGAGTATGCTTTGGGCGTCGCGCATTCCGCCGTTTGCGAGCCTGGCTATGGCGCGTATCGCGCCGTCTGTCGCCTCGATTTTCTCCTTTGCCGCTATGTCGGAAAGATGCTTTGCGATAAGCTCCTCCGGTATCGGCCTAAATTCAAAGCGCTGGCAGCGCGAAGTTATTGTTCCCAAAACTTTGTGCGCCTCGGTCGTCGCAAATATGAATTTTACGTGCTTCGGCGGCTCTTCAAGCGTTTTTAGAAGAGCGTTGAAGGCGTCGGCTGTAAGCGAGTGAACTTCGTCTATTATATATATCTTATAAGTGCATTGCGCCGGGGCGTACTGGCAGTCCTCGCGCAATTTCCTTATTTCGTCGATTGAGCGGTTCGAGGCACCGTCAATCTCGACAACGTCCATGCACGAGCCGTTCATTATTGCCCTTGAAATGTCGTCGTCTTCCGGATGCACATTCGGGCCGCCTTTGGCGTTTAAAGCTTTCGCGAAAAGCCGCGCGACTGTCGTTTTTCCGGTTCCGCGCGGGCCGACAAACAAATATGCGTGCCCTATCCTGCCGGATTCAATCGCGTTTGTGAGCGTGCGCACAATATGCTCCTGCCCGACGAGTTCCGAAAACTGCTTCGGGCGGTATCTGCGCGCTATTACCTGATAACTTTCGCTCATTCTTTTTAACCCTATTGCCGTTTTTTTTTTAACACAAGTTTTTTTTGCGCCAAAAATATTGTTGAAAGCTCCGCAAATTCTGAAAAAATCGCCTGAAAATGCCTAAAAAACCGACAACCAAAGAAGACAAAGAAGCCGCATACGACGACCTTGAAATGTCGGTTTTGTATAAAATCAGCCGCGCCGTCGCCCAGCGCAAGAACGTCCACGACCTCATCACTGAGACTCTCGACATTCTCGACGGCGAAATGGGGCTAATGCGCGGGACAGTCACCCTGCGCGACGGCGACTACCTCTTTATAGAGGCTGCGGCGGGAATGGACGCCGAAAGCATACGAAGGGGGGTATATAAAATCGGCGAAGGCGTGACCGGGCTTGTCGCCGCCCAAGCTAAATCGGTTGCCATACCCGACATCTCTAAAAACGAAAGATTTTTGGATAAAACCCGCACGCGCCGCTATACACAAGATAAAATTGCGTTCGTGTGCGTCCCGATAATTTATATGGAGCAGGTTATCGGAACTTTGAGCATAGACCGCATTTCCGACACCGCAGTCGACCTAAACCGCGACCTAGTCCTGCTCGAAACAATATCCAACATACTCGCCGACGCCCTCGCAATGATATACCTAAGGCGCGAGGAGCGCAACAGGCTCCTCGACGAAAATAGACGCCTAAAACTCGAGCTCAGCACGGAGCTTATGAGGCCAAAAAACATACTCGGCAATTCCGGGGCGATGCAAAAATTCTACCGCGAGCTCGCGAAAGCCGCTCCACTTTCAACTCCAATATTTTTAAGGGGGGCGACGGGGACCGGCAAAGAGCTCGCCGCGCGCGCGGTATTTGAATCAAACGATGCGTTTTCTGAGAGGTTTAACGTCGTAAACTGCGCCGCCTTGCCCGACTACTCTCTTGTAGGCGAAATTTTCGGATACGAGAAAGATTCGCCCGAGCTTGGGCTTTCCGCAAAAGAAGGGCTTCTCGAAAAATATCCGCACTCGACATTTTTCTTCGACGAAGTGTCAGAAATATCCCTTCCTGCACAAAAGATGATAGCTGACTTCCTGTCAGTCGGGCGCTTCCGCCGGCTGAACGGCTCTGCCGAAATATCCGCCAAGGCGCGCATGATTTTTGCGAGCTCCATAGACATAGAAAAGCTTTTGGAGCAAAAACTTTTCGACGAGAATCTTTACGCCGCAATATCGCAAAATATGATATACCTCCCCGCCCTGCGCGACAGAAAGAGCGACATACTGCTTCTTGCCGAGCACTTCGTGGAAAAATACAGCAAGATACACCACAAAGACATACGCAGAATCTCCACTCCCGCAATAAATATGATGACAATTTACGCGTGGCCCGGAAATGTCAGAGAGCTTGAAAACTGCATAGAGCGCGCCGTAATATCCTCGCACGATTCCGCAATATCCGGATACAATCTGACTCCCGCAGTAAGGTCCGCCTACATGCATAGAAAGCTCCCCTACGGCGAGGACGTCGATTTCATTTCGATAGTCGAGTCGAGCGCGAGCTAATCACCGAGGCGCTGAAAGCCAACCGCGGGAATGCGGCCGCCGCCGCGCGGAGGCTGAACCTCACCGAGCGCATCATAAACTATAAAATCAAAAAATATTCTATTACCACATCGTGGTACAAATCCGGAAGATAATATGCCTGAAAAAATAATGGTTGCATTGTCCGGCGGCGTGGACAGCGCGCTTGCCATGGCCCTTTTAAAGCAGGAGGGCTTTGAGTTGCGCGCGGCGTATATGAAAACGTGGATGAACGAAGAAGGCATCGACGTTTTTGGCGACTGCCCTTGGCATCAGGACATAATCGACGCCACAGCATGCGCCGAAAAAATAGGCGTTCCCTTTGAAGTTGCCGACATGATCGAGGAGTACAGAAAACAGATAGTAGAGTATCTTGTGGATGAATACCGGCGCGGGCGCACTCCCAATCCCGACGTGATGTGCAACAGAAAAATGAAATTCGGGAAATTTCTGGACTTCGCCCTTTCAAGGGGCTGCGATAAAGTTGCAACCGGCCACTACTGCTGCCTGCGCGACAATCCCGACGGCACCCGCGATTTGATGATGGGCGCAGACCCCGGCAAAGACCAATCATACTTCCTTTGCATGATAACCCAGAGCCAGCTTAAGCGCGCAGAATTTCCGATAGGGTCTCTTTTAAAGAGCCAAGTCCGGGATCTCGCCCGCCTAAACGGCCTGCCTAACGCCGAAAAAAAAGACTCACAGGGAATTTGTTTTCTCGGGAAAATCCGCATTCAGGATTTTTTGGGGCACTATATCGAGGAAAAGCCCGGAGACATCGTAAACGTCTCGGGGAAAATCCTCGGGCGGCACAAAGGCCTGCACAACTACACTATTGGACAGAGAAAGGGAATCGGCGTGCCCTCCAATACCAACGGTAAATGCTATGTGGTTGTGTCGAAAGACTACAGCGCAAACACGCTCGTCGTCGCCTTCGACTCCCCCGATGCGCCGAATCTGTACACCACCCGCGCCGCCTTGGAGTCCGCAAACTGGATTAACAAACCCATTGAAAGCCCGTGCGACATTTACGCCCGCGTGCGCTACCGCGACGGCCTCGTCAGGGCGAAATACACGCCGCTTGGCGGCGGCGAGGGTTTTGTAGAATTTCAGGCGCCTCAGCGCGCTATCGCCCCCGGACAAATAATGGCAATCCACGATTTTAGCGAGCCTTCCGTAGTGCTTGGCGGCGCGATTTTCAAGTCTGCCGGGCAATCAATATGAGTTTGGAAACGCGCCAACTGCCGCAGTATGCCTGTCATTGCTCCTCAATCGCCTTTTGGGCGGCATTTTTTATAAGAACCGCAAAAAAATTTGGATAGGAAAGCAACCAAACCTATCCAAATATTTTTTCAAGTAATCGCGCGGTTTCCCCGCACTCAGATTGCGCACAAAATATCGCGTACGCCTGAAAAAAATAAGCGCAATTTTTTTTGTGAAACACAAGGCAATATCGACGTGAATGCGCATCAAATAAACGCGCTAAATAGAGCGGTAATATTCCATTGCCGACTTAAATATAGGCGAAGATCTGTCTTTCGCGCGCCTAAAATATTCGGATAGCGTCGCGTTCGCCTCGCGCCTAAGGCCGAGAGAATAGAGCGATTGCGCCGCATAATAATATGCTCTCGACCCCCAGTATTCATATTTAAAGTAAAGCACAAACACTCTCTCAAAGTAAGCGTGCGCCTTTCCCCATTCGCCCTGCTCAAACCAGTTTAGCCCCGTTTTATAGGTCGCTTCGGCAGCGAGTTCTCCACGGGTTGCCTTGTTCATAACTACCTTCAAGTACACTGCGTCGGCGTCCGCGTATTTTTTTAGGAACCGCAAAGCGTCAGCCTCGGCGATTAAAAGGCGCCCTTGGTATGCCATTTCAGGAGGCGCGAGAAATTGCGCGGTCTTTGCGAAGGCAAGCCCCTTTTCGTAATCTTTTTTAGCAGTATAATATTCCGAGAGTATAAGGGCGGCCCTCCATGAGAACGGAGCTTGCGAATATTCAGAAAGCGATTTTTCGAGAGCTTGCGCGTCGAAATTTTCATCGCCCGAGGCTCGCAACTGGTCAATTTTTTCAATCTGCCCCAAAAGCGATAGTTCGGCTTGCGGAGGGGTTATTTTTTCTCCCTTTAAAATCTGCAATCTGGCAAGAGATGCGCCATTTGATGCTTTTAGCCCGGAGATATCCACGGCTTGCGCAAAATCGTTTTTTGAAAGCCGCGCGTCTATAAAAATATCGACACCGACGGCGGAAACAGAAGCAAAGTTTTTTTTCAGCGATTCCAAAAACAGATTCTTTGCCGAATCTTTTTTGCCGACCGCCCAAAGCGCTGAGGAATAATACCAGATAGTGTCAGTTGAAGCGTCGGGAGTCGCAAATTTAGACAGGGTGCTCTCCGCAATTTCCGGCTTGCCGTTTAGAAGCGCAATTCTCGCGCACTGCACCGCCGCCGTTGCGTCCATTCCCTTTGGCGCGTATTTTACGGCGTATTCAAGAAGCTTAAAGGCGTCTGTCGAGCCCTCGTTCGCGTAAATCGAACCCAAGAAGAACGCCGCAACCCCCGATTCCTGCGAACCGTCGAGCTTGACCTGCTTAAAAAGCTCTTTCGCCGAGGCGTAATCGCCGCGCGCGTAAAATGAGGCGCCGCGCTCTATAAAATCCTTGGCGGGCGTTTCGGTTGCGGCGGAAACCGCGTTTGCGGCAATCAGAAGCGCCGCGCATATTTTTAGAAAAACTCGCATAATATATCTTTTAATTCGTCCAAAGTTTTAATTTTTAAAATTTCTACTCTCGCGCGCTTGAATCCCGACGCTTCGCGCAGGAAGCGTATCACGCGGCTTCTTATGTGCATAATGTTGCCCGCAGACACGCCGGAATCGCGGCCGTCGCACATTAGTTCCGCGTATTTTAGCGCGAGCTTTGCGCGCTCGGATGCGCTTGGGGGAATATATTTTTCACCCGCAATCTCGCTTTTTACGCGCGAAAAAATCCACGGATTTCCGAGAGCCGCGCGCCCTATCATAAAGCCCGCGCAGGCGCTTGAGCGCAAACGCCCGGCAGACAGCTTCTCGACCGAACCGTTGCCAATCAGTGGTACGGACAAGGATTCTGCCGTGCGCTCGATAAGCTCCCAATCTGCGTCGCCAGAATACCCCTGCGATTTTGTGCGCCCGTGCAGAGTAATCATCTGCGCGCCCGCGTTTTGGATATCTACCGCCGCTTGCGGCACGACTATTTCCCTCAGAGACCACCCTGTACGCATCTTAGCTGTAATGGGCGTTCTCGCAACCGCCGAAGACATCGCCTCGATTATTCGCGCCATTTGTGGAACATTTTTTAGAAGCGCGCTTCCCGCTCCGGCGCCGACGGCGTTGGGTGCGGGGCATCCAAAATTTACGTCTATAAAATCCGGAGATATTCTGTCCTCCACTATTTTTGCCGACAGCGCCATTTCTGCGGTATCGGAACCGAATATCTGTACTCCAAACGGCCTGTCAGCCTCGGAGAACGAAAGTTTCTCAAAGACGCGCGCGGCGTCGGAGATTATCGCGCGGCAATAGACGAACTCGCTAACCACAGCGTCTGCGCCCGATTCCCTAAAAATTCTGCGGCAGGCGCTATCAGTATATCCCGCCATTGGCGCGAGAAACAAAATGTTTTTTTTTAGAAACTCCATACGACAAATCCCTGCGCCGCCTTGACGCAAAAAACGCCGAGATTGTAAGCCAAATGCGCCGCGACGCACGGAATCAGCGACCGCATTTCATTTTGCGGGCAGAAACGCAGCGCATAGAACACCATTGACGACAAAAATACAAATATTGTGTCGCGCGCCGCCTTTTCAGTGAGATTGATTGTAAAGCTTGCCTCCGCCAAACCGCCGCTTTCCGGAATGGAAAAATCCCAGAGGAACGGGTGGCAAAGCGCAAATATGAGTGAGAATAAAATTGCGCTCACCCATAAGAGGAGTTTCCCCTTGTTTTGAATAATCAAATATCCCCTAAAAATCAATTCCTCGATAAATGCCGCCGCAGTCCAAGAGAAAATCGCCATGAACGAAACTTTTGTCTGTTCCTCTACCCCGCCGCCTGCAATTTCAGCCGCCGTTATTGCTGCTAGCAATACAACCCCGCACAACGCTCCAAAGACGGCCAATTTTATTGAAACGGGCCTCGCCCCCGGGAATTCCCCTTTTGCAGAAGCCCCCGTGCGCACAAAATTGCGCGTATCGGAAAGCCACATTTTAAACAGCCATGCCGCCACGGCGAACATGCCCAGAGAATAAAGCGCGTCGTCCTGAAACATATCAGCTCACTGCTCCCCAGACGATTATCGCTATTTGCAAGACTACCATCGCCGCGACACATACGTAAACGCATACAAAAAACTTGTCTGTCTTATATTTTGCTATCGGCGGTGTTTTGCTTTCTTTCATAACGGCGTATAAAATGTATATATAAATATAATCTTTCCAATACCCGCTTTTTTCAAGTAAAAACGCCAGTTCAAACGCCTTTTTTTGCAAAAAAACATTTTTTTTCAAAAAAAAGTGTTGCAAGATTGTATTGAGTTCGGACAATTACGGCTTCATTTACACGATTTTTATCAACAAAATCAAAAGGAATAAAAATGGCAATCAAAGTAGGCATTAACGGTTTCGGCCGTATCGGCCGCATGGTTTTCCGCGCAGCAGTAGAAAACTTTGCTAATGACATCAAGATCGTTGGCATCAACGACCTCCTCGACCCCGACTATCTGGCGTACATGCTCAAGTACGACTCCGTACACGGCAGATTCGACGGCGATATCAAGGTTGAAGGCAACTTCCTCGTCGTAAACGGCGAAAAAATCCGCATCACCGCGGAAAAAGATCCCGCCAACCTCAAGTGGGACGAAGTTGACGCTGATGTGGTTGTGGAATCCACAGGCTTCTTCCTCACCGAAGAACTCGCTTCCGCTCACCTCAAAGCCGGCGCCAAAAAAGTCATTATGTCCGCTCCCTCCAAGGACGCGACCCCGATGTTCGTTTACGGCGTAAACGACAAGTCCTATGCAGGCCAGAAAATCATTTCCAACGCTTCCTGCACAACAAACTGCCTCGCGCCCATTTCGAAAGTGCTCAACGATAAGTTTGGCATCAAGCGCGGCCTCATGACGACCGTTCACGCTGCAACCGCAACCCAGAAGACCGTTGACGGTCCCTCCAAGAAAGACTGGAGAGGCGGCAGAGGCATCCTCGAAAATATAATCCCCTCCTCCACCGGAGCGGCGAAGGCTGTCGGCAAGGTTCTCCCCGAACTCAACGGCAAGCTCACCGGTATGTCCATGCGCGTTCCCACTTCCGACGTTTCGGTCGTTGACCTCACCGTCGAACTCAACAAGGAATGCACCTACGAAGAAATCTGCAAGGCTATGAAGGAAGCTTCCGAAGGCGAACTCAAGGGCATCCTCGGCTACACCGACGAAGCCGTCGTCTCCACAGACTTCCGCAACTGCCCGAAGACCTCTATCTTCGACGCAAAGGCCGGCATACAGCTCGACCCGACCTTCGTAAAAGTCGTATCTTGGTACGACAACGAATGGGGCTATTCCAACAAAGTTTTGGAAATGGCTCGCGTTATCGCCAAGTAGCAGGGGAGAATCCCCTGCACCTCCGCGACTGACGTCGCGGTCTTGCGATAAAACAGGCGCGCATTTACAGCGCGCCTTTTTTGTGCCTTCTGCGCATTGCTTGGCTTTTAGCCGCGCAATTGCTGTCCACTCTAAACCGATAAAGTTTTTTTGGGAGAATCCCCTGCACCTCCGCGACTAACGTCGCGGTCTTGCGATAAAACAGGCGCGCATTTACAGCGCGCGTTTTTTGTGCCTTCTACGCATTGCTTGGCTTTTTAGTTAATATTTCCTTTCTAAAAATTTTCTCATAGAAAACTATTTTTATTAAAAATTTCTAAATAAAAAATATTCCTCAACATAGAGTTTTCTATATGGTTTGTGCAAATTGCAAACTAGGCATAAATATATGGCAGCCAATCGCGGTTATAGATATTTTGTTGACTCTAAAAAATATAAAAAATATATTCTTTATATGAATAAATTTATATCTTTTGCGTCCTTAGCACTGCTCGCTTCCTCCACAGCTTTTTGCGACATGATGTCCGATATTGTAGGAGATTTGACAATGCCTCCGCCCACGGACATTTCCCAGAATTTCCCCTATGGCATCACCGCAAAAACTCCACCTTACATACAAAAAATTTTAAGTAAAAAAGGGCGCGCTCCGTATCGAATGAACCTGCGCATATTCCAGGGGTGCCCGACAATCGAGTCGTCTAAAAACGGAAGGCTATGGGCAGCGTATTTCGGCAGCAACGAGCAAAATGAAGGCAACGGAATGTTTTCCAAAAAAGAAAAAATATTCCCATATCAGCCAAACGATGTTGCACATGCGGGACAATTCACAGTAATTGCTACAAGCGCCGACGGCGGCAAAACTTGGAAGGAAGTTTTTGTATTCGATCCCTCAAAAGTCATGAACGGGACATCGAGCGATCCCCTACTTTGGAAAGACGCCGACGGAAATATCCGCTTTACAGTAGTGAGAAATATGGATGTAGGCGACAAGGAGATTGGCACAACCGCCACTTGGGAGTTTGTAATGCTCGACCCTGAGAGCGAAAATACGGGCTGGTCAAAACCGAGACTTGTTTGCAAGGTAAATGCCTCTGTAATGAAGCCCCTCGTATTCCCGGACGGTTCCCTTCTAAGACCGTGTGCCACGTGGGGTCATCCGCACAAGGCCTATTTTATAAAAGAATCGCGCGACGGTAAAGCGGAATTTGTCTCGCGCATATATGACGACAAGGTGAATTTTGGAGAGCAATCGGTTATTCTCCGCAAAGACGGGTCAATATTTTCGACTTTGCGCCGCGCCCCATGGAATCCGGTCGCGGGGTTTGAATCGCGCGACGGCGGCAAAACTTGGAAGGAAGTAGGGTTTCCGGAAAAAATTTCGGTGGCGACAAAAACTGTTTTATTTAGGGCAAAATCCGGAAATATAATACTTGTTGGCAACGACGCAAAAATTGTAAAAATTGAGAATGGCAAACCCGAATTTGAAGAAGTGCGGGACATTAATGGCAAAGTGGTTAAGCCGCGCGGGCTCAGAACCTGCATGACTGCATTTATAAGCTACGACGACGGGAAAACATTCCCTAAAAAAATACTGCTCGACGAGCGCTTTACTAGCTATCCGTCCATATGCGAGCACGATGGCTTTCTTTATATCGCCTACGACAATTCTCGCACGGGATACAAACATCAGGAAATTATGCTGGCAAAAATTACGGAGGCGGACATCGAGGCCGGGAAACTCGTAAATCCGGAGTCAAAGTTGAAGATGGAAATATCTGCGCCCTACAAGCACGGAGGCGGAGTTAGAAAAGACGATAAGCTACTTTGATGCAAAAAAAGCCGTCTTAAAAAGGGCGGCTTTTTTCATGCTTTTAATATCTTCCAAAAAATAGAAATTTCGCGGATATTTTTATTGATACCGCATTTTGCACTTGTACTTATGAATCCTGCCCTAATCAAAAAATTTTGCATTAACTAAAAAACATTTGGCTCTTTTAAAAAACTTGCAATCCCCAGTGTTGCGTGCATTATTTTTTGCAATTTTTATATAAAAACTCGAACGGTAAAAATTATGTCACAGATAAAGACGATAAAAGACGTGGATCTCAAAGGCAAAAAAGTCTTTGTGCGCGTAGACTTCAACGTCCCCTTCGACAACAAAGGGGAAATTAGCGACGACACCCGCATCGTTGCGGCTCTGCCGACGATAAAATACCTCATAGACGAAGGCGCCATGCTTGTTCTGACAAGCCACCTCGGACGCCCGAAAAGCAAGGAAGACAAACAATTCTCCCTCGCGCCCGTCGCCAAGGCTCTCTCGGAAAAACTCGGCAAGCCAGTCGTATTTGTTGACGATTGCATCGGGCCGAAGGTTAAGGAAGCTTGCGCGGCCATGAAACCCGGAGACGTCGTTTTGCTCGAAAATTCCCGCTTCTATCCCGAAGAAAAGAAAAACGATCCCGAATTCGCCAAAAAGCTCGCCGAAGACACCGGCGCTGAGGCCTATGTCAACGACGCTTTCGGCACAGCCCACAGAGCACATGCTACAACCGCAGGAGTAGCCGCATACCTCCCGATTAAAGTTGCGGGGCTCCTCATCGAAAAGGAACTCGAATTCCTCGGTTCAAAAACCGAAAATCCGGAGCGCCCCTTCACTGTAATTCTCGGCGGAGCGAAAGTTTCCGACAAGATTACTGTCATCGATTCCCTCCTCGACAAGTGCGATTCAATGCTCATCGGCGGCGCTATGGCTTACACTTTTGCGCTCGCGCAGGGAAAGAAAGTCGGAAAGAGCCTCGTTGAAGCCGACAAGGTTGATCTCGCTCTCGCCGCCCTCAAAAAGGCGAAGGACAAGGGCGTTAATTTCCTTTTGCCGGTTGACAATGTCGTTTGCCAAACAATTGATTTTGCGGCTGGAACTGTCGGAGAATTGAAGGTAATGGAAGGTATCGAGGACGGCTGGGCAGGCGTTGATATCGGCCCCAAGACTGTCGAGCTTTACAAGAATGAAATTGCGAAGAGCAAAACAATTCTTTGGAACGGCCCGATGGGCGTATTTGAAATTAAAGAATGCGCAAAGGGCACTTTCGCAATCGCGGAAGCGGTCGCAAAGAGCGACGCCATAAGCATTGTCGGCGGCGGCGACTCCGTAAAGGCCGTAAAAAAGAGCGGCTATGCGAAGGACGTCACATTCATTTCCACTGGCGGCGGCGCTTCCCTCGAATTCCTCGAAGGCAAGCAATTGCCCGGTGTCGCAGTTCTCGACAGAAAATAATTTTAACAAAAGGAGAATAAAAAAATGTCCCGCAAATATTTCATAGCAGGAAATTGGAAAATGAACAAAACGGCCGCAGAAGCGACCGCTTTGATAAAGGCAATCAACGAAAAAGCCGGCTCGCAGACCAAGGTTGACGTCGCTGTATGCCCGCCCTTCACCGCTCTCGACGCGGCTTCAAAGGCGCTTGCAGGCTCGACCGTAAAGCTCGGCGCACAAAATATGTACTTTGAAAAAAGCGGCGCCTATACTGGCGAAATTGCCGCCGATATGCTCAAAGAATTCGGCTGCACATACGTCATCCTCGGTCACAGCGAACGCCGCGAATACTTCAAGGAATGCAACTGCCTAATCAATAAAAAAGTGAAGGCGGTTCTCGCAAACGGAATGAATCCTATCCTTTGCGTTGGCGAAAAGCTTGAAGAACGTGAAGCCGGCAAGACTCTCGACATTGTCTCCGAGCAGACGGTAAAAGGCCTCGAAGGCTTGCCCGCCGCCGAGGCTGAAAAAGTTGTAATCGCTTACGAGCCTGTATGGGCTATCGGAACGGGCAAAACTGCAACTCCCGCAATGGCGCAGGAAGTGCATGCCGCAATCCGCAAGATTCTCGCCGACACTTTTGGCGCGGAAGTTGCCGAAAAAATGCAGATCCTCTACGGCGGCTCAATGAAGCCCGAGAATGCCGACGCGCTCCTCGCCGAAAAAGACATCGACGGCGGCTTGATTGGCGGCGCGGCATTGAAGGCGGACAGCTTTGTCGCCCTCATTGAAAGCGCCTCGAAAGCATTGTAATTTTTCTTAAAATTTTCCAAGAGCCGGGTGCATAAACGCCCGGCTTTTTTTATACAAAAATCCATTGCGACTGTTAGGCCAACATTGTCTGTGCTCATTGCGCAGGGCTTTTTTTATATGAATTTTCTGCCAGTTTCTATGCGTTTAATAAAAATGCTTCAAAAAAATATAAAAAAAGGCGCAAAGAAAGGAATATGCTTGCAAGGAAAGCAAATTTTTGAGGTTATAGAGTGCAAGGTCGGGCCCCATGCAATTTGCGGCGACGCGAACCCCGCCAGATCCGGAAGGAAGCAACGGTAGCGATCACCCAAATGTGCCGTGGGTCGCCTGACCCCCTACTCTTTATTTTTTAAGACTCATGGCTTCCGAATCCGACATTTTTATAAAAAATGCGCCTGCGCATGTGGCGATTATTATGGACGGCAACGGAAGGTGGGCTAAGGAGCGCGGAAAACCGCGCATTTTTGGGCATAAGGAAGGCGCCAACAGAATCCGCGAAGTGATGGACGCCGCGAGGGAAGCCGGAGTCAAGTTCCTTACCCTCTATGCGTTTTCTTCCGAAAACTGGAATAGACCCCAGGATGAAGTCGAGGCATTGATGAATCTGCTTGTTGCCGCAATAAATGAATACGGCGGGGAGCTTGTTGAAAATAAAATAAGATTCCGCACGATAGGCGATATCTCAGCCCTGCCGCAAAAATGCCAAGACGCCGTTGCAGATCTTTCTAAAAAAACCGAAAACTTTTCGGAATCCACCCTCGTGCTCGCACTAAACTACGGCTCGCGCGACGAAATCGCTATGGCTGCGAGAAAAATTGCAGAAATGGTTTTGAAAGGAGACTTGGATCCTTCCTCGATAAATTGGGAAAAAATTTCCGGGCAGCTGTACACATCGGATATTCCTGATCCTGACTTAATAATTAGAACTTCCGGCGAACAGCGCCTGAGCAATTTCTTAATGCTACAAGCCGCATATTCGGAACTATACTTTACAGACGTTTATTGGCCAGACTTTGGCAGGAAGGAGTTCCTCAAAGCCGTCGAGGAATTCAAACTGCGCGAAAGGCGTTACGGCAAAACCGCCGATCAACTCTAAATATCCGTATGTTAGCCAGAACTTTTAGCACGATTCTGCTTTGGGCTGCAACTTTGCTTGCAATAATATATTTCGCCGCATACGGCTGGGCGGTCATAGTGGCGCTTCTGTCGGCCGCCGCGTTGCATGAAGTTTTTGAGGTTCAAAGAAAAATCGGATTTAAACCGTCGGAGACTTTTGGGCAAATTGCCTCAATCGCAATTTTTTTATGCGTTTGGATAGATTCCGAACTCGCAATATCGGGCGGCTTTGGGGGAAGCTTGGCGTTCGCGCTTTCGCTTACGGCAATATCTTGCTGCGTCCTAAAACACCCATACTCCGAATTTTTTAAAGAGACTACTTTGCCGACAATTTGCGCTATATCCACTGTTCCGTTCATGTTGCAGTGGCTCGTTGTCTTAGGGTTTGCGGATTTCGGTTTGTCGAAATATACGGGGGTAATTCTATCAATTTGGATTTTGGCCGCCGCAAAATTTTCCGACGTCGGCGCGTACGTTCTTGGTTCGGCATTCGGCCGGCACAAAATGGCGCCGTCCATAAGCCCCAAGAAAACATGGGAGGGCGCAGTCGGAGGGCTTTTTTCATCAGCCGCAGTGTCGGCGGCAATCGCTTGCGGCTTTGCGGATTCCCTGCCCGCGCAATTCACTCCGCCCACAGCCGCAGTAGCCGGAATTTTAATCGGAGCAGTCGCTATACTCTCAGACCTCCTCGAATCCGTCTTTAAAAGGGTCGCCGGAGTCAAGGACTCGGGCTCTCTGATTCCCGGAATTGGAGGAGCTCTCGACCTCGCCGACTCGCTATTGCTTTCGGCTCCGCTTGGAACAGTACTGCTAATCTTTATACTTCAACTATGAAACGCAAAAATCTTGTGATACTCGGGGCAACAGGCTCCATCGGGGACAGCACCCTTAAAGTCGTAAGGGGAAATCCCGAAAGGCTAAACGTCCTCGGAATCGCTGGCAAAAAGAACTACGAAAAACTCGCCAAAATAGCCGACGAATTTAATGTGCGCCACGTTGCAATTTTCGACGACGCCGCTTACGACGCCGCAGTGGAATCCGGGCTTTTCAAGGGGCGCAAACTATATAGAGGCGCGGAAGGCCTTATGGAAATATCCGTCTTGCCTGAGGCCGACACTCTCGTTGCGGCGGTAGTCGGAACGCAGGCTCTAAAGCCGACTTTGGCCGCAATCCGCGCCGGAAAAGATATTGCGCTTGCAAACAAAGAGCTGCTGGTAATGGCCGGAAAATTTGTCATGGGATACGCGAAGGAGAACAATGTTGCAATCCTCCCGCTCGACTCCGAGCACAACGCGATATTCCAGTGCATTAACGGCGAGCGCAAGCGCGACATCGCAAAGCTTCTCATCACGGCTTCCGGAGGAATGTTCCGCGACTACACGCGCGAGCAAATGCTCTCCATAAAACCCCAAGACGCCCTGCGCCACCCAAATTGGAAAATGGGCCCGAAAGTCACGATAGACTCATCGACCCTCGCCAACAAGGGGCTTGAAGTTATAGAGGCGAAATGGCTTTTCGGCGTCGAGCCTGAAAATATACAGGTTGTTGTGCAGAGGCAGAGCCTCGTCCACTCCATGGTGCAATTTGTGGACGGGTCCGTTTTGGCGCATTTTTCTCCGCCGTCTATGACTTTCGCTATTTCCCACAGCCTCCTCTACCCCGAGCGCGGAAATTGCGTCTGCGAGCCCATAGATTTTTCAAGGGGCTTTTCGATAGACTTCGCCCCGCCGGACACGGAGCGCTTTCCGTGCTTAAAGCACGCGTACAACGCGCTCAAAGCGGGCGGGACAGCCACGGCTGTATTCAACGCCTCAAATGAACTTGCGGTATCCCGCTTCATAGAGGGAAAACTCCCGTGGATAAAAATACCAAACGTTATAGAAAAAACCCTCGAAGCCGTATCGGCAAAGGATCCACAGACACTTGACGACATTCTTGCCGACGATGCGCTCGCGCGCGTCAAAGCGCTTGAAATTGCGGAGTCAATCGCGTAAATGACGGACATAGCTGAGATTTTTTCAAACACGTGGGCGATAATACTCGTTCTGCTGTTTTTCGGAGGCTCGATTTTTGTGCACGAGCTCGGGCACTTCCTCGCCGCAAAAATGCGCGGGCTTAAAGTAATAAAATTTTCTATTGGGTTTGGGCCCGCAATATTCTCGCGCAAAGGCAAAGACGGCTGCGAATACCTTGTCGGCGCGCTCCCGCTCGGCGGATACGTAGCGATTCCGCAACTTGCCGACTTGTCCGCATTGGAGGGAACTGATTCATCGGAGGGCAAAAACCTTCCAAAGGCCTCATGTACCGACAAAGTCATAGTAAGCGCGGCAGGCGCATTTTTTAATTTATTGCTCGCGGCGTTTCTCGGTCTATTTGTATGGATTTTCGGAGTCCCCACAAGCGACTCGGAAGCGACAACCGTCGTCGGATACGTCTCAAAGACTCTCACTGGCGCCGACGGGAAATCGGTGGACTCGCCGGCGCACAAGGCCGGACTGCTCCCGGGCGATAAAATTTTGTCTGTTGACGGCTCCAAAGTGTCCGACTTCATGCAGATTATAGAGAAAATCGCGATAGGCTCGGGGCGCACTGCAAACGGCTCACCAAAAGCGGTGCTCGAAATCCAAAGAGGCGCGGACATCTTTCCGGTGGAGGTTTTCCCCGAGCTTATAAAAACAAATCCGTCATCCGGCGACGAGATACGCATGATAGGCATATCCCCCGCAATGACTATGAAAATCGGCACTCTTATGGAGGGCTCCCCCGCGAAGGCCGGAGGGGCGAAACCCGGCGACATAGTCGTATCCATAAACGGGCAAAAACTTTATTCAAATATGCAGCTTTCCGACATTTTGGCGAAAGTCGAGGAAGGCGAAACTGTGGAACTTGGCGTAATCCGCAACGGGACTCCTACATCGCTAAAAATTGCGCCTGCGAAAATCGCGCTTACAAAGTCTCTTTGCAAAGTAAAACTCCCCGAAGGAGCCGGATTTTTATCGTTCATTTCGGTATCTCCCAAAAATCCCTCTAAAACTTCCGCAGAAACAATAAAGCTTTTCTCGGAGGAGGCGGCGTATCCGCAATTCTCAAAAATCGAGGTGGGAGACATTCTTTACAGAGTCGGACAAACCCGGGTTGAGTCGCTGTCGCAGCTCAACGCGCTAATAAATGCGGGTCTTGGCCCGGACGGAGCCGCAATGTTCTTTTCCGACGAGAATATGAAATTGAAATCGGTGCACCTCCCCGCCGGCTCCTCCTCCGAAATACTGCCGCCGCGCGAAAAAATGATGCTCGGATACATCCTTGAAAACGTAATAGTTGTGCGCCACCCGTCCATCGCAAAACAATTCCGCGACAGCCTCGAACGCACGTACTCCGCAATGGCGAGCCTCGTGAATCCGCGAAGCGACGTCGGGATTGCGAGCCTTGCGGGGCCTGTCGATATCGGAAGGGTTATTTATAAGCTCTCTCTTACGGACATCTCTTTGATGCTGTCCTTCGCGGTTCTGCTAAACGTAAACTTGGCTATTTTAAATATGCTTCCGGTTCCGGTTCTCGACGGGGGGCACATTTTGTTTGCGCTGATTGAAAAAATTCGCGGAAAGCCCCTGCCGCCCTCTTTCTTCATGGCGGTTCAATCCTTCTTTTCCATACTTTTTATGGTGCTCATGGGCTATGTGGTTTACCTCGGATTTTTAAGATGGAACGGAGATTCAAAATACGAATCTTCCATGGAAAAAACCTCGCAATACTATTTAAAGGACATTTCATTTAAAAAGCATGAATAACTATTGCCTATCAAGATTCAACTGCGTCAGAAAACCGGTTCGCACTGTCCATGTAGGGGGTGTCGAAATCGGCGGCGATAAAATCGTCGTGCAATCAATGACAAACACAAAAACTTGCGACGTTGACGCTTCCGTGCGCCAGTGCATACAGCTTGCAGAGGCCGGATGCCAAATCGTGAGGCTTACGGCGCAGAATCTCGAGGCGGCAAAAGCTCTCGGAGAGATTTCAAAGAAATTCCGCGCGGCGGGCTTTGAAACGCCGCTTGTTGCGGATATACATTTTCTGCCGGCAACTGCGATGGAGGCTGTTGAGCATGTCGAAAAAATACGCGTAAACCCCGGCAACTTTACGGACAAGCAGCGCACAGACTCAAACGCGGAATATTCGGACGCAGAATACGCCGCCGACCTCGAGCGCGCCCGCGAAAAATTCATACCCCTCGTCCGCCGCTGCAAAGAGCTCGGCAGAGCCATACGCATCGGTACAAACCACGGCTCTCTCTCCGACAGAATAATCCGCAGGTACGGCGACACCCCGGAGGGAATGGTCGTTGCCGCATTTGAGTTTGCGCGCATGTGCATAGACGAAAACTTCCACAATTTCCTGTTCTCGTTTAAATCGAGCAACACGCGCGTAATGACGCAGGCTTACAGGCTCGCGGCTTCAAAAATGAGCGCGGAGCTCGGGGCGTCGTACCCCCTGCACTTGGGAGTGACCGAAGCGGGGCTCGGGATTGACGCCCGCGTAAAAAGCGCAATGGGCATAGGCGGCCTGCTATTCGACGGGCTTGGAGACACTATAAGAGTCTCCTTAACGGAGGATCCTGTGGAGGAGATACCTGTCGCGCTTTCGCTCGCGCGCCTTGCGGAAAAGGTGCGCTCGGCCAAGGCTGTCGCGCAAAAGCCGGAAGGAATTGACTTTTACTCGTACTCGCGCCGAAAATGCCGGACCCTCGAATGCGGAAAGCTTAAAATTGGAGCCAAGGCTGTTCCAGCGGCGGCGGCTTTCGGCAAGACTTCATGCGCGGATTTTTGCGTAATAGACGGCGTTGCCAAGCTCGAGAACGGCGCAAAGCTCGAAATTTCCGCATACGGGGCAAATGACGCCCAAAAACTCGCAGCAGACGCCTCCCGCGCCCAGATTTTGGCCGCCCTTATAGATACTGCCGACGTAAAGGCGCTCGCCCCGACCTTAAAAACAATAACCAACGTAGTATTGATAGTGCCCTCACCCGCGGACGGCCGCCACAGCGTGGGCGAAGCGCGAATGTTTGCAGCCACCCTGCGTGAATTTGGCATAGACGCGCCGATATGGCTTAAATTCGACAAGTCCATCGCCGTAAATCCCGAAGCCGACGAGATGGGGCTCTTGAACGAGGCCGCCATATATATCGGATCCCTAATGGTGGACGGCATAGGCGACATCGCTTCGGTCGAAATAACGGGCGATCCCCAAAAAGACGCCAAATATTGCCTCGCAATACTCCAAGGTGCGCGTGCGCGCCGCTCAAAGGCCGAGTATATCGCATGCCCGAGCTGCGGGCGCACCCTGTACGATATTCAAGACGCATTTGCCAAAATACAGGCGGCGACGAGCCACCTAAAAGACGTCACAATCGGTGTAATGGGCTGCATTGTAAACGGCCCCGGAGAGATGGCAGACGCCGACTTCGGGTATGTAGGCGGAGCTCCCGGTAAGATAAACCTCTATAAAAACAAAGTCTGCGTTGAAAAAAACATTCCACAAGAAAAGTCCATAGAAAGGTTAGTTGAGCTAATCAAAAAAGAAGGTCGTTGGACTGAACCAAACGGAAAGTAAGCTTCCGCAAATTTTAAAAATTTGCAAACGCAGGATTGGCGGAAAATCCCCTCCTTAAAATAAAGAAACGCGCTTGTTGGGCGCGTTTTTTTTATTTTTTTGAAGGCAAAAATCAGGCGTTTTTTTCAAATAAAATGTTGCCTAAGCGCTAAGCGTATATAATATTACTAATATGCCGCCAACAAAGTGGGGGACTCTCTTTTTTTTGCGGGTTGACGCGGAGTCGGCGGCTTGAAATATCGGCGCAAAAAAGGCAGAAAATATCGGAAAATTTTACCGTAAAAACGGCCTTCCCCGCCCGAAAAACGAATTTAATAAAATAAATAAAAATGGCTGATACAAACAAACCTAACGACAATTACGACGCGTCAAAGATACAAAAGCTCGAAGGGCTCGAAGGCGTGAGAAAACGCCCCGACATGTATATCGGAGACACTAACGAAAGAGGGCTGCACCACTGCGTATTTGAAATTGTGGACAACTCGATAGACGAGGCCCTCGCCGGGTACTGCAATCTCATCAAAGTAAGCATTCACAACGACGGCTCATGCTCGGTGGAGGACAACGGCCGCGGCATACCGGTCGATATCCACCCCAAATATAAAATTCCCGCACTCGAGCTTGTAATGACAAACCTCCACGCAGGCGGAAAATTCGGCAAGGGCGCCTACCAAGTATCGGGCGGCCTGCACGGTGTCGGCGCAAAATGCGTAAATGCGGTGTCGGAATATTTTGAAGTCGAGGTCCGCAAGGGCGGAAAAATCTACAAAATGGAATTTTCCCGCGGTAAAACGACCATGCCCATGACCATCATCGGCAACACTAAAACGACCGGCACAAAAATAACCTTCATTCCCGACCCCCAAATATTCACTCTCACAAGAGAGTTCAAGTACGAGATTCTTTCCAAGCGCCTAAGGGAGCTCGCGTTCCTCAACCCGGGTATCACAATCGAACTCTCCGACGAACGCATAAACAAGCGCGAAACTTTCAACTTTAAAAACGGAATCTCCGAATACGTCCAATACCTAAACCGCGCAAAGGTGGTCGTAAACCCGAAAGTGATATACTTTTCGGGCGAAGCTCCCGCCGCGGAAGGTTCCGATTCCCTCATTAAAGTCGATATTGCCCTGCAATACAACGATTCCTACAACGAGCAGGTTTACGCCTACGCAAACTCAATCTTCAATATCGAGGGCGGAACGCATCTGAGCGGATTCAGGACGGCCCTCACCCGCGTAATAAACAACTACGCGAAGGCTAACGGCCTCATAAAGGACAAAGATCCCGCAATATCGGGCGACGACTGCCGCGAGGGGCTCACCGCAGTAATTTCAGTAAAAGTGCCCGAGCCGCGCTTTGAGGGCCAAACAAAAACAAAACTTTCCAACGGGGAAGTTGACGGCATAGTCCAAAAAATCGTCGGCGAAAAATTAAAGTACTATTTTGAGACAAACCCCTCAATCGCAAAAAAAATAATAGACAAGTGCGTCATGGCAGCGCGCGCGCGCGACGCCGCCCGCAAAGCGCGCGAGACAGTCCGCAAGACAGTCCTCTCCGCAGGCGGCCTACCAGGAAAACTCGCAGACTGCTCGGAAAAAGACCCGTCTTTGTGTGAGCTTTACATTGTCGAGGGCGACTCCGCTGGCGGTTCCGCCAAGATGGGGCGCGACAGAAAATACCAGGCCATTTTGCCGATAAGGGGAAAGCTCTTAAACGTCGAGAAGGCGCGCCTCGACAAGGTTCTAAACAACAATGAAATCCGCACGATAATCACCGCTTGCGGAACCGGCATAGGCGAATCCGGCGAAGGCGCGTTTGACGTCACCAAGGCGCGCTACCACAAGGTTGTTATTATGACCGACGCCGATGTTGACGGCTCGCACATCAGGACGCTGCTTTTGACTTTCTTCTTCCGCCAAATGCGCGGGCTAATTGAAAACGGATACGTGTACATTGCCCAGCCTCCCCTTTATAGAATAAAGAGAAAAAAGCGCGAGCAATACGTAATGAACGACGCCGAAATGAATAAAATACTTCTCACTCTCGGCTCGGAAGACGTCACCCTTACGCGCGTGCGCGACAATTTTGAGTTCCCGCCGCAAAAGGTTGACAAATTGGTTGAGATGCTCTCGCGCCTCGAAACGCTCGGGCACGGAATTACCCGCTATGCATGCTCGCTTTCGACGTATCTCGACACGAACCGCGATGGCAAGCTTCCCAAGTATATTGCCCGCGTTAGAACCGGCAACAAGGAGGAGTTCAAATACATATTCGACGAGGACGAACGCTCAAAATTCTTCGTGGAATACGGCAACTCCGAGGATATTTTTGAGGGCAACACAATCCGCGAAGTCGTGGACGAGCTTGGAAATAAAGTCCAACAGCGCATAAATGTGTACGAAATATACGAGGCGCACCAGATAGAAAAAATCCTCGCGGAATTCGCAAAAGTTGGGCTTGTAGTGCAGTCGTTCACACCCACCGAGGAGCCGCGCTACATCTTAACGGAAAACCTCGGCGCCGACAAAAAGAACGAGTACAAGCTGTACAGCATTCTCGAATTAGTCTCAAAGATACGCGAGCTCGGCAGAAGGGGGCTTAGCATACAGCGCTACAAAGGCCTTGGTGAAATGAACGCCAAACAGCTCTACGAAACAACTATGGACCCGAATAAGCGCTCATTCCTCAAAGTGTCGATTGACGACGCCGCCGAAGCCGACGCAACATTCTCGATGCTTATGGGCGAAGACGTTCCCATTCGCCGCGCCTTCATAGAAGACAACGCGCTCAACGCTTCGTACCTCGACATCTAACACCAAAATTTTTAAAAAATGTACACTGAAAACGAAACAATAATAAATACGAGCATTACCCAGATAATGCAAAGCGCGTACATCGACTACTCGATGTCGGTGATTATATCGCGCGCGCTGCCCGACGTGCGCGACGGCTTGAAGCCCGTGCAAAGAAGGGTTTTGTACGCAATGCTGCGCGAGGGCCTTTTGCACAACCGCCCGTTTGACAAATGCGCGGGCGTCGTAGGGGAAGTTTTGAAAAACTACCACCCGCACGGCGACTCATCCGTTTACGACACGCTTACAAGGCTCGCGCAGGACTGGGTTATGCGCTATCCCCTCGTAATGCCGCAGGGCAACTTCGGCTCGATTGAGGGCGATAGCCCCGCCGCATACCGATACACGGAATGTAAGCTCGCAGAAATAGCGGAAGATTTGCTTGCGGATATAGACAGCGACACCGTCGATTTCATGCCCAACTACAAGGAAACGACGACCGAGCCCGTCGTCCTACCCTCCGCCCTTCCCACTCTGCTTATGAATGGCTCAACGGGCATAGCAGTCGGCATGACAACAAATATTCCGCCGCACAACCTCGCGGAGTTGATTGACGGAATCTGCATGCTAATCGACAATCCCTCTACTCCATTCGAGGAATTGCAAAAGGTCATAAAAGGCCCCGACTTCCCGACCGGCGGCGTAATAGTCGGCAGAAACGGCATCGACAGCTACATGAAAACCGGGCGCGGCATTGTAAAGATACGCGGTGTCGCAAACGTCGAGGAGTTGAAGAACGGCAAGGAGCAGATTGTCATTACGGAAATTCCCTACAACGTTAACAGAAACTCTCTGGTTGAAAACATTGCGCAGCTCGTCACGGACAAAGTCTTGACGGAGGTTAGCGACATCAGAAACGAGTCGGACGAAAATACGCGTGTGGTAGTCGAATTAAAGCGCGGGGAGTCGCCGAGAGTCGTGCTCAACAAGCTTTTTAAGCACACGCAGCTTGAAGCGTCGTTCGGCGTAATATTGCTCGCGCTCGACAAGCGCAAGCCGAAGTTGATGAATATGCGTGAAATGCTCGAATGCTACATCGAGCACCGCAGGGAAGTCGTTTACCGCCGCACTTGCTACCTATTGCGCAAGGCCGAAGACCGCGCCCACATACTCGAAGGCTACAAAATCGCCCTAAACAACCTCGACGATTTCATAAAAATCATAAGGGCGTCGAAGGACAGGGACGAAGCCAAGGGCGCTCTAATGGCAAAATATCCGCTCTCCGAACGCCAAGCAAACGCAATACTCGACTTGCGACTCCACCAGCTGACAGGCCTCGAGCGCGAGAAAATCGAGAACGAATATCTGGAATTGATGAGGCTCATTGAAGAGTACAACTCCATTCTTAAAAACGAGAAAAAACTGCTTTCCGTAATAAAGAAAGAGCTTCTGCAAATGCGTGAAAAATATCCCTCCCCGCGCAAGACCCAGTTTATGGCCGCGGAAGGCGAATTCCGCATGGAAGACGTCATTGCAAACGAAGGCTGCATAATCTCCGTTTCCCACAACGGGTTTATAAAGCGCACGAGCGTAAGCGCATACCGCTCGCAGAAGCGCGGCGGCAAAGGCGTCATCGGCAGCGGGCAATACGACGAAGACTTCATCGAGCATATCTTTACGGCCTCTACGCACGACTACATTATGTTCTTTATGAATAACGGCCGCGTGTACGTCGAAAAAGTCTATGAGATTCCCGAAGGCACGCGCATATCAAAGGGGCGCTCTATAAAAAATGTACTCGCGCTCCAGCCCGACGAAAAAGTCGCCGCAATGATTTGCGTCAAAAACCTCGACGACCAGCACCACTCGCTCGTTATGGCGACTAAAAACGGCGTCGTGAAAAAGACGATTCTGTCCGAATACAAAAATTGCCGCAAGGGCGGAATAATAGGCATAACTCTTGACGAAGGCGACGACCTCATAGGAGTTGTCCTCGCGGAAAACGAAGCTAATATCATTCTTGTGACATACGCGGGAATGTCCATACGCTTCAACGAGACCGACCTCCGCGCGCAGGGCCGCGCAACACGCGGTGTAAAGGGTGTCACTCTCAAAAAGAAAAACGACTGCGTCAAGGCGATTGTCGTTGTAGATCCCAACTCCACGCTGCTCATAGCCGGTGAGATGGGCCAAGGCAAAAGAACTTCGTACGATGAATACCGCCTGCAAAACCGCGGAGGCTCGGGAGTTATCGCCATAAAGACCCACGGGGTCGCGGGCGCACTCTCCGTTAAGGAGGACGACGAAATAATGATGTTTACGCAGGGTGGACAGGCAGTTCGCTCACCGGTGAAAGGCATTCGGATAATAGGACGCACTACACAGGGCGTAAGGCTCATAAACCTCGCTGAAGGAGACAAGCTTATCGGAATTTGCAGGATAATCGACGCAAAAGACGACGATATAAATGCGTCGGAAACGCCTGATGACGCTGGCAATCCCCCCGAAGAAGCTCCCCAAGAGGCGTAAAACTTTAAGGGCGTCTAAAAAACGCCCTTTTTTTATGAACTTCAAAAAACTCCAAAAAATGTCCGATTTAAAAGAGGCTGCATTGAGGGAGGAAGTCCGCGCGTTTTTGGAAAAATTTCCAAAGCGCGGAGGCCCTGTTATGGCGCGGGCGATTTTTGACGCGAAAGACGGCAAAAATAAAATGCTAAACTTGATTCGCGCACAGCGCAACGCCGGCGCGGAAAATATAAGCGCCCAAAACTATTTTGAGACGCCAATGGAAGTCGGCAACGGGCAATCCATTAAAATCAGGGTATACAACGCCGAGCCTGAAAGGCCTAAAACCGCTCTTATATACCTGCACGGCGGGGGCTGGACGATAGGCTCCGCGCAAACCTGCGCCAAAGTATGTTCCGACTTCTCAAAAGATTTCACGGTAATCGTGCCCGAATACAGACTCGCCCCGGAGCACCCCTACCCCGCGGCGCTCGACGATGTTCTTTCCACCGTCAAATGGGCTCTTGAAAATTCTAAGCGGCTCGGAATTTTAAATGGGGACTTTTTTATGTGCGGAGACAGCGCGGGCGGGCATCTCGCAATTACCTCCGCGCTAAAAAGCATCTTACAGAAGCTCCCGACTCCCGCAAAACTCGCGCTATTCTATCCGGTGACGAGCATGTTTTACAAAGGAGATTCGTGGGATAGATTCGCTTCCGGATATGCGCTAGATGCCGAGGCAATGGAGGCCTTCAACTGCGCATATTGCGGAGATATTTCTGCGAGGCGCCAGCCATGCGTCTCTCCGCTTGAATTTGCCGATTTAAAAGCCTTCCCTCCGACAATAACCATATTTGCCTCCCACGACATACTGCGCGACCAGTGCGAACAATTCGCAAAAAAACTCGCCGAAGCCGGCGTGCCGTCGCGCTGCGCATGCATAGAGGGTGCGCCGCACATTTTTATGACTATGCCGGGCATGGAGGAATGCTACAACGAGGCGTTTAAACTTGCCCGCGACTTTCTAATTTCCGATATGCCGCGCGAATAGAGCGCAAATAGGTTTCGGCTTTACGCTCTAATAATAGGGGTATAAAAAACTACATTTTCCCGGCTTCGAGAACAAGCCCGTAGCGCAAATTGCAAAAAGTGTGCGTCAAGCTCGGCGCGCCAAGTTTTCGCATAAGGGCATAAATGCACGCAAAAGCCGCGGGAACTATGTCTGTGCGCCCTTTGCTTACGGCGTATTTGCTCTCACGCACGTCAGAGTCGCAAAAGCAGACCGCATCTAAAAGTATGTGCATTTGGTCAAAACTAATGACATTTTCCCCGCCGCCAAGCCCGAGCGCTTTTTTAGCAAATCGCGCGGCAACTACTGCGCCTCCCGCCCCGACAAGCGTTTTAAAGCTCGGAACTGACGCGCCGAATGCATTTTCCATCACCATGTCGAAAAAATTATCCAAGAACGAGAGTTCTGCAACAGTAAGCGCTTTTTGGGGATTATTTATAAATCTGCGGGTTACATTTACAGCTCCAACAGGCAAGCTTAGGCATTTGTCCATTTCCCCGCCGCTTCCAAAAACTACTTCAAGGCTTCCGCCGCCCAAATCGAAATACGCAGTCGGCTCCGTGGAATCTATGGAGGGGTCTGACATCGCGCCGAGATACGAAAGCCTTGCTTCGTCGTTTTCGCCCAAAATCCGCACTTTTGTACCGCATATATTAAAAATATCATCGGCTGTTGACTGCCCGTTTTGGGCGAGCCTGAAAGCGGAGGTTGCAACGGCGTACGTCTTAAAATTTTTAGAAAAATTGCGGGCGGCGGATTGGAACTGCGATATACAGGCTGCTGCAAGCTCCGCTGCGTTGGGAACCAAACCTGCGGATTCCATTGAAGACACTCGCGAGTTTTTAGTTTCCTCGTAAATTCTTTCAACGCTTCCGTCGGGATTGGCGCGGCCTAATAGGCATTTTATGGTGTTCGAGCCTATATCTACAGCAAGTATATTTTCGGAGGTCATAATTTAAAGTCCCCCGGTGCCACTATAACGGTAAACTCGCCTTTTGTTGAAGCGTTTTTCAATTCAGCGCAAACTTCGCGGAGAGTTCCTACAAAAAATCTTTCGTAAATCTTTGAAATTTCCTTGGCGAAGCACACGACTCTTTCCCCTCCAAAAACTTCAAGGGCGTCGTCGGCAAATTTCTCGATTCTGTACGGTGACTCGTAGAAAATAAGCGTGTGAGGAAAATCGGCGTATTTTTCAAAAAAAGCCTTTCGGGCAGATGTCTTTGGAGGAAGGAAACCCGCGAACAAAAAAGAGTCGCTTGGAAGCCCCGACGCGCATAAAGCGGAAATAAAAGCGCACGCGCCCGGTATGGGCACAACCTTTATTCCCGCGCGCCTACATTCGCGCACTATCCTAAAGCCGGGGTCGCTTATGCACGGAGTTCCGGCGTCGCTTAATAGCGCAATGTTTTTGCCCTCCATTAGCTTTTCAAGCAATGCGGGGGCAGCGGATTTCTCGCGGGAATTCTCGTTTACGAACATAGTTTTCTTTATGCCGAGTTTTCCCAGAAGTCCGCCCGTCACTCGGGTGTCTTCGCAGGCGACCAGGTCGCATTCCGCGAGCGTGCTTTTTGCCCTGTCTGATATGTCGGCGAGATTTCCTATTGGCGTCGCCACAACATAGAGAATGCCCGGTTGCATGTCAAAACGCGCCGAATGGCTCAAACATTTTGCTAAACTCGGAAATCTCCGCCTTTAAGTCGGAAAATTCTTCGCAGTCAAAAGCGCCGCATGCGAGCAAATCCAAAAGCGGGGTTTTTACAAAATCCCTCTCGCGCCAGCGCGGATGCGGCACAGTAAGCTCGGCGTTTGAAATCGATTCGCGCCCGTAAAAAATTATGTCTATGTCTATCGGGCGCGGGCCGTTTGCAAAATTCTCCTCCCTCCCAAGCTCCCTTTCAAGGCGTTTGCATTGCCTAAGCAACTCCATTGGCTCAACCAAAGTTTCGCCGAATACCGCGGCATTTAGAAAGTCCCTCTGATCCTCATAACCAACTGGAGGGGTGCTATATATGCGCGACTTCGCCGAAAATGCGCAAAATTCTTCGAGCATTGAAAGCGCCTTTACGAGATTCTCGCGGCGGTTGCCCATATTAGAGCCCAGCGACAGAATTATTTTTGTTGCCTTCACTTTATGTAATCCTCTCTTTTCCTCCGTATTTTAACGGAGATTTTTTCAAAATCGTACCCCACATCGACTCCCAATTTCGCGACTTCAATTTCCGCTTCTGCAAGGTTTTTAAACCTCGTAAAAAGCCTTTCCGCTATCGTGTCGGCGAGCTTTTCTATCAGCCTTACGCTTTCCCCCGACAACACTCCCTCCGCTATCGCCATCGCGGCGGGATAGTCTATCGTCATAGACAAATCGTCTGTTTTGGCGGCCGGGCCAAGATTTAAAAAAAGGCGCATCGAGACTTCAAAATCCCGCGATTCGTCGCGCTCCGCCGCAAAGCACCCGTGTTTGCCGGAAAGTTTTATCTTTTCTATTATTATTTCGTCCATATTTCCTTAATTGTAAGCGCGGTTTTTACGGCGTTTAAAGTCTTTTTTACGTCGTGCACGCGCAGTATGTCTGCAAAATCGTTTAGCGCCGCAATTGCGCCCACTGAGGCGGTGGCGTCGTCCCTGTCGGAAAAATCGTCCCCGACTATTTTAGAAAACATAGACTTGCGCGAAACCCCAAGCAAGATTGGAAATCTTAATTTTCTTAGACCTTTGAGGCGCGCTATAAGTTCTACATTCTGGGGAAAAGTTTTGCCAAAGCCGATTCCAGGATCAAGTATAATATTTTCCGTACAAACCCCTTCCTCCAAGGCTGCGTATATTTTTCGGCGCATATTATCCAAAAATTTTTCAAAAAAGTCCGACTTTATCTCTGAACCTCTATTGTTGTGGGTTATTACAAGCCCGCAATCGAGCTTAGCGGCAACTTTAGCCATTCTGTACTCTCCGCTAATATTGGAAACTACATCGTTTATTATAACCGCTCCCGCTTCCACCGCCGCCGCGGCGACTGCAGGCTTATAGGTGTCGGCCGACAGCACAACATCTGGAAATTTTGCGTGGACCGCCTCGACTGCTGGAATTAGGCGCGTAAGCTCCTCCGACTCGGATACTATTTCCGCCCCTGGGCGGGTCGATTCAGCCCCAATGTCGATGATTGCGGCGCCGCTATCAACCATTTCCCCCGCCTTTTTGAGAGCCGCATCGATAGACGCGTATTTCCCGCCGTCGGAAAACGAGTCCGGAGTGACGTTTAGTATGCCCATTATAACTGGGCGCCCGCAGCTAAATATTTCCCGAAGTTTTCGCATTTTTTAGATATTGCAAATATTCGCCGATGTCCTCGCGGCGCGTTTGGATATAGAGTGAGCGCGCCATTGCAATCGCAGAATTTATATCTCCGGTTTTAACCGCGACCGACATCAAGCCGATTTTCGCCGCAACTGCGTAGGATTCGTCTTTTCCCGCCCTTTCATAATAGATTTTTGCCGCGTTGAAGTCACCCTCAGCAAAGTATATTTTAGCAAGCTCAAAACATGCGAGCGGGTCGTCGGGCGCGGATTCTACGCACTTCAAAAAATCCCTCTTTGCTTCGCCCTTTTTGCCAAGAGCCATATTTGCAACCGCCCGTATGCGCGATTTTTCATTAGACTCCGGCAGTTTTGACAGCAATTTTAGCGATTTTTCCGATTCCCCGGAATGGGCAAGCGCCTTTGCGGCTTCCAAAAGCCTTTCCCTATAGCCCTCCGACTCGTAAATTTTTGCAGCCTCTAAGTACGCCTGTTTTGAAAATAAAATATCGGCGCAAATAACTTGCGTTTTTTTACGGTCGGCGTCTGATTCCGGCACCATCGAGAACGCCGCAATCGCACCCGCGGCGTCCTGCAATTTCGCCCTGCACTTGCCCAATAGTTTAAGCGCTGCGGCATCTGGAAATTTTTTGTTTAGAATGTCCTCGCATATTTTCGCGGCCTGCGCGCACATATCGAGGTTGAATAAATAAAAAGCCTTGGCGTAAAGCGCGTCGAGCCTCTCCGGGGACTGGATTAGAGCCTGCTCTACACAGCTCAATGCCGCCGAATAGTCGGCGCGGCGCGCGGCGTATGCGGCAAGCCATAAAAGTATGTCTATATCCGAATTTCCGGAGAGCGCGAGAGCCTTAGCAAAATTTTCGCGGGCCTCTTTTTCCTTTCCTATCCTATCGAGCGAATACGCCAGATTTTTGCGGGCGGCAAAAAAGTTTGGCATTTTTTCGAGAGCGGAAGAATAGGCAGCAGCAGCAGCCTCAAAGTTTCCGCTGCGATATTGAAAATTCCCGAGGGTAAACGGCATAGCCGCACTGCAATTTTCCTCTCCGGCCGCCTCCATGAGTATTTTTATGCTTTCGTCGCTTTGAGCGGAGGCTTTTTTTAGAATTGCAGCCTCGCGCTTTGTCACTGTCGGGATATTGCCGAAAGGCGACTCCAACGCATTTTGCCCCAATGCCGCAAGGCATGGACAAGCTAATAAAATCGCGTAAAAAATAATTCTCATTTTATTTCTGAAATTTTAAACGGAACCGGCAGTATGAACTGCGCGCGAACCTTTTTGCCGTTTTTCATGGGAGATTCATATAAAAATTTCGACACAGCCTCTTTTGCAGCCTCCGCAAATAAAGTATTTGTGCAACGCTCCACGTCAAGCACCTTGACGCTCCCATTTTCGTCTATCTCGACAAGCAACCTTGCTTCGCCAGAAATCCCGCGCTTAAATAACTTTGGCGGATATTTTACGCGGACGGATTTTAAAAGTTTTGGGATTGAGTCGAGCTCCGATAATTCGAAAACAGGATTTTCAAACGTCTGTCCGCCCACCTGCGCAAACTCAATTCCTTCCGTGTCGGCGCCGCCTATGGAAAATTTCGCGGGAGAATCAGAAATTGCGGATATGTCCGCAGATATATCGCCTGAAAAATTTTTTACAGCCGTTGTCTGCGAAGGCGAAAAGCCCCTAAGGCTTATTTTCTCCGACGATTCCGCAGGCCGCGGTTTTTCCGGGCCAACCTCTGCAGCGTAAACCTTTGTGTACTCGACAGGCACTTTTTTTGTTTCGACGCCCGTAAGCGATATCGGAAGTATCGAAAACGTTCCGAACGCCAATAGAGCCGCCAATGCGAAGGCGGCGGCTTTGTTTTCAGGTATGTCGAAAGTTGCCTTCATTTCTTTCGCGTCGCAACAAATATCTCCTTTGCACCGCACTCTTTTGCGCAATCCATAACCTCGACAAGGCGCTTTACCGAAACGGTTGCGTCGGAATTTATTACAAGCGCCTCGCCAGACTTAGACAGGCGCGCTTCGAGGGCGGGTTTTAAAGAATTTATGCCGTATTTTTCCCCGTCAAGCAACACGCTTCCATCGTAAGTTATCGCGACATTCACCGCATTTGAATCGGGGGTCTGGGAATTTTCGGCAGATGGGACATCGACGCCCATTGCGTCGTTGTCGGCAAACACCATCGTCACAATAAAAAATATAAGCAGTATAAAAATGACGTCTATTAGCGGCGAAATATTTATCGCCGACGCCGGTTCCTCGTCTTCAAATCTCGGCCTCCTAAGACTCATGCCGCCGCCTCCGAACGTATCATTTGCGACTCTCTGCGCGAAAGTATTGCGAGAATTTTAGACGCCAGCGCCGACGCGCATATGGCAATAATCCACGAAGGGATAGCCACCACAAGCCCCGCCTGCGTCGTTATGAGCGCCACAGATATGCCGTCCGCAACCCCTTGCGGATTCTCTCCCGCCGAAGCTATGCTTGCGCACATTCCAGAAACCGTTCCGAGCAGCCCGATGAGCGGCGCCACTGACGAAAGCACTTTTAGAAATAAAATGCGCCTGTCCACCCCGCCCATGAGTTCCATTCTAAGCCGCGGGAAAATTTTCTTTGCGTCATGCGGAAGCTCGCGCGAGGTTATAAAGTTTTTAAGCGCCGCGTCGAAAAGCTCGTCCGAGTCGCACACTCTTTTTATTTTGGAAAGCCTTATGCACACCCCAACCCCTGAGTAGTAGAGATAAAACGCCAGCACGGCAAGTGGCGCCATCAGCAAGCCGCCCGCCTGAAAAGTTTCGCAAAACGCCTTAAAAAAATCTTCCATTTAATTTCCGCTTAAATAAGACGACGCTATTTTTTCCATGTCAGACAGCACGGACTTTGCGCGGCGGGAAAATATCGCATGCGCCACATATGCAGGGATTGCCACCACGAGCCCGTACTCCGTCGTAATGAGCGCCTCGCTTATTCCGGCGCTTATAAATTCCGCTTGCCCCGCACCGGAAAACGACAAATCACCAAAAGTTTTTATGATGCCCGTCACCGTCCCGAGAAGTCCGAGCAATGGCGCGACTGCCGCCGATACGGAAAGCACCGACAATCCCGAAAAGAGCTTTTCGCCAGCAGAAAGCATCGATTCGTAAGAGACCTCTTCGAGGGCTGCCTGCGATAGGTTTCTCGACTCTATCAAGTCTGTCAAAAGACGCGAATACGGGAACCCCGAAGAGGATGCGATTCCAAGGGCCGCGGATTCGTCGCCTTTTGAAAGAGCCTGTTTAATTTTTCCCGCGACACCTTCGGGAGCCCTCCGCACCCGCAAAAAATACGCAAGTTTTATAAGAAATACAAGCGCCGATAAAAACCCGAGCAATAAAATCGGATACATCCAAATTCCACCGAGCGATATTTCCTCCGCGATACTGCGCGCATTTTTTTCCGCGCTAAAAACTGCGCCGGAAGATATGTCGGCGGGCAGAGAACTTTTTTTGCCGCCGGCGAAATCGCGAATATCGCGCGCAAAGCTTTCGCCGTACAGCACGCCTTCCGAATCTACAAACCCCGCTCGTTCGGGCGATATAAAATAGGCGAACGCCCCGATGCGAAAAATCTTCCCGTCAACTTTTTCGCGCGAAGATATTGGAACTGCCGCAAAAGCGCGGGGCTCCAAAGGATTGAATAGGGATTTTAGCCAAAAATCCCCCTCCCTCCGAATAACATCAAACGATTCGGACGCCGAGGAACGCGCGGCAACCGTCTGCAATTCGGGGAAAAAAGATGTCCTAAAATCCCTCATATCCGCCGCGAGTTCTCCCGCGCGGGAATCGCAGAAAGCCGCCGCAGATGAAAGCGACGCCCTCTCCACTATGGACGCCCTCAATGCTTCTTCCAGCTCCCGCAATTTTCTTATTTCTTTCGATAGGGCGTCGAGCTTCGATTTCTTTTGGGAGATTTTTTCCAAGCGCGATTTTCTGAAATCGTCGAGTTTTGCGCGCGAGCTTTCGACGGACTTATATGCCGCGTCTTTCATATCGGAGGCATTCGCTTTCATATCAGAGGCATTCGCAAACAAGGCTGCGAAAGCGAGCATTGCAATAAAAATTCTCATTTTTTGGCCTCCGCCGGCTTCTCTATTTTTATTTCCGCAATGCCCGATTTATCGGATTTGCCTGAGGCTTTTACAAACAAACCTGTGCGAACCAATCCGTCTTTGAGCGAAAGTTCGCGGTCCGCCGTTCTGCTCCGCGCGTAGAGAGAGGCAAATTCCCTAAACTTTTCGTTGACTGTTTTTGATTCAAAGTCGCGCTTTGCAAGCGGAGATATTTTTGAGTTTAAAGAAAAAAGTTTTTCGGAAAGCTTAGAATATAGAGTGTCGAGCATCTTGGAGATAGCGCCAAAGGCAGCTTCGTCCCTCGATATTTTTTCGGCCGCCGCGGCATCGTTTTTTGTTGCGGATTCGAGCCTTTTTTGGAGGGAATCTGTTTTTTTCTTTAACTCCGAAACGAGCGCTTCGGAAGCGGAAATTTCCGCGTCAAGCATCCGTTCTTCGTCGGCGAATTTCGCCCTTTCTTCGGCAAGCTCCATTTTTAGCCTCGCGTCCTCCCTCAACAGGGCGTCGAGTTCGTTAAAATCGCCGCCGTACGCGGACACCGCCGCGCAAGCAGACATCAGCAATGCTAAGATAAAAGGCATATTAATCCAACTTTATCCTCAAAAGTTTTGTTTCCTTGTAGTCCTCCGAAAGTATTACCATTTCCTTTACGGATTTGTCGGAGTTTATTTTTGAAAGAATTTCGACAGCCTGCTTGTACGATTTTATGGGCACGGAATTTATTTCCCTTATGATCTCGGAGCGTCCCAAACCGTTGGGCTGAGCGGAACTCGCGGGGCTGTTGGGCTTCACAAACTGGACGACCGGCGCGTCAATAATCGGCTTTTGCATATTGCGCGCCATGGCGTCGTTTATGATAAATTCCCTTATGGAAAATCCGAGTCGCTTAAAATAGACGTAGTCGCTTTCGCGGAATTCGCGAGGATAAGCGGCTGCGGTAAATTCAACAGCCTTCTTTTCCCCGTCTCTGAGCACCTCCATCTTATACTTTTCCCCGGGTTTTAGATTTTCCATCTTAAATATGAAGGCAGCCAAAGTATAACCGTCCGCCTTCATTCTCGGAAGCTCTTTCCCTTCAAACGATACAATCATGTCTCCGCGTTTAAGGCCCGCTTTTTGCGCCGGAGAGTCTTCAAATACCCTGCCTATTACCACTGCGCCTATATTTTCTATCCCCAGAAACTTTGCCGCATCGCGCTTGACGGCCTGTACGTCGGTTATTCCAAGCCACCCTATTTTATCACCCACCGGCTTTGACGGCACTCTTTGCGATATTTTCTTAAAATTTTCAGGTTTGATGAACATTCGGGTTAGCATATCGTCCCAGAGTTCGACACGTCCGCCTTCGCCGTTCTTTAAATATAGCGTGTAGGAATCTATCGCAGCCGACTGCCCCCAGCCCGCAAAATTGCCCTCTAAGTCAAAGGCCGGCAGCCCCACGCCAGCCACAGGGCGCTCGGACATAATCTCGCCCTTGTGCGACAAATTTTTAGCAGAGACATAGCTTTTGTATAGCAATGGAGTATTGTCCATATCTGCGGCGAGCAGAATGCCCCATATCTCCTGCCCTACGGAAACTTCTGCCGGCTTAAAATCGGTTATTGGACGAAGGCCTTGCGGCAATCCGTCCCTTAATTTTATGAAATACGCCCCCCACGGAACGTCCATTCCAAGAAAATCCGCCTTGTAGCCGTCGGAATCTCCGCCCTCAAAATATACGCGAAAATCTTTTAAATTTGACGGGCGCGAATAATACGGAATTGCCGCCGGGGGCAATATTATAAGCCCGTCTTTGTTTACAACCGTGCCGAAAACCGTCACTTCATTGCGGTTCTCTTCAAGCTCTATTATATACTTTATTGTCGCGCAAGTTTTCGCGCGTTCGGCAAACATTTTTTCAAAATCGACGCCGTCCGCAAATAGCGAGGCCGCGGCGATTACAAAAGCTATAAATATACAATATATCCGCATGCATTACAGTATCGCAACTTCCATATCCCAACGCAAACATTTTAGTCGAAAAAAAATTTTTATTAAAGTCCGTTCTTTGTCTTGATTGAACAAATTTTTATCCATAAGATTTTTTATGGAAAAAAACTTTTGCTCACCATGAATTTTTAATTCTATGAAATATAAACTCTCCATAATAATTTTATCTGTTTTATCTATTCTATCCATTCGCGCATTCGCCCAATATCCGTGGAAACCTTTCGGCAAAAATGTCCAAACCTCCATTTCAAGCGGCGGCGTATTGAAAATCCAAGGAAAAACGGGGGACTCCTCTGCCGGTTTTTCTGCCGAAGCAAAGCTAAAACCGGCGTCGTCTTATGCGCTTTCATTCTTGGTTTCGGGAAATTCGACGGGAGGTGCGATTATTTCAGGCACACAATTTATAAACAAAACTTTCTCCCATACAGGAGGGCCGTTTGCCGAATGCCGAATGCTCTTTTCCACAACTGAAAATCCGACGCTAATCCAGTCAATTTTGCGCCTCGGCGGCTGGCAGACGAGCTCTTCTCTCGAATTTAAAGACGTTAAAATATCCGAATATCTTCCTGTATTGCAAAAATCCGACTTTCCGAAAATGTCGCCTTCGGAATGTATTAAAGACGGCATATACAAGTACGATTCGCAATGGCAAAACGGATACGACGTTTTCGACAAAGTCTCCGTCTCCTCCGGTACGTATTTTAACGATAACCGCTGGGTGCTCCAAAAGGGAGAATCTGTGACTTTTGTATTTGAACCCTACAGATACAGACAGTCCGACGCGGAAATTGACGTTTCTATATCCTACAACCCCTCGGGACTCCCACTACAAATCTCTGCTTCTGCCGACGGAAAAACTTTTCGGGAAGTCGCAGAAATTAAATCGTCCGGAAATTCCCTGAAACTTCCAAAAGATTTATTTCCGGCGGGGAAAATTTTTTTAAAGTTTAAAACTGTCGGCGAAAAAAACGGACAAATTCAAATAAACAAGCTCAACTACCGCGCTCCTATAATAGGTACCGCCGCGGACGTTCAAAACAGGCTCGCCGGCGCATTTTATATTGGGCTTTCCGAAGATGTAAAATTAGACATCTCTTCCGCCGTCTGCGACTCTAAAGAAATAAGGCTTTTATTAAGCCCGGGCTCTAATGCGGAATTTTCGGCAGATATTGAACCTCTTGAAGGAAGCCCGTCAAAACTGCGAGGGTTGCGCGCGAATCCAAACGAAAGCGGCGTCGTAAAAATCCCGTTACCGCTAAAACTTTCGGATTTGAAAAAAGTAAAAATTGCGGCAAAAGATAAAAATTGGTCGGCAACCTACGAATCAAAGGAGTCAACACCCGCCCTCATTAAGCGCGACATTTACGGATTTAATTTATTCGATTCAGACCAGCTAAAAATCTGGTCAACCCCCGCTGAAATAAAAATTTCAAGGGAATGCACTCCCCCTAAAAATACGGGGAAAGTTTTAAGCATTTCCGCCGCCGCAAACGACTGCGAATCGGCTCAAATTGTTTTTAGGGCAAAAAAATCAGGCAATTTAAAAATAGAAATATCCGACTTAAAAAATGCGGAAAGCGGCGCAAAAATTCCTGCTTCAAATATAGAGCTCTTTTGCGTGGGATACGTCCCCGTATCGCAGCCGACAGACATTCTTGGCGAGAAAAACGATTGGCCGGATCCGCTTTTTCCCATAAAAACAGGGGAATTGAAAATAGAAAGGGGGAAAACCCAACCGCTTTGGATTAGATTCAACATACCTAAAAATACTCCCTCCGGGAATTACACAGGCACTCTAAAAATTGCCTTTGGAAATTTTTCAAAAAAAATTCCAGTGTCTGCAAAAATTTACGGATTTGAACTTCCGGATACCCCTGCCGTGCGATCCGCCTTTGGGGCTTTTGAAAGGGGATTTTTGCCTTTTTATAAAAATCCAAAAGCCGTCGCCGGAAAAGTGGACAGACAGATAAAAACAAAACTCTCAAAAGCTCACATATCCCCATATAACTCCATCGCGCCAAAATTCGACCTACAATACCCAAGCGGCGACAAATCAAAAACCCCGAAAGTTGTTTTCGACTGGAAGGAATTTGACGAGAAAACGCGCTCGCTAATTTCCGAATACCATGTAAACGCAATAAATCTTCGGGTTGCAGGTATAGGAGGCGGCACATTCCACGCCAGAACGCCCGCGCAAATAAGGGGAATAAAGGAATCCGACCCGCGCTACGAAACAGTGCTTGCCGACTACCTCGGGCAGATTGACAGCCACTTGCGCGAAAACGGCTGGACCGGTATTTTTTACACATACACTTTCGACGAGCCTTCTGAAAAAGACTATCCTTTTGTAAAAAGAGAGCTCGACAAAATAAAAAAATACGCTCCCCATATAAAAGTAATGCTCACAGAGCAGCCCGTAAAATATCTCGAAAATTCCGTTGATATATGGTGCCCCGTGACAGGCCAGCACTCGCCCGAGGACTGCAATAAACAGATAGAAAAAGGAAAAGAAATATGGTGGTACATATGCATGCAACCCCAAGCGCCCTATGCAGGCATATTTCTCGACCACCCCGGAATAGACTTGCGCGTATGGTTGTGGCAAAGCTTTAAGTACGGCGTAAACGGAATTTTAGTTTGGGATAGCACTTATATGAGCAGCAAAACCGCATATCCTGATTCCACCCAAAACACATATTTAGATCCAATGAGCTGGGCCACCGGATACGGCCTCCCCAAAAACGCAAAAAGCCCCTGGGGCAACGGCGATGGCAGGCTCTTTTATCCTCCGCAATCCATGGCAAAAGGAGAGCTTGCTGACGACAAAGATGAGATAGTCGAAACAATCAGGCTTGAAATGCTGCGCGAAGGCATAGAAGACTACGAATACCTAAGCATTCTAAAAAAACTTATCGAAAAAAATGCCGATAAGCTCGACACCCCAAGCCGAGCGCGCTACAGCAAGCTGCTCGAGATTCCCGAAACCATTACGCACTCCATGAAAGAGTTTTCATACGACCCCAAGTTTATCCGCGCCCATAGGGAAAAAGTCGCAAAAGCAATCGAAAAACTGCTTTTGATAAAATAGGTCATTGGCAAACAACTACAAAAAAAGCTCCCTTTCGGAGCTTTTTTTGTTTCGGCGCAAATGTAGATAGCGATACTTTTTGCGCTCTATGTTTTGCCGAGCTTTTTGCGCTCAGCGTGAAGATTATATACCAAATGCCTTATTTTACGAGGCATTCGGCAATTTGCACGGCATTCAGCGCCGCTCCCTTCCAGAGTTGGTCGCCCGCAACCCAGAAAGACAGGCCGTTTTCAAAAGCCAAATCCTTCCTTATCCTGCCAACGCCGCATTTTACTTTGCGCTGGTACATCAAAGGCATCGGGTATTTTTTCTGCGAGACATCGTCGTCAAGCTCCGCTCCCGGGAAGGCGGCAATTACTTCGCGCGCCCTTTCTACGGATACGGGCTTCTCAAATTCGGCGTTTATCGCCACGCTGTGCGCCCTCATTACGGGCACGCGCACGCATGTTGTGGAGCACAATACGTTCGGTACGCCCATTATCTTGCGCGTCTCGTTGAGCATCTTCATCTCTTCCTTCGTGTAGCCGTTATCGAGGAATACGTCAACATGGGGAATAACATTGAACGCAATCTGGTAGGGATACACTGAAACCGGCATTTCTTCGCCCTTCGCGAATGCGCGAACCTGGTTTTCGAGCTCCTGCATTGCTGCAACCCCCGTGCCGGAAACAGCTTGGTATGTAGCCGCAAAAAACCTCTTTAAGCCGAACTCCCTGTGGAGGGGGCAAAGAGCCATTAGGGAAATAGCAGTTGTGCAATTGGGGTTGGCAATAATGTTTTTGTGCGAAGCCAGCGCCTCGGGGTTGACTTCCGGCACAACGAGCGGAACTTCCGGATCCATGCGGAATGCGGAACTGTTGTCTATGGCTATGCATCCGCGTTTTGCCGCCTCCGGAACGAGAATCTTCGAGACGCTCGCGCCGGCGGAAAAAATCGCGATGTCGAGGTTTTCGAAGCTCTCCGGTTTTGCCTCTTCCACCGTAAATGTTTGCCCATTGTGAGAAATTTTCTTGCCCGCGCTCCTCGCCGATGCCAAAAGTGTTAGTGAGGACATCGGAAAGTCTCTTGCAAAGAGAAGTTCTATGAGTTCTTGCCCGACCGCCCCGGTCGCGCCGACTATGCCTATTCTGTATTTCTTGTTCATGGATGATTTATCTAAAAAAATTATAGACGTTTGTAATGAATTAAAAGTATGCCCCACGCAACATTTAATTTACGTTTCAATAGCTCTCCAAAAACTTTTTCTCTACAAAGGTGGTGTTTTAGAGAAAATCTACCAAGTTTCAACCTCGCGCAATCCGCCCAGTTGCATTGAAAACTCTCTCGGAACGCCTACGGGCCTCCATAAAATCGACGGGAAAATAGGAGCCGGCGAGAAGCTCGGCACGGTTTTTAAAGGCCGAATCCCGCACGGGCTTGTCTGTGAACAGCCGGAACAGGAACGCAAAAAAAACCTAATCACAACGCGCATTATGCGCCTTAGAGGCCTCCAAGACGGCGTAAACTGCGGCGGAAAAGTCGACACCTACAACCGTTTTGTGTATATCCACGGCACAAACCAAGAGGACAAGCTCGGCTCGCCAAACAGCCACGGCTGCGTTCTCCTCTCAAATGCTGATGTCGCGGAACTTTTTGACCTTGTAGAGGACAATTCAATAGTATTTATTTCGGAAGAGTAAGAGATTTTTCAGATGCAAAGCGTTCTTATAGTTGACGACGAAAAACACACGCGCGACGGCCTTGTGGCTGCACTGGCCGACAATTACGATGTTCTCGCGGCGGCCAACGCCGACGAAGCCATAAAGCTACTCGACGCCGAAGAATTCGACGCCGTAATCACAGATTTCAGAATGTCGGGCAAATCCGGCCTAAGCGTAATCGACAAAGCCGCTTCCCTTCCCAACAAGCCCGCATGCATAATGCTCACGGCCTACGGCAATGTCGAGACGGCAGTCGAAGCGATGAAGCGCGGCGCGGCCGATTTCTTGTCCAAGCCGGTAGATGTTGACAAGCTTGAAAAAATTTTAAAAGACGCGCTCGACAAGCGGGAAGAAAAGCGCGCGGAAGAAAAAAAGATTCTCGAAAAGAACCGCGCTGAAGCGCAACATGCAAAAAAGCACATTCCTTCGGCGGTAGTAGCGGGAGCGCACTTTGAGCTTGGCGACATAATCGCCAACAGCCCCAAAATGCGCGAGGTTGTCGATCTCGCAACGCAGGTTGCCCACTCGAAGGCGACTGTCACCCTCACTGGCGAGACGGGCACGGGCAAGGAGCTTATCGCAAACCTAATCCATACGTCTTCGCCGCGCGCTGAAAAGCCGTTTATACCTGTACACTGCGCCGCCATTCCCTCAAATCTCCTCGAAAGCGAGCTGTTCGGCTACGAAAAAGGCGCTTTTACCGGCGCCGTGAACCGCCGGATAGGCAGGTTTGAGGCGGCGGACGGCGGCACAATTTTTCTTGATGAAATTGGCGAAATTGACGCCACAACACAAGTAAAACTCCTCCGCTTCCTCGAAACGAGGACGCTCGAGCGCATTGGCGGCAACCAAAGCATTAAAGTTGACGTGCGGATAATCTGCGCGACAAACAAAGATCTTAAAACGCTCGCAGAAAAAGGGGAATTCAGGGCCGACCTCTATTATAGGCTCAATGTTGTAGAGATAAACATTCCGCCGCTGCGCGAGCACCCCAGCGACATTCCAAGCCTCCTTGACGCCTACTCAAAATATTTTGCCGATGAGAATTCGATGGAGCCTGTCGTATTTTCTGCCGACGCCGTATCTGTCTTAAAAAAATATCCGTGGCCGGGCAATATCAGGGAATTGCGCAATTTCTGCGAGAAAACAGTCGTGATGAGCCCCGTCCGTGAAATAACGGCGGACAGGCTCGAAGCACGCTTTAAAAACGCCGAACTTCCGCCGCGCCCCGCCGCCGCGCACGGCAATCTTCCGCAGCTTCCAATGCCTACAAAAAAAGAAAGCGAAGAGGCCCTTATAAAGCAGGCTCTCGAAGCCGCCGGAGGCAATAAAAGCAAAGCCGCGGAAATACTTGGCATAAGCAGGCGCACTTTGTACAGAAAGCTCTCATCGACTGATACCGGGAATCCTTAGTTTAACAATAAGCAAGCAGTCTTTCAATATTGGATATAAGAATGCAAAAAGCGCGGCATAAAACCGCGCTTTTTATTATCACTTTTCCCTGTCCAATTTTATGCGGTTCGTTGTCCCCCGCCTTCTGACAAGCGATGCCAATATCAATGTAAGCATTGCGGCTATCGCATAGGATACGTTTAAATCAAGACCAAAGCCAACCGGCCCACCGTGCTCGGGGGAAATCCACAATATGTACGATATGACAATAAATGTCATAAACATTGCAGGAACGAGCGCGACCCCTCCGTTTTTACCCTGTTTATATAGCCAAACGGCGGATGCGCTTAGGGTGGCTGCGGCAAGCACCTGATTGCCCCAGGCAAAATAATTCCAGAGCTGCGCAAACGTGCTGGCGCTCACATTCGACCACGCCAATAATAAAGATACCATAACTATAAGAGGCGTGCAAAGCACTATTCTCTTTGACAGTTTTTTTTGGGGGAAATCCAACATTTCCGCGAGGCTCATTCTCAGGCTCCTCATTGCGGTGTCTCCGGAGGATACGGCGAGGATTATTACACCCAACAAAGTTATCGAGCCAACCCACTCGCCCAAAAAATACTTTGCGATGTCCGAAAGCACCCAAGTTGCGTTTTCGTCCATTTTTTCAGGAAAGAGATTGTATATAGCAAGGCCGGCGGCGGCCCATATCATCGCAATTACCCCCTCTACTATCATCATTCCGTAAAAGGCAGACCTGCCCTGGCGCTCGGACTTCATCGTGCGCGCTATAATAGGCGATTGAGTCGCGTGGAACCCGGAAATTATGCCGCAGGCAATCGTCACGAACAAGAGCGGTATCACCGGATGCCCGTTTTCCGCCGTCCACATTTTTTCTTTAAATGCGGCAGTTTCAGTCAAGACAAACGGATCTTTTGCCGCGTACGCTATCACCGCTACACATATGGCGAGAGTTCCAACGAGCAACAACGCCCCGAAAAGCGGATATATTTTGCCAATTATTTTATCTATCGGGAAAATCGTGGAACATATGTAATAAAAGAATATCGCAATCACGGCGAACCAGAATATCGGCACCTCCGGCATCATAGAGTCTATTATTTGAGCCGGAATATTCACAAAAACTGCAACCACAAGAAGCAGCAACAGCATCATGAATACGGAAAATATCCCGTAAAATTTATTTCCGAGATTCATTCTTACGAGAGCCGGAAGATTTGCGCCCCCGTGGCGCATGGACATCATTCCCGATAGAAAATCGTGCGTAGCGCCGGCGATTACGTTGCCTATTGGAATTACTACAAAAACGATAGTCCCAAACTTTATCCCGAGTATTACGCCTATTACGGGGCCTACACCCGCTATGTTTAAGAGTTGGATTAGCATATTCTTCCAATGCGGAAGGCATACGTAGTCAACGCCGTCGTATTTTGCGACGGCGGGCGTCTGCCTGTCGTCGGGCGCAATCATTTTTTCTATAAACCGTCCGTAGGTCATGTACCCTACGGCGAGCAAAATAATTCCGAGAAAGAATAGTGTCATAGAGGTGCGACGCGCTATTGCCAAAATTGGAATTGCGCGAAGTTTTTAGTCAACTTTTCTGCGCGAGAGTTGTCAAGGATAATACTTATGCCTTTCTTCGAAAAATATTTCGCGCGGGCAAGACTCGAAGTGCACTCGCTTGCTGTGGCGTGCGGGGGCGCATTTGGGGCTCTTGCAAGGTCGGTAGCAGACTGGCTATTTCGGATAATTTTCTATCTGTTTTAATATGCAATATTGCGGGCGCCTTCACGCTTTCCGCCGCGATTTCTTTTAGGGCGCAGAAAAATACGGAATTTGAAAATTTTATAGCCACAGGCTTTTGCGGCGGTCTTAGCATATTCGCTACATTCTCAAAAGTATCTGTGGGCTTTTTAAAAGACGGAGATTTCCTAAAATTCGCCCTTTTTGGAGCCACAAACCTATTTTTTTGCGTATGGGCTGTGTATCTTGCGGAGGCCGCAGTATCGAAAATTTTTCCAAGCCGGGGGAATGCGCTTAAAAACGATATGCTGAAAGAAGAATCAAAAAAATTGAGCATGCAAGAGCCGAAAAGCGGCAAAAATAAAAATTTTGGAGAAAACAAAAATATTTAGGGGAGACGGTACGAATGAGCCCATTATTTTACATATTCACAGTGGCTCTTGGCGGAGCGGGCGGCGCGCTATTTAGGGAATTTTTATCGCGTGAGCTAAACGGGCGCGCAAGATTCCCCGCCGGGACATTTACGGCAAATATGCTCGCGTCGTTTTTGACTGGAATAGCAGTTGGGCTTCAAAATTTCGGGATTCTTCCCAAATCCGCATATCCGCTTGTAGATGTCGGTTTCTGCGCAACGCTCTCGACATTTTCGGCGCTCGCTTGGGAAATTGTTGAAATGATTAAATCAAAAAAATTTATGAGTGCAGCAATTTACGTTTCTGCGACTTTTGCATTCGGAATGGGCCTTTTTTTTATTGCTTCGGAAATTTTGATAAAATGGAATTTTTGAAAGAGCTATCCTTTACTCATCTTAGCATGCCTACTGAAATACTTACATTGCTTAAAAAACGGATATCCCTTTATTTCTATATTATGGGCAATAAAAAATCGCTCAGCACTGCAATATTTAAAAATTTTCTTTTGTATCAACTCGCGCTTTAAGGTTTAGAAATTACCGACAATTTTAATGAACATATTGAACTTTTTATTGATGAAAATTGTATTTGCCGTTGTTATTGGCGGCGTTGGTTTGTTTTCATTTACTTGAATTGCATTTTTTGCAAAATGCCGCGCGCGGAAAACTTATAATTATATAATTTTATCCGTTTACACCGACTTCACTCTGCCGAAGATATAAAATTGCGAGCTTTTTTTAGTTACCAGCCCCGCAAAAGTATGGCGAAACAGAGTGCCACAGATGTTGGCGCCCTTTTTAATCGCAAAGCGATACGCAATGAAGCCCGTCGGGGCAAATTGTCAGCTTTAGCCTTATGTCGGCGGGCGGAAGAGCCGCTTCGACGGCCTCCGGCCACTCCACGCAAAGAATCCTCGGAGACGGCGCGACCTCATCAAGGCAAAGCTCTTCCAATGCCTCTGGAGAGGAGAGCCTGTATGCGTCCATATGCAAAAATTTTCTGCCGTCCGGAAGATTGTATATCGAATAAATATTATATGAGGGGCTCTTTACTTTTTCAGCAACCCCCAATCCTTTAGCAATACCCTTTACAAAATTTGTCTTGCCGGTGCCAAGATCTCCCGAAAGCGTTATTGTTGCGTCCTTCGGGAGAGTTTTTGCGAACTCCGCGGCAAATTCCGCGGCGTCGGCTGCTGCGGAACTTTTAAATCCCGCACGCAACATGAGCATCGCCTCGTCAAATTTCATCTAATTTCCGAGCAGAACTGCGCCATTCGTTCAATCCCTTTTTGTATTGTCTCGTCCGAAACGGCGTAGCTAAAACGCACGTTTTCGTCGGAGCCAAACGCCGAACCGGGAACGACAGCGACAAGTTTTTCCTCCAATAGCTTTGCGCAAAAATCGACCGACGCCATTCCGAACGATGAAATATTCGGGAACAAATAAAAAGCCCCTTGCGCCCTGCGGCAAAATACGCCGTCAATCGCATTTAGCCCCTCTAAAAGCATTAGCCTGCGGCGGTCGAAACTCTTTTTCATTTCCGCTACGGCGGCGTCCGCAAGGGCTTCGTTTTCCATTGCGGCAAGCGCGCCGTACTGCGCAAACGATGTCGCGTTGGAGCTCGTTTGGCTCTGCAAGTTCGCAACCGCCTTCGCTATCGCGTCGGGAGCGCACAATGTGCCGAGCCTCCAACCGGTCATCGAAAATGCCTTGCTGAATCCGGAAACTACAATCGTATGCTCCTTCGCCTCCTCCGACAGGCTCGCCGGGCTTATTGCCTCGACTCCGTCGTACACGAGTGTCGAATATATTTCGTCTGACATCACGAGTATGTCGCGCGCGATTGCAAAATCCATTATTTCCTTCAATTCCTGCGCAGAATATACGGCACCCGTCGGATTTGAGGGGCTTGTTAGTATCAAAAGTTTGGTCTTCGGGGTGCACACGCTCTCGAGCTGCTGGACTGTCACCTTGAAGTCGGCAGCGTCCGTCGCTTTTACATATACGGGAGTCCCTCCTGCAAGCTTTACCATTTCGGGATAGCTCACCCAGTACGGCGCCGGTATTATAACTTCGTCTCCGGGCGAAATTACTGACATTATCGCCAAGTAGCAGCTGAATTTGCCGCCGGGGCTGACTATGAAATTCGAGGCGTTGTAGCTTATCCCCCTGCGTTTCGCATAGTGCGCCGCAAGAGCTTCGCGCAAGGCGGGCAAGCCTGCGGAAGGCAAGTATTTTGTCTTGCCGGCTTCTATCGCCTTTATGCAGGCCTCTTTTATGAATTCCGGTGTGTCAAAGTCGGGCTCGCCGGCTCCAAAGCCGCATACGTCCTTGCCTTCGGACTTCAATTTCTTGGCCTTCGCATCCACTGCAAGCGTAGGTGAAGGTGATATATTTTTTGCCCATGTGGAGAGTACATTCTTCATAGATGCCGTTTAAACTTTATATATTTATTTTTTCTTCAAACTTATTCTATAAAAAACTTCAAATCCTACATTTTTGTACTTTTTTTAGTCTCTTTAAAATTCTCTATCAGCCCACGCACTCTCTTTTTGCCACCACCAACAAAATAAAAAATCCACCTAATTAAAAATACTGCGAAAAAATTTTCGCCCACCGAATCCTGCAAATATATATAAAAAATTATTTTATAGACAAGTAAACCGGGCAATGGTCCGAACCTTGCACATCGTCCAATATCCCCGCGCTTTCGACCCTTTCGGCCAAATTTTCCGAAACGAGAAAATAGTCAATCCTCCACCCTCTGTTGCGCTCGCGGGCGCGCCTAAAATAGCTCCACCAAGTGTAGCCTATTTTGCCGGGGTTTTGCTCCCTCCATACGTCGCGCAAGGCGCACTCCGACAAAAGCGACTCAATTCCGGCCCTCTCTTCGTCCGTAAACCCCGCGCTGCCGCGCGCCCCCTTGACGTCAAATACATCAAGCGGCGTGCGCGCAACATTCAAATCTCCGCACACTACGGCGCTATCGACCGATTTTAAGTATTTTTTAAAATCCTCGTCCCAGACTTTCGTTCGGTATTCAAGGCGCCGCAATCCGTCCTGCGAATTTGGGACGTATGTGTTGACAAGCGTAAAATCTCCAAATTCCGCGACACATATCCTGCCCTCGCGCGGATGCCCGTCGAAAATTTTTTCGTACATCGCATTCGGGCGCACGTTTGAAAATATAGCCGTCCCCGAATACCCTTTCTTTTCGGCGCACGAAAATATTTTGTATTTAAACGGAATTTCCATAGAATCCGCAAGCTCAGCCGGCAATTTCGTCTCTTGAAGGCAAAGTATGTCGGGCTTTGCGGCATCCACAAACTCGTAAAAATTTTTGGACATTACAGCCCTTAACCCGTTCACGTTCCAAGACACTATCTTCATTCGAGTATCTCCGCTATTGTCTGTATAAATTTTTCCCGGTTGGAGACGTCGCGCAGTCCGCCAATCAAATCGTCAAAAAGCTTGCGCTTGCGGGATTGCAGGCGCAGAACCCTATCCTCAACAGTGTCCCTTGCTATCATTCTATATACAAATACGTCTCCGCGGCGCCCAATTCTATGCGCGCGGTCTATCGCCTGCTCCTCGACCGCGGGATTCCACCACGGGTCCGCGAGAAATATGTAGTCGGCCTCGGAAAGCGTTATGCCAGTCCCGCCCGCCCTGAGGCTCACGAGCATAACAGATCCGCGTTTCGCTGTCTGAAAGGCGTTCACCGGAAGCGCGCGGTCGCGGGTGGAGCCGGTTAGCATGTATATGTCGGCCTCGCTTATGCGCGTTTTTAGAGCCGATTTAGCCAAACCCAGAAATTTTGTAAACTGGCTGAAAACCAAAACCTTTTTCCCAGCATTGCACAGCTCTTCAACTTTGTCGAGCAACACGGAAAGCTTTCCGCCGTACTCCGGTGCCCCAGCTCCTCCAATCCACGGCAACAAAGCCGCGTCGCAAGCAGCCTGCCTCAGCCTGGTTATCAACGACAGTATCGTAAGCCTGCCCTTTGCGTCGCCAACCGATGCTTTTAGCTCTCCGCGCGCAAGGTCGAGCAGCTTTGCGTATTCCGACTTTTGCTGTTCGGACATCGGGCAGTAGAGCTCCACGCGCACCTTTTCGGGAAGCTCGGATGCAACTTCGGATTTCATTCGCCTGAGCACAAACGGCGAAATTTGCCTGCGCACTGTCTCAACTATCGCGGCGTCCCCGTGCGCGAGCCTCTCGAAATTCGCGCGCGAGCCAAGCAGCCCGGGCATCAGCCACCGGAACGCCGTCCAGATATCCATCAATTTGTTCTCTATCGGAGTCCCAGTAAGGGCAATTTTGCGGCGCGCGGAAATATACATGCACGCCATAGTCGTCTTGGAGTCAGGATTTTTTATAAATTGGGCCTCGTCCAGCACGGCTAGCTCAAAGCGGATTTTTTCAATCTCAGAACGGTTGCGGCGCAACTGCGTATAGCTGCATATCCACAAGTCCGCTTTCGAAAAATCGGTCTTTGCGCCAACTATTCCGGTTTTTATTTTCGGGAAAAATTTTTGCGCCTCAGCAATCCAAACAGGTATGACGCTTGCGGGACACACGACGAGAAATTTAGCATCTTCCCCTGCCTTTGCGCGCGACATATAGTAGTCCACAAGCGCGAGAGTTTGAAGGGTTTTCCCAAGCCCCATCTCGTCGGCAATCATCGCATTGCACGAATGTTCGAAAAGATTTACCGCCCACGCAACCCCCGCGCACTGGTATTTGCGCAGAAAATTCGGCAACGTCGCCTTCATATCCTCAGGATTTTCGAGCGACTTCCTCCATTGCGACAGTTCGGGAGTCAGCTTTAAACGCCCGCCAAAATCCGAGGCCGAAAGCAGCATGTAGCGCGGTATTTTCCCCTGCTCAAAACCGAATTCGCGCGAGCGCTCCACGTCCCTCACAAGGGCTGTGTCGTCGCCGGAAACCCTTAAAATTCCGTAATCGGGTATTATCCTTAGCGAGCCCGCCCCGCCCATCAATTTGGGAAGTTCGGACGCGTCTATCGAACGACCGCCTACGCTCGGCAGCCATTTTATGTCGAAGTCAGCCCCGTCGCCGCCGACCTCCACAACCTCGGGGGTTAGCGTCAACTTGCGCTCTCCGCCTTTTAGCAGTTCCACGCGCTTGTCGCAAACTACTTTAAACAGTTCCGACCACTTTGGCAAAATGTTGTTTAAAAACGGCGGTATTTTGGAAAGCTCCGGCAAAATATGGCTCTCGCCGTCGTACTTAAACCCCGCCTTTCGCGAAAGCCCTGCAAGCGACAGCAACTTTTCGCGCTCGCATTCCAACAGATCCGCAATCTTTACGCACCTGTCGCCGTACGCAAAGCGCCTCAAGCCTTTTTCGTCGAGCCATTTCGTCGAAAATACAAGACCCTTGCGCTTGGAATGGAAAGAAAGCTCAAGCACCATCGGCTTGCGCTCCGGGGCTTTATTTGAAACCTCCTCCGTCTTGGGTTCCGCGTCATCCACGGCGGAATTGTCTTCGTTATTTTCTTTTGCGGAATCCGCGACGATGGAAGACTCAGAAAATGCGTCCGGCGAGGCGGACAAGTCGCCTATAAGCTCGTCTATCTCGTAGAGAGCGGCGACGCACAAAGCCGCCTGATCCAGATCCCAGCCGTCGCGGCGCACATATCTTTCGCCCTCAAAATCCAGAACGCAAAATGGCTCGGTGCCGTCTTCAAGTTTTGCGCGCGCAAGCGCCTCGGATTCGTGCAACTCGATGTCGCGTATTACGCAATTTTTATAAAGTTTGCGCCCGTATTCGAGCTCCTCCAATCGGAATTGTCCCTGCCAATCGCATGCAGCCCTCGACAGCCACAGCGGAAGTTCGCTCTGCCTGTATATCCTGCGCGCTGTATGCTCTATTGCCATTTTGCCTTAAAATCTTGCAGAGCGCGCGGCTACTGCCCACTTGTAAACAAGCGCGTATTTCTCAGCGGATTTATTCCAAGAAAAATCCTTGCTCATTCCGTTGCGGCGCAATTTCTGAATATCGGCAGGGCGGTCGTACCAAGTGGAGCACGCCCAGCCTATCGTGTTATATAGAGCCTCGCAAGTCGCGTCCGAAAACTTAAAGCCGTCTCCGCTCCCGGTGGCTTCGGAATACTGGTCGACGCTGTCTTCCAATCCGCCGGTAGAGCGCACTATCGGAAGCGTTCCATACATCATCGAATACATCTGGTTCAGTCCGCACGGCTCAAACCTGCTCGGCATTATGAAAAAGTCGGAGCCTGCCTCTATCTGGTGCGCCAACTCATTGTCAAAGCCTATGTACGCCGATATTTTTCCGGGGAATTTTGCCGTCAAATCCGAAAATGCGTTTTCAAGCCAATGCTCGCCAGTGCCAAGAATCGCTATTTGAATGTCCATGTGCCCCACAAGCTCCCCCGCAATCCTCGCGAGCAAATCCAGACCCTTTTGCGAGTAAAGCCTCGACACCACCCCAAATACGGGCTTTTTTGCCGAAACCTCCAAACCCAGTCTCTTTTGGAGCGCTTTTTTGCAGGCGGATTTTCCCTTCATATCCGACAGAGAGTAGTTGGCGGCGATAAATTCGTCGGTTTGCGGATTCCATGCTTCGGTGTCAACTCCGTTTATTATTCCAATCAAATCCGCCCCCCTGAAACGCAACACGCCGTCGAGCCCACAGCCGTACTCGGGGGTTCTTATTTCATTTGCATAGGTTGGGCTTACAGTCGTGATTTTAGTGCAGTTGTAAAGCCCTCCTTTCATCAAATTTAGCGACCCGTACGATTCGCAAGAATCCGCCCTGAATTCCGACGAAGGTATGCCCGCATATTCGAGTACACCTTTGTCAAATATCCCCTGATGCTGCAAATTGTGTATCGTAAAGACGCTCGCTGAGCCCCCGAGCGGAGAATTGTATAGCGACGTATTCAACAGAACCGGAACAAACCCTGTGGTCCAATCGTGGCAATGTATGACATCTGGAATCCAGTCGTTTTGCAGGCACCAATCGAGGGCCGCGCGGCACATAAAGGCGAACCTCCCGCCGTTGTCGGAAAAATCTACCCCGTTGTAATTGTAAATGCCGGGCCTGTCAAAATACATATTGAACTCCAAAAAGAGCATTTTGGCATCACCGAGCGCCGCCGTCCAAACAGACGCTTTGTATTCGAGCCCGAGCCCCATGTGGACTGACAGATTGTCCATCTGTTTTTCTATGTCGGCAGGCCGTTTTACGGTAGCGTAAAGAGGCGTAAAAACCTTCACGTCGCACCCGGAAGCCGCGAACTGCTTTGATATTGAAGACACCATATCACCCAACCCTCCGGCTTTGGAGAATGGTGCGCATTCGGGGGAAATCATGAGAATTTTCATTTTCATAGCTTTTTAATACTGCCTCGGGGTTAATTTGTGTGCTTTTCTTGGGTATAAAATCACAAAACTCTCTAAAATCTCCCGAAACTTTGCAAAGTTTTTTTTAAAGTAATTTTTCAGTTTAAATTATTTTTTTTCATCAATGTGAGACTTTCTTCTTTTCGTTTATCTCTTATCGGGAAAAAATCTTTAATTTTTACAAAATAATAAGCCCCTGCTAAAACCTAAGAGTCTTTATGGAGCAATTATTGCGGGGTTAATTTCCAGAAGTTTTTTAAACTTGCCTAAATATTCGGCAATTTCATTTTCGCGGGTCAATAAAAGCGTTTTTTGCTAAATGTAAAGTTTGGAGGGTTTTTCTTGAACAATTTTATAAAATAAATGAAGTTTTACATATGAAAGCTTTTTGTATTTTCTTTCTCGCGATATTTTCCATTAAACTTCTCGGCGCGGATATTGCGGTAAGTTCATATCCATGGCAAAAAACTTCTATAACTGAAATGTTGGCTGATTTCAAAAAAATGGGCGTCAGAAAAGCATCAATGTTTCAAAATATAAAAATCGGCGGGAGCGGCCCTAATAAAAACGTCATTTTTCATTATAAAATGCCAAAAATGGCCCGTGACGAAGCAAAAAAAATTTTTGATAACGCAGGTGTAAAAATAATTTCTATCGGGCATATATCTCTTTCTGAAGAATCGGAAATTGAAAAACTCTTTGAGTTCGCAAAATTTTTCGGGATAAAATACATGACAGTCGAAGCCCCCAAAAGCGCGCTTGGAATTTACGACAAACTTTCAGCAAAATATGGAATAAAAGCAGGCCTCTACAACCACCCAAATAGAAAAAGCAATCCTCCTCCATATTCAACCCCTGAAAAAATGCTCGACGCCATACGCGGCAAAAAGAATCTTGGCGCTTTCCCAGATTGCGGACACTGGGGCCGCTCTGGCTTTGATATTGTAAACTGCCTAAAAAAACTTGAGGGCAAGCTTGTCGGCATAAATATTCAGGATTTATCAGAGGCAAAAGAATGCGAAACATACGGGCGCGGCATTCTCCCGCTCGAATCTTTTATCTCGGAGATCGAACGCTCAGGGTTCGATGGTCTTTGCGTTGTAATGTTTGACGCCGCAAACGACCACTCTCAAATAGATAAAATTCCGGATTCAGTCGAATATTTAACCAAGCGCGGATTAAAAAAATAACTCTCCGCACAAAAATCTTCTCGCAAAAAAGGCGCTTTCAGCAAAAATGCAGATTTTATTTCCAGTAAATAATGGACACCTCCGACTTGGACTACAACCTACCCGAAGAAAGGATAGCCCGCTATCCTTCCCAGCGCCGCGACGCATGCAAGCTGCTCGTTTACGACAGAAATTCCGGAAAAATTTCCCATGCTAAATTTGCGGATCTGCCAAACTTTCTCGGCAAGCCCCACAATTTTTTCAGGAACACGGCGGCGGTTTTAAAGGCGAGAATTTTTGCGAAAAAACCCACCGGCGGCGAAGTCGAGTGCCTTTTGCTAACCCCGCTAAACGGCTCCGACGAATGGCTCTGCATGCTTAAACCCGGCAAGCGCCTGCAACCCGGCGCAATTTTCGGGATAGATGGCGTCTTTGAAGCAACGGTATTATCGAAGGATCTTGACGGCAACGCCGCCGTCCGTTTTAATACTTTCGGCGGCGGCGGAGTCGTGGAATTGAGCGAGAAAATCGGAGTCGTCCCCCTGCCCCCGTATATCGAGCGCGACCAAAAGTCGCCTGGCTACGACAGGGATTTCGACAACACGTATTACGAGACCGTTTACGCAGACCCCGCAAAGCGCGTCGCCGCGGCCGCCCCCACAGCCGGCCTGCACTTCACCCCCGAATTGGACGCCAGGCTACAATCGCAAGGCCACAAATTTTATTCACTTATACTTCATGTGGGACTTGGCACGTTCAAGCCTATGAAGACTGAAAAAATCGAGGATTTTAAAATTCATTCGGAAATATACGAAATTCCCGCAAAGACGCTCTCTGCCATGGCCGATAACAGCCGCCCGCGACTCGCTGTGGGAACTACATCGTTGCGCGCCATGGAGGACTTCTGCCGCAAAAACGGAGTGCCGTCGGGATTGCTCCGCAATGACTTTGTGGGCTCGGCAGATATCTTCGTTTATCCACCCCAAAAAATTATATCGGCAGACGCATTAATCACTAATTTTCACCTTCCGCGCTCCTCGCTAATGTGTCTTGTGGCGGCCTTCATAAAGCCAAACTCTCTCGAGGGAGTAGATATTTTAAAGGAGCTTTACCGCGAGGCAATAGCCGAAAAGTACAACTTTTACTCTTACGGAGACGCAATGCTTATCATTTAAATTTCCCCGACCCGCCAGAAATTTCATGCAACAAATAAATACGCAAATTCTTAGAGAAAAATTTTTACCATTTTGGCGCGCGTACACGCGCGCGCCTTTACGTCTAAGTCGTCAAATATTTTTACTGCGCGCTTTAGCCCTGCCGACTCCCGAATATAGCCTGTCTTTTATCAGTTTTTCCAGCCTGAACAGTTGGTAATCCGAACGATTTAATATTACGGATTCCAGCATTTGCATAAAAGATTCGGGCGTATAATTTGCCGATTCAAGCAAAAACAGAACTATGGCGTCGCGGTGAACTCTCATATAGGTCTTTTTTTCGTGACCCGGCTTTGCAAGGCCGTTTGACAGGTGCCCGAAAATCTTACCACTGTAAAAGCTGTTTCGCACAAATTGGTCCGACCTGCCTATAATGTAGCCGGTCTCTTTTGGGCTGAACCACTCCTGCCCTTTGGGGAAAAGCGAGGAAAAATGTTCAAACCCCTCGGATAGCTCGTCGCTATTTTTCATTTTCTTCTCTCCCCCATTCGCGCTCGGAGGCGACTTCTTTTTTTGTGTGTGAGTTTTTCATAATCTTTTTAATATTTTATCCTTTCATTCAATGTCTATTGCGATATATTATAAATGAAATTCATTATTTAATATAAATAATGGAACATAATAATTATTATTTGTCAATATAAAATAGAAAAATTCTACTTTATAAATGAAACATTCTAAGCCATATAAAGATACAAATTTTGCAACTCGCATGAGACTGTTGATGGGAGCGAGAAATGTAAAACTTAAAGACATCGCCACAGCCACAAGCTGCTCGATAAGCGCCGCAAGCACTTGGCGGCGCGGCCGCCTTCCGCGGAATTACAAGACAATATCCAAACTCGCCCGAATATTCGACGTAAGCGAGAATTTTCTCATAAACGGAGATGAAGAATGTGTAATTTTTTCAAATGAAAAAAGCTGCGCCGAAAAACCCGCAAAAAATTCCGTAAAAGTACGCCCCAAAGACGACGGGAGCGAACGCAGGCATTCTGAGAGCCGCTTTTCGCGCGAGCGCGAGGTAATGGACATTTTTAAAAAACTCGCAACCCTCGCCGCGAAATCCGACGACGGATACAGCATACTGTTTGAAAGGCTCCTAAAAGCTTTTCCGGAAGCTGCCCCCGGTAATGGAGAAAATTCCGAAAAAAATATGGCAAACAAAATGTTTGCCTAACTCAAAAAAAAATACGTAATAAAAAACTATGACGACGCAAACTGCAGCATACTCTCCGGCGGAGGAAATATGGAACGCCGCAACCCATGGGATAGGGATTATCGCAAGCGTTGCAATGCTCTCAGTGCTCGTGACATTGGCGTCTGTGTACGGAAATGCGTGGGGTATAGTTTCAAGCTCGATTTTCGGGGCTTCGCTAATTTTAATGTACACTGCCTCGACAATTTACCATGCGGCAAAAGGGGAAGTAGCAAAGAAAATTTTAAAAAAATTTGACCATATAGCAATCTACTACCTGATTGCGGGCAGCTACACACCTTTTTTGCTCGTAGCAATGCGCTCGGCAGTAGCATGGACAATCTTTGGCATAATCTGGACGCTTGCCATATTGGGCACTTTTCTAAAAATTTTCGCGGGTGGCTCGGGAACAAAATGGTGGTCTGTCGGGCTGTACCTCGCAATGGGTTGGTTAATAGTTTTTGTTTCCGGAAAGCTTTTTGAGGTGCTGCCCACGTCTGCGCTCGTTTTTCTCATTTTGGGCGGGCTCTTCTATACGGGCGGCGTATTTTTCTATTTGAGAAAGACAAAAAAATTCTCGCATGCCGTCTGGCATATTTTTGTTTTGTTGGGAAGCTTTATGCACTTTTTTGCAGTTCTGTTTTCCTGCGTAATTGTCTAAAAAATTTCCTATGGAAAATTCCGAATTGATTAAAGCCGTGGAAAATGCCGTGCGCTCGTGGGGGCGCAGGCCAACTTGGGACGAATATTTTATATGCGCCGCAATCCTTATGGCATCGCGCTCGGCATGCGACCGCCTGCACGTCGGCTGCGTAATCGTAAGCGGCGGACAGCATAAAAATAGAATTGTCGCCGCCGGATACAACGGATTCCTCCCAGGCGCCCCGCACTCCTCTTGCGTTCGCGACGGGCACGAGCAAGCCACTGTGCACGCCGAACAAAACGCAATTTCCGACGCAGCGCGAAGGGGCGTTTCTCTAAGCGGCTGCACCGCATACATTACACACTTCCCTTGCGTTAATTGCGCAAAACTTCTCGCCGCTTCGGGCATTGCCAAAGTAAAATACCTGCACGACTATAATAACGACGAACTCTGTTTCAGATTCTTCAAAGATTCAAACGTTGAAATAGAAAAGCTCTAAAATGAGAAATTTTTATAACGACATTTCATGGAGTTTTTTAATATCGTCTCCGTCCCACACGGGAGATTTTTTTGAGGAGGCCGTAATATTGCTTCTTGAAGACAACGAGGACGGCGCCTTTGGAATTGCAATCAACAAGCCGCGCGGGAAAAAGCTCGGAGAGATTTCCGAAGACTTTGAATCCACTCCGCTCGAAGACGTTGAAGTTATGGACGGAGGTCCTGTCGAAAGCGGCACAATAACCCTCGCCGTATGCTCATGCGAGGGCAAATGCGAATGCGGAGGAACCTTCGCTTTCGGAACCTCCCCTAAGAATGCAATCGAAGAAATTTCAAACAACCCCGACGCAAAAGTTGCGGCTTTCGCAGGATATTCCGGATGGGGACCTAATCAGCTCAAAACCGAGATATCGGAGGGCGAATGGATAGTCTCAAACGCTGATATCGGGCTAATATTCGATATACCACCGGAAGATATTTGGCGCGAACTTTTAATTAGGGAACGCCCGGCATTCGCGTGCTTGCAAAAGCCTAAATCTGACGCTTCCTTAAATTGACGCCACCCTACGCAGGACTTTCCGCGCTTAGGCCGTAATTCTTCGCTGAAAAAAAACCGGGAAAAATGGTTCAGTAAAGGCATGCAAAAATTCTTAAATTGCGCGCATGCAATCCGCCTTCTAAAATACTAAAAAAACTGGATTGGGAACGCGAATAGTAGGAAATGGTTGCCAATAATCATTGGCAAAAAAATTGTAATACTACGAGCAGACGCTTACATTCATTTTGCGGCGCGCAAGTATGCGCCTGCAAAAATTGAAATTCATTACATGTAAAAAATGTCGATACCCCGCTCCTGGCGCGTAAATAATCATCAGGCGGAAAAATCCAATAAAAATATAGGGCGTGCAAAATACAAACAGCCCCCATATAAAAAAAGTGGAATTTTTATTTTCCGCTAAAAATCGGAATCCTTGACTTCAACACGTATAGTTGGGCTCCCTGAACGCATGGTTTCAGGGACATTGAGAATGTCGAATTGCCTACCGATATTTTCGTCAACCCTCTCCATTGATCTCAATTCTCCGCGATAACGCTGTGGCGGAACATTTTTGTTTGGAGCGGAAGACGTAGCCCTTGGCGCTGCCGCAGGACTTGCGGGAGAAGATGCCGGTTTGGAGATTGTCGGCGGAGAATCGGGGGCGTCGAAATCCACAACATTACCCGAAGAATCCAGTTTTAGCTTTCGCACAAAAACCCTTCCTCTGCCTATTTTCTTATTTGGTGATAAAAAGTCCCAAAAAGACTCCTCGTTATCGCGCAATGCGCCGCCGGCTGTTGATATCGGTATGCCGGGATCCGCCGAATGTGATTCGCGAAAATAAAACTTGTTTATCTCGCGCATGGACATTTCCATCAACTCGGAGTATTGGTCGCGCAGGTATTCCTGGTATTTGGTGTCCCGCTTGTTGACGTCGATTTTACCGAGGTATTTTTTTGATAGATTTCTGTCGGTATTTTCCATTGCAAGCGGAACGTCCGCCCCGCTCCACAAATCGCGCTTTGTTTTGCCGTGGTATTCGGGCGTTGCAAAATCCATCTTATTTCCAAGCGCCCTTTGCTTGGACATTTCCGCGCCGGGCAATCCCTCCTCAAAATGGGGCTTTTCGTCTCTCAAATATGAGACGTCGCCGGTGTTTTCGTACATTTTACGCTCGAGCGTCTTGCCGGACTCGCGCGCTTTTTTCCCCTGCATTGAACTCATTTTCGACTCCTCGAAACGGCGCTTGGAGAAAGTCGAGTTTGCCCTTGTAAAGTCGTTGTTCAACAGCGCGTGCGCGTCGGCGAAAAACATTGCGCCGACGGCCGCAAAGAGAAATATTTTCGGCTTTATCGTCAAATTAGATTTTTACCCCGATAATTTCGAGAATCCTCTGCAAATCGTCGTTACCGAGGTATTCTATTATTATTTTTCCTTTTTTGGAACCGTGGCGGACTTCGACACTCGCGTTTAGGCGGGTCGAGATTTTGTTTTGTATGTCGCGCACCACCGCAGATTGCGCGACCTTTGCCGTCGGAGTCGATGAATCCGCCCTCGCCTCGCCGTCTTTAAGCCTTCTTACGGCGTCTTCCGCGCCTCGGACGTTTAGGCCGTTTTCTATGATTCTGCGCGCGAGTATCTCCTGCTGGGTTTTATCTTCAACTGAAAGTATTACTTTGGCGTGCCCCGGGGATATCATTCCGCTCGAAATGTAGCCCTGCACGCTCTCGGGTAGCCTTAGCAGCCTCAGGGAATTTGCAATGCTTGAGCGCGGCTTGCCGAGCCTTTGCGAAACCGCATCTTGAGTCAGGCGGAAAGTCGCGATAAGATACGCTATCCCCCTCGCCTCCTCCATTGGGTTGAGGTCGGCCCTCTGTATGTTTTCAATCAGCCCCTTTGCCGCCGCTGAAGAATCGCTCGCATTTTGCACGCAAGCGACAATCTTTTTCATTCCAAGCAGCCTGCATGCGCGCAAGCGGCGCTCTCCCGCGAGAAGCTCGTACGTCCCGCCGGGAATCTGGCGGACGAGAATCGGCTGCAAGAGCCCCTCCGAAGATATTGAGTCGGCAAGGTTGCGAATTTCCTCCTCGGAAAATTCCTTGCGCGCCTGATACGGGCTCGGCGCCACCTTGTCTATTGGAATCTCGCTAAAAAGTCCGTGCGCCGATATTTGAACTTTTAACGGCGCGGGCGACGGCACCGGCTGGGCGCCTATCTTCTTCGCGCCGGAATCGGCTGCCTTTTTGGCTCCGGCAGAAATTATCGAGCCCAGTCCCCTTCCCAGTGATTTGCGTTGGATTGCCATATCTTTTTATTTTTGCGGTACGAATATTTCGTCGCCGATTCTTAATCCGCGCGACGGATCGGCTATCTTGTTGGCGTCTTGAATCCATTTTATTTTGGAATTCATCTTCCTTGCAATTTTGCTTATTGAGTCCCCCGCCTGAACGGTGTACGTGACGCCCGTCTTTGGATAGTCGTCGGAAAATGTTGTGGGAAGGTTGGCTTGCGGCCTTGTGCCTATCGCCGCGGCGAGTTTTTGCATATTGGCATTGGTTTGCGCCGCCATTGATTCCAAGTCTTTTTTTACCAGAGATATTATTTCCCTTTTTAAAGTCTCGTTTTGGGCGGAAATTTCGCTCTTTGCAAATGACAGCTGCTGTTTTACGTTCTCGTTGTCATCGTTCGACGACTGTTTTATTTTGCGCAAAAGTTCTTCGTTTTCGCGCCTGAGCTGTTCGACTTCAAGCCTCAATTGCCCGACCTCGCGTTTAAGAAGCGCCATATCCTGCTGTAAATCAGCGACTGCGGCCGTCTGGCCGCACAGCGTAAACGCCGAGGCAAATACCGCAATGGCAACTGCAAAAAACTTTATTCCCATATCTTATAAATTTTCCGTTTAAATTTTCGAGCCGCTTTATCCGCACGCCCCTCCAAAATCAAAAGTATCTTTTATTTTATCGGCATTTCAAGTTTTTTTGACACTCGTTCATAGATAATTCAATGTTTCGCAACTTTTTTGCGCGTCAAAATATGAAAATTTTTTTGTAGTCATTTTTTTTGCAAGAGATTGCATCGGCAATTTAATTTTTGCGTTTTTTTTCGGCGCGTCTTAAGAGTAATATTTTTTTGTTGAGAAACGCATAAAAAATTCCGATAAACCTTTAAAATTCAAAAAAAAGCCATTATATTATAATTTTATGTGCGGAATAACTGGATATGTGGGAAGTAAAAATGCCGTTCCAATCCTTTTGGAAGGCCTATTGAAACTCGAATACCGCGGATACGATTCCGCAGGAATCGCTTTGCTCAAAAACGGAATTTTGCGCGTATGCAAAAAAAAGGGGCGCGTCGGTACACTCGCAGAAGAAGTCCGCAAGATGAATTTCTCCGCAAATACGGGAATCTCCCACACGCGCTGGGCTACCCATGGCGGCGTCACCGACGCAAACGCACACCCCCACGTTTCCTCGGACGGAAATTTCGCGCTCGTCCACAACGGCATAATAGAAAATTACGAGAGCATCAAAAATTTTCTTTCGACAAAAGGCTACACATTTTCAAGCCAAACAGACTCTGAGGTCCTCGTAAACCTAATCGCCTACCACTACTCGCAAAGAACTGACGAAAATACCGAAAACAGGTTTATGGAGGCCGTCCGCAAGGCCCTTCTGCATGTTGAGGGCACATACGGGATTGCTGTCCTATGCCGCTTTAACGACGGCGAGATTGTCGCAGCAAGAAAGGGCTCGCCGCTCCTTATTGGAGTCGGGAAAAACGAAAGGCTCGTTTCGAGCGACGTCCTCGGATTCGCCGGCAGGGCTTCAAACGTAATATACCTTGAAGACAACCAAATCGCCCTCGTGACGGCCGACAGTTGCGACATCGTCACCACCTGCAACAAGCCCATAAATTATACCGTAAGCGAAATCGACTGGAACCTCGAGTCCGCCGATCTCGGCAACTGCAAGCATTACATGCAGAAGGAGATTATGGAGCAGCCCGCAGTTCTCGAAAACGCAATACGCGGGCGAATTTCCGACGACGGCTCGACAGCCGTCCTAAACGGCTTAAATATGACCCCCGCCGATATGAGGCAAATAGACCGCATCCTATTTTGCGCATGCGGAACAGCTTGGCACGCATGCCTCGTCGCCGAATATCTCATTGAAAAATACGCGAGAATCCCGGTTGAAGTCGAATACGCAAGCGAGTTTAGATACCGCAATGCGCCTCTCGACAAAAACACGCTTGTGTTTGTAATCAGCCAAAGCGGCGAGACCATCGACACCCTGCAAGCACTAAGAGAATCCAAGCGCAAAGGCTTCAAGACACTGGCAATCACAAACTCTGTGGGATCGACAATTTCGCGCGAGTCGGACGGCGGGCTATACCAATATGCGGGCAAGGAAGTGGGGGTCGCCTCGACAAAGGCGTTTACGTCGCAAATCGCAATCTGTCTGCTTATCGCGCTCTACATAGGCAGAATGAGAGACCTCTCGTTCTACGAAGGAAGATTGATTGTTGACGCTATAAAATCCCTGCCGTCTCTCGCCGCCAAAGTTTTAAAACTCGCCCCCGCTATCGAAAAAATCGCAAGAAAATACGCGCATTTTTCGGATTTTTTGTTTATAGGCAGGCTGAGCGAATTTCCTGTGGCTCTTGAAGGAGCCCTCAAACTCAAAGAAATCTCCTATATCCACGCCGAAGGCTACCCCGCCGCCGAGATGAAACACGGGCCCATCGCCCTCGTGTCACCCGAGTGCCCGACGGTAGTCCTTGCGACCTCCGACGAAATACTCCCGAAAGTCGTTTCTAACGCGCAAGAGATAAAGGCGCGCAAAGGACCTATAATAGCGATAACCAACCGCCCCGAAGCATTTGAAGGCATTGCCGACGACATTATTCCAATCCCACAGGCCCACGACTGCGTAAAAGCAATCATTGCAACTATTCCGATACAGCTTCTTGCCTACTACATTGCCGTGCAAAGGGGCTGCGACGTCGATAAACCGCGAAATCTTGCAAAAGCCGTCACCGTAGAATAGCCAATTCTATTGGCTTTGTCTTTCTTATAAAATACATTCCATATTTTAGCGCGCCTTTCCGTTGCCGCGTCAAAAAAGATTCAGGCTCGGATTTTGCGCGCTTTTTTTGCGCAATAAAAACGGTAAAAAATTTTATAAAAACCGCTATTTTAACTTGGAAAAAATGTCGTTTTCCCTGCGGAACCTGCGGGATTGAGTCCGATATATGCGCTCTACGTGCTCGACAGTGTCTTTTATATTTTTGTCAGCCGCTATCGCAATGCCGCTTTTCATATAGTACGGCGTGCGCGCCTTTAACAGCTCGCGTATCCGAGAGAGCGGATTTTCAACGCGCACGAGCGGCCGCGTGTCGCTTTTTGAAACCCTCTCGTAAATATCTTCGGGAGTCGAAAATAAAACCACGCAAATTCCCTTCCCGCGCACGAGCTCCGGCATTCCTTCGCGGCAGCACAGCCCGCCCCCGCAAGAAATCACGCACCCGCTTTCCGGATGACCGCTTTCCATAAAATCGCGCTCCATCTGCCTAAATTTTTCCTCGCCGTATTTCGCAAAAATATCGTTTATCTGCATGCCGGCAGATTTTTCTATTTCAGCGTCGGAATCTAAAAACTTTAATTTTAGCCGCGCGGCAACCTTTCGCCCGACTGACGATTTGCCGGTGCCCATAAAACCCAATAAGTATAAGTTTGGGCGATATAATGTCTTTTCTGGGCGCTTCGTCATATTTTCCCAATATTGACAAAATACAATTTGAGGCAAGTTTATTCAAACGCCAAAGAATAAAAAACTTTGCGGGCAAACAACGCCCAATTTGAAAAAAATAAAAAAAGCGCCTAACCCTCAAAAAATTTTTACATCGGAAAATTCCAATTCGCAAATTTAGCCGCCAAGCAACTTCAGCCAAATTAAAATAATACTCTTTCACTGTCATCGCAAACTTGCGCAAATAAAAAGCGCGGCTTTCCTCCGCGCTCAATATTTTTTATAGACTCTACCATACAATTTCAAGCGGTACCAACTTGGCGTTTCCGCCCGCCAGTTTCGCCCGACGCACTTAACGCACTCAATCGGCTTTCATCACTCTGCTCGCGAAGCCGAATTTATCATGCTTTCGTCTATCACGACTTCCCCGCTTTTCTTTTGGTCGGGCAACTCGTACATTATATTTAGCATTACGCTTTCCATAATCGAGCGCAACGCCCTCGCCCCCGTGCCAAAATCCATCGCCTTGCGCGCTATCGCCTTTACGGCTCCATCGGTAAACCTGAGCTTGGCGCCGTCCAGGGAGAGAAGTTTTGAATATTGCTTAATTAGGGAATTTTTAGTCTTGGTCAATATGTGGACTAAATCGGACTCCGTAAGCCCCGCGAGCGAGCATACTACCGGCAAACGCCCTATAAATTCAGGTATAAAGCCGAATTTCACCAGATCCTCCGGCTGCACCTTCTTCAGTATCTGCGCCTCGCTCTTCGAGTCTTCCGCAATATCCGAATTAAATCCCAAAACTTTCGATTCCGTCCTGCGGGCTATTATTTTGTCGAGCCCCACAAACGCCCCGCCGCATATAAAAAGTATATTGCGGGTGTCCACGCGCAAATATTGTTGGTCGGGGTGTTTGCGCCCGCCCTTCGGGGGTATATTGCATACAGTGCCTTCAAGGATTTTTAGGAGAGCTTGCTGCACGCCCTCTCCGCCGACGTCGCGGGTAATGGAAACATTTTCGTTTTTGCGGCAAATTTTGTCTATCTCGTCTATATAGACAATCCCGCACTGCGCGCGCTCTATATTGTAGTCGGCCGCGCGCACGAGATTTAAAACAAGGTTTTCAACGTCCTCTCCGACGTATCCGGCCTCGGTGACCGTCGTAGCATCTCCTATCGCAAACGGAACGTTCAGCATTTTTGCGAGCGTCCGCGCCAAATACGTCTTGCCGCTGCCAGTGGGGCCGATTAGAAGCACGTTGCTTTTTTCGATTTCAACGTCCGGGTATTCTTCGTCCCCAACGTTCAACATTTCCGCCCTCAGGCGCTTGTAGTGGTTATAGACGGCGACACTCAATATCTTCTTTGCCTCTTCCTGCCCGACTACATATTCGTCAAGCCCCTTCTTCAGTTGAGAGGGTGTTTTTATGTCGAAATCGAGCATAGCGTCCATGCGCTTTGCCCTGTCCTCCATATCGCGCAATTCAAACGCATTGTGGAGTGTCTCGACGCACATCGGGCATATAAAAGAGCCGTTTATTCCGGCTACGAGCGTCCCGACTTCTCGCGCGGGACGCCCGCAAAAGCTGCATATTTGAGTGTCTTTGGCCATCTTCTTAAACGTCGCGCTTGCTCTCTATGACCTTGTCGACTATCCCGTATTTCAAGGCTTCTTCGGCGGTCATATAGAAATCCCTGTCCGAGTCCTTCTCTATTTGGGCAACGGGCTTTCCCGTAGTCTTTGAGAGTATCTCGTTTATTTTGGCTCTCCACCTCAGAATTTCGTTTGCCGCTATCGAAACGTCCCTCGCTTGTCCCGTGGCTCCGCCGTAGGGCTGGTGTATCATCACCCTCGAATTCGGAAGCGAGTACCTCTTGCCTTTCGTTCCTGCCGCAAGCAGTATTGTCGCCATGCTCGCCGCCTGCCCAACGCAGTATGTCACGACGTCGCAATGCAGGAAATTCATTGTGTCGTAGATTGCCATGCCAGCCGTAAGCGAACCGCCGGGGCTGTTTATATAGATGTGGACATCTTTCTTGGCGTCCTCCATCTGCAAAAATAGAAGCTGCGCTATAACTGCGTTTGCAACTCCGTCGGTAATCGGCGTACCTATAAAAACTATCCTGTCTTTCAGCAGGCGCGAGTACACGTCCCACGACCTCTCGCTTCTGCCGTCGCGTTCAAAAACTGTCGGTATGTAATATTCTCCCATAATATATTTTCCTTATCGCCGGTCGGCTGTCCTTCCGGCGGTCGATAATTCTGTTTACCATAAAAAACCGCGCGCTCCTGAGGCTTCTATACAATGCCCCGCCGCGCGCGATATTTTCGCTCTATAAAATATCGGCTTCGCAGACTTTTTATAAAACAATAAAATTCGCGTCCGAAACTCAATAAAAATATTGCCGTTTTTTCATGCCTTCCGCCGCCGCGCTGGGAGGCGAAGCTTGGATAGTCCAGCCTGCCTGTCGGGACGCCAATTTTTTGCATAATTTCAAATGTCTCGCGCAACATGATCTTTCCCCCGTATGCAAAAAAACCTGCAAGCCCGCTTTCCCTATACAAAAAACGCGCGACCCTTGCCGTTTAAGCGATGGGCCGCGCGGAATTTCAAAGTTTTTTTTACAAAGCTTACTTTGCAGCCTCGGCAGGCTTTATCTCGACCTGCGTCTTTTCAGCTATAAAGTTTATCGCCTTTTGCAAGAGTGCGTCCGAGCGTAGACGGTTGGCGCGGGCGGGATCCTTGCGGAGCTGTTTTATCAACTCTTCCGGCTTCGTGTGCGAACGCATTGCCTCCTGCCACAACATGCGGCTCATGTCCTCGTTGTCTATCTTCAGATCGTTCGCCTTGGCGACACGGTTGAGGAATATGCGCATTTTTGCGCGGCCCTCGGCCTCTTTGCCGGCGTTTTCATAAATCGCTTCCTTGTTCTTTTCAAGATCTTCGCGCGAAGCTCCGGACGACATAAAGCGCATCATCATCTCTTCGAGTATCGACTGTCTTTCGTCTTCCAGCGCCGTCTCGGGAAGCGGGAAATCCGTCTTGCCCATCAGCTGTTCGACTGCAAACTGCCTCTTTAATATCTCGTTGTTGCTCTTCTTTTCGTTTACGATGCTGTCGCGTATTTTATTTTTAAGGGCATCGAGGGAATCGACTTCAAATGCTTTGAAGAAATCGGCGTCGAGCTCGGGCAATTTCTTTTCCCTAATCTCGAATATCTCGACTTCGTAATCGGCTTTTTTGCCGGCGAGGTTCTCATTGGGGAATTCTTTCGGGAACTCGTGCGATAGCGTTTTCTTTTCGCCCTTCTTCATGCCTATTATTCCCTGCACTATCCCCTGCACTCCGGGAGCGCTTTCGTTGCCTGCCTCTTCCCACGTCGATTTCTGCTCGCCGAATATCGGCAGATTCTTTTCTATTTCGGATATGGGAGTGCCGTCAACGCTTCCCTTGTACGACAGCCTTACAAAATCGCCTTTTTGTATTTCCCTGTCAACCTCGTCGTACTTGGCGCGCTGGTTGCGGTAGTATTCCAAAGCGTTTTCTATTTCCGCGTCAGTGGCGTCGGTGGAATCGAGCTCCACCTTCGTTTCAAGCGTTTCGGGCAATTTCACTTCAGGATATATATCCGCCACAAACTCAAACTCGAATCCGCCATTTTTCTCTTCGTGTTTCATGTCTGCTATGGCGTAAATATCGAAGTCCTTTATGGCGTTTAACTCTTCGACAGCCTTGCCAGTCAGCGAGTGTTCGAGCTGCTCCTTTATCGATGCGGAATACAACTTTTCCACCATTGTTTGGGGAGCTTTCCCGGGCCTGAAACCCGGTATTTTGACGTTGCGCACAAAATCCGCTATTACCTTAGCGTTTTCTTCCTCAACCTGTTCCGGAGAGAAGGTTATTATTATCTTTTTTCTCGTGTCGCCGATGTTTTCGATTTTTGTATTCATAATAAATAAATTTACCGCGTCAGCCAAGCTTCGCAGCCAAACGCAAAAGTTCTTTTGTAAAAGACTGTATATATTGGAATAATTCCCGCTCGCGTCAAGCAATTTGCCTCGACAATTTCACAAAAAATATACATTTGCCCGCACCCGCTATCAGCGAAAACCTCAAAGATTTTCTCTCCCCATAAAATTCTATAAAAAGCGCGCCTACTAAATAAAAAGCGCGCCTACTCTATACTTTTATTAGGCGCAACGCGGCATTGCCTAAAAAAGTGAACCTGCGGCATTGCCTAAAAAGGCAAAATTTGACGCCATTTCTATGACAATTTAAATGCCAATTCCACTGCGTTTGCAAAACTTCCGCTATCCGCAATCCCGCGCCCGGCGATTGAGTATCCCGTCCCATGGTCGGGGCTTGTCCTTATAAACGGAAGATTCATTGTGATGTTTACGGCCTTGTCAAACTCAAGCGTTTTTAGTGGCCCGAGCGCCTGGTCGTGGTACATGGCAACAGCGGCGTCAAACTCGCCCCTTCTCACCCGCGAAAACACGGTATCGGGCGGAAGCGTTTTGGAGAGATTCGGATAGCGCGCGCGCAATTTGTCGAGAATAGGGTCTATAATGTCGATTTCTTCGCGCCCCATAAGCCCTCCCTCGCCCGCATGCGGATTGAATCCGCATACCGCAATTTTTGGGTTTTCCAGCCCGCGCAATTTTTTAGCAAGTTTCGCCGCAGATTCTACCGCCCTCGAAATCCTGCCGAAATCGAGCAATTTGGGCACGCCCGCAAGCGCGTCGTGCCACGTCACAAGCGATACAAGTATCTCACGTCCCGCAAAGCACATCACGGGAATCCCCCCCCAACGCTCGGCAAAAAACTCCGTGTGCCCGGGATAGTTAAACCCTATTTTGCGCATTTCAAACTTTGATATGGGAGCGGTAGTCACGCCAAAATATTCGCCGCAGACGCACCCGCGCGCAGCGGCCTCGAGAGATAGCTCCGCTATCTTGCACCCCTCCGCGGACGGCTCGCCTGCCCGCGCCTCAAAGGAAAAGTCGCCGACAGGCCTTTTGCCGAGTTCGGCTGGCAGGGTATCGAGAAATTTCTTGTTGCCCAGAACCTCGACTTTTTTTAAAAGCGAAGCGGGCGCAGTTTCGGCCCACTTTTTTATTACGTCCGGCCCCACTCCTGCTGGGTCTCCTATCGTAACGGCGAGCTTTTTAAACATATCTGCTATCTTTGTTTATCTCTGGCAAGATGTATAAAATGCCTTCCAGGCTCGGCAAAAAATCTTAGAAATTTTTCGCCTTCCGGGGTCGAATACGCCTTTTCCTCCAGAAGTTTCAAGGCGTTCTTGCGCAATGATAATCCGCTGTAAACCGCCATGTAAAGTCTCTTTACTTCGGCTATCGACTCCGCCGGCACGTTTCTCCTGCGCATGCCGATTAAGTTTATTCCGGCAACCGTATTGCGCTTGTGCGCATTTACGTAAGGCGGCACGTCTTCTGAAAATGCGGATACCCCGCTTAAAATCGCCCCGTCGCCAACGCGGATTTTCTGGTGTAGCATCACGCCGCCGCTTACAAACACGTCGTCGCCCATTTGGACAATCCCTCCCAACGCGCAAAACGGCGCAAGAATACAGCGGTCGCCCACAATGCAATCATGCCCTATGTGCGAATTTGCCATGAGCAGGCAATTCTTTCCCACGCGGGTCGTGCCTCCGGGGACTGTCGCCCTATGGACAGTTGCTCCCTCGCGCACGGTTGTCCCGTCGCCTATTTCAACAAATGTTTCAATGGATTTGTCGAAATGCAAATCTTGGGGATCGCCGGATATTGTCGTAAACGAACATATCGTGCAGTTTTTGCCTATTCGCGCACCACGCTTTATATGGGCGTAGGCCTCGATTATTGAATCGTCGCCTATTTCAACACCGTCCTCAATCACCGCGTATGGACCTATTTCCACATTGCGGCCAACCTTTACCGTATTCGGAACGATTGCTGTATTATGTATCATAAAATTATTCTTCTGCGGCGGTAGCTATCAAGAGCGTGCGCTTGTACCTGCGTACATGCACAATCTTAATTAGCGCCGTAAACAATATGCCGAAAAGCGTCGACGCATACGCCGCCATGAGGCTCGCCGTCACGATTCCGACCGTAAGCAGTATCAGCGAAAACACTGTTCCAGCCAACCCTATGTAGAGGCCGAGGTCGAAAAGGTTTTCCTCGTTTTCCAACAGTTTTAGTTTGAGCTTGGCGGGCGCCTTCACGCGCTTTATTATGGACAGCCGTATCAAGCAGAAGACGTATACCATCAGCTGCAATACAAAAAACAGCGCCACCGCCGCCAATGTTGCCGTATCGGTTTCAAAATTCATAGTTTCCTCCTCAATAGTGTTGATTACTTTTTCAAATGCAAACCTTAACTCGGGCGCCGGCCCGTTTTCCTGTATTTTTATCGTGAAGGCCTCGGGCTCCAAAAAGACAAAAAATGTCAGCGCAACCACAAGCGCCTCCAACAGGCCGCGCGCGAGCGCCAGCGGCGAATACCACTTCGGCGTATCCCGCCGCATATTGAACAGCCGGAAGAATCCGCGTATGAAAAAATATCCGCCTACAATCGCCAGCGCAACTTTTACAAAGACAGCCGCCCCGGGAAATTTTGCCGCGTACGGCGCAAATTCCACTTTAAGCGGCGAGCAAATCGGAGAAATCAGGCGCCCAAACGCCCAGTCCTCATGTATCGGGGAGTCAGACTTCAACAGAAAGTCCAATGCGCCCTCGCCTTTTACAAAAGCATAGCGGAAATTTTCCCATTTTTGCGCGTCCGCGCCTTCGAGGTAGCGCGAGCACATCGCCGGATCCCCGCTAACAAACATTCCGGCAAGAAGCAGATTTTTATTTTTTCTGTCCGGCACGGATTCGTAAACCCTGGCGAAATCGTACGCCTCGGTCACAGAAGAAAAATGGGAAAATATGCTGCGTATTATCGTCCAGTCGTAGCGTTTTGCGAATGCCAAGGTTGCAAGGCAATACTTTTCAAAAGTCTCTTTTTGCTCGGGAGAATTGTCGAGCCCGTCCATAATCGACGTTATTTCCCTCAGAAACTTGCGGTCAAAATCGCCCGTCTGCGCCAACAGCGCGTTTATTAGCAATGCGGCCTCCAGCGGAGCGCCAGCCGACGAATATACCGGAGGGAACATCACGGGATTCAAGTCGCGCATGGATATAAATTTTTTTACAAGCCCCCCGTCCGTCTGCGACAGGAAATCGAGCATTTTTTTGCGGCCGTCGGCAGTGGCGAGAACCGAATACAGCGGAACCGGCGCCATCGCCCTTGGCGACTCCGCAAGGCTCGAATAAAACGCCTCAAAAAACGGCTCGTTCCCGCCAGCCGGAATCCACTGCGGATTGGACGCGTACAACTTCTCCACGGCTCCTGAAATCTTATCGTATTCCCCCGACTCTTTTGCGATTAAAGAGGCCGTCGACAATTTTGCGGCATCCAGATATATCTTTGCTATCGCAAGCGGCTGCGGCGTACCTGCGCCCGCGGCTGCGACTGTCTCGCGCCCGCACTCGCAAAAGTATGCTGGTATTCCGGCCGCCAACAGCAAAAGCGCAGCACCAATGCACATTCTCGTCGCGGACACTACGAAGTTTACGATAAAATTCATGCTTCTCCCCTCAAATCGCGGCAGGCGAATATGCCTCCGCTTAAATTGTCTAAAATATAGCATTCGGAAGTCGTTTTAGTCAAGGCAAACATATACGAAATTAAAGCACTCGTCGGGAAGCACAAACCCGCATAAAATTTGCGGGCGTAGAAACGATAAAAAATTTTATCCCGACACACGAAAAAAAACGAAAAAAAATTTTGCAGTTAGAAACTTTAAAAATTTAGCAATACCGCCGCAAAAAATTTAGCGCGCAAAAAGTTGCCGCTAACGCGGCTTCCTCGCCGAAGACTGCAAGGCACGCGCCATTTCGGGCATTATCAAGCCCTTTTGCGCATATATTTGACGTGCCTGCATGCTTATTTTCTTGCGGCGCGACTCAAATACCGCAAAAGAAACCACGCACACCACTCCGCAACAAGCCGTCACTACCGGCAGCCCTACATACGATGAAATCCACCCTTGCAGTATGCTTCCAATCGGCGGCACACCGAAAAACGCCATCGTAAATACGCTCATCACCCGCCCCCTCTTGGAGTCCTCCACGAGAGACTGCAGCATCGTATTGCAGGACGCCGCAACCGCGACCATGCCAAAACCTATCGGCACACAGACAAAATACGCAGCAACAGGATTTTTTACTAATGAAATAGCCACGAGAGACACCCCGAACAAAACGCCAGCCACAACAATCACCCTCCCGAGCCCGAGGACGCTCTTGCGCGCCGCCAAATAAAGAGCCGCCGCAAGCGCCCCGCAGCCGACAAAACTCATTAGATTCCCGAGCGTCTGGCTTCCGCCCCCGAGGTCTCCTTTTGCGAATGCCGGCATAAGCATCGCAAACGGCAACCCAAAAAAGCTAAACGTCATCAGTATTATTATTACAAGCCTTATCGGGCGCATGTCGCGGATATACGCAAAGCCTTCCACAATTTCGCGAAGCGCCCCCGAAGCCGAATGCGAACGCTCGGACGAAAGCTTTATCATGTAGAGCGAAAACAGTATCGCAAAATAGCAAAACCCGTTTATCAAGAAGCAATACCCCTCTCCGATAGACGCAATGAGAGAACCTCCTATCGCAGGGCCGATAAACCTCGTGCCGTTTATCGCGGTCGAATTTAGGGCGATTGCGTTCCCGAGGTCCTCCGGCGGAACAAGCTTTGAATAAAGAGACTGCCGGGCGGGAGCGTCGAAGCTAAAAACAATCCCGGAAACAAAACAAATTAAAAGTATGACTCCTATATTTATAAACCCCACAAGCGTCATTACAGCGAGAATGAAGCTAAGCGACATCATGCAAAGCTGTGTGACTATCAATATATTGCGCCTATTAAATCTGTCCGCAACCACACCCGCAAAAGGGGTGAATACAAGCGCCGGTATCTGCGACAAAAATACCGAAAGCGACAATATGAATACCGAATTCGTCACATTGTACACGAGCCACCCCATCGCCACTTGTTGAATCCACGCCCCTATGAGCGAAAATAGCATTCCTCCAAAATACAACGCAAAATACCGGTGCTTTAACGACTTGAAAATCGAAAGCAAAGCTCTCGGATTTTTTGGGACGAGCACCGAGATGTTTTTCCAACTGTATAGCGATTTTCTTTCGTCGTCCATATTGTCAGTAAAGACAAGTTTCTGCCACCGTTTGTTAAAAATTCAAAGAAAAAAATCTCCGAACCAAAACGGTACGGAGATTTAAAACATTATATGCTTTTATTAAAAAATAGAGGAATCTTTTTTATAAACGGCATTGTACTTCGCGCCGATAGCGGTCATCGCGGTAAAACTCTTCGAGAGTTTTGTAGTTGCGGAGTCGATGTCGGAAGAAAACGCCGGCCATTGCTTTTTCAAGTTAACCGTAGCCTCGACGGGATTCGACTGGTAGTCGGAAACGAAAGCGGCAATATCGGAAGACGCCTTTTGCATATTCTGTGCGTACATCTTCTTGGCAACATCAACCAGCGCCTCCCAACCTTTAATATAGTCGCGATATGCGTCGATAAAGTCCGCGGGGCAGACGTTCAGGCGGATTGATTGAAGCTTATCCACCACTTCCGCAGGCGACTTTGAATTTGACGCCACGCGGGAGTCAACCGAATATACGGCCTCAATTGCAAGTTGTTCGGGAGAGGCTTCCGGAGCCGACTGGCAACCGCACAGCGCCGCTCCCAAAACCGTTATTGCTATTATCTTTTTCATATTTTTTTGCTTTTATTTAAATTTATCGGCTAAATATATGCCCAATATTAAGAAAATTTCCACAATTTATTTTTTTTTCGCGGACATTTTTATTTTTTTAGACTGTTTTTTTAGATTGTAGTGCGAAAAAAAATCCTTCTAATCAAAACAATGGCACTCGAAAAAATTAACAACGTAAAAGGCAAGGCGGTGTTCGTTCCCGGCAACGACATCGATACCGACAGAATAATACCCGCGCGCTTCATGGTCTGCGTGACCTTTGAAGGGCTCGGAAAATACGCCTTCTACGACGAACGCAAAAACGCCGACGGCACCGACAAAAAACACCCCTTGACTGATCCGCGCAAGCAAAACGCGAAAATTCTTCTTTCCGGGGCAAATTTCGGCTGCGGGTCGTCCCGCGAGCATGCGCCACAATCGCTATGGCACTACGGATTCAGGGGCATAATCGCCCAGAGCTTCGCGGAAATATTTTTCGGGAATTCGACCACACTGGGCATTCCGTGCGTTTGCGCGTCAGCTGAAGATATTGCAAAAATCGGCGAGCTAATAGAGGCTGACCCTGAACTTCCAGTCGAGATCAATCTCGAAAACATGACTCTTTCTTGCGGAGATTTCTCCTGCAAATGCTCAATGCCAGAAAACGCGCGCGCCGCTTTGATGTCGGGAACGTGGGACCCAATCGCGGGCCTTATCGACGCCGAAGATGAAATCGCAAAAACTGCGGCAAACCTCCCATACTACAAATAAAAAATGAAATTCATCCTCGAAGGCGCCGGGATTTTTATCTACCCGCTTTTGCTTTGCTCGTTCGTCGGAATTTATATAATTTTTGAACGGCTTGTCGCTTTGCGGGAATCTAAAATCGTACCCAGGCAAATAGCCTCGGCGCTCCTATCGGGGAAAATATCCGACCACGAAGGCGACCTCTCCACGACTGTCGGCAGAATACTGTTTTTCAACAGAAATTCAAACCCAGATCCCGAGGCGCTGAAAGCCTTCGCGCAACTCGAAATGACGCGCCTCGAAAGAGGCATGTTCGCGCTTGACATCGTAATATCGGCAGCGCCGCTGCTTGGCCTGCTCGGGACTGTCGCGGGGCTTGTCACGGTGTTTGCTTCGGGCGAGGCGTCGCCAACTCCGGAGGCAATTTCGCGCGGGGTTGCGCTCGCGCTTTCCACAACAATTCTCGGGCTTTGCATCGCCATTCCCGCAATCGTTGGGAACTCATATTTAAATAGAAAAATCGACAAGCTTTGCGCCCAAATCAATATCTGCGTCGAGAGGCTTATCGATATCCGCAGGGAATCCGGCAAATGAACATTTTGCACAGAAAAAGGCGCCGGCGCGCAGAAATAAACATCGTGCCGCTCGTCGACGTGCTAACGAGCCTCATTTTTTTCTTCCTGCTTACAATGCAGTTCAAGGAGATTTATGCGGTGGACATCACCCCGCCCTCCATGAAATCGTCTGAAAGCGTCTCAAAAAACAAGCCGGCAACAGTATCGGTGACAAAAGACGGTAAATTTTTTTGGAACTCCGACGAAATATCGGAATCGTCGCTCGAAGCTAAAATAAAAGACCTCTCAAAATCTCCGACTCCGGAGCTAATCGTCTTGGGCGACAAGGAGTCGTCATTGCAAAACGTGATGAAAGTGGTCGATTTCGCGCGCCTTGCAAAAATAAAAAAGCTTTCGCTTCAATCTCTTTCCCAATAGATTAGCGGCGCATCTTTGTTGCGTTCATCTTTTACCCGTTTTAAAGAAACTTTGTAATTGCGTACAGCAATTAGGCATTTCTCTGCGGCGCATTTTGAATCCGACGCTTATTTACGGACTTGGAATAATATAATTCAACCAAACTTCGCACATGGCAATTTGCTAAGGTAATTCCCAATAGAAACCCATTAACGCTTCCACACACTTGCGAAAAATTTTCCCACTATTTTTCTTTTGTTTGTAGCAACGTCGCCGATAAAATTTTAACCGATAAAAAATTTTTCTAAAAATTCTTTTTTTTCAAAAAAAGATTGCCTTAGCCCGCAATCTCTGGTCTGATTAAAGAACAAAATCCGCCGAAGTTCTTTTTGTCTGAATGAATATTGTGGCGGATATCGGTAAAATTTATTGAACCTGCGGCAACCGCCCCGTGTGGGCTATTAAAAATTTTCAAGCTGTGTGAATTTTACCGCGCCCATTTGCAATCCAAAACCCAATTAACAGCGTCCTGAGCGCATATATGGAAAATAGAAATCTTGAAATTATGGAAGTGTCGGGAATTTTCGCACCGACAACAAACAATAACGGCGTATTGCTCGACCCAAAACGCTCCGGCAAAATGCGCAATACTGACCCTTATGTCCCAAAGGAACTCGTCCAGCGCTTCAACGTAAAAAAAGGCCAATTTATTGTCGCAAAAGCCCACCAGGCAGACGGACACCCCAACCCCAAAGTGCGCTTTATCGAAACAATAGATGGCCTGCCGTGCGCCGAACGAAGAAAAGTTCAGCAATTTAGAAACCTGACGACTATCGCGCCGGAAGAAAAGCTTAAACTCGAAACCAAAGAGGAGCGCATGAGCGCGCGCATTATGGATATTTTTTGCCCCATCGGCAAAGGTACGCGCGGTTTGATAGTAGCTCCCCCGCGTACCGGCAAAACCACCCTGCTTAAAGATATCGCATACGGAATTTCCTCAAACCACCCCGAATGCCATCTCATGATTTTGCTCGTGGACGAACGCCCTGAGGAAGTCACAGACTTTAAAATGGACTTGCCCCAAGCGGAAATTTTCGCCTCCTCGAACGACGAAAATATTGACACCCACATAAGAATTGCGGACCTCGCCCTCGAGCGCGCAAAACACCTTGTGGAAGTCGGCAAGGATGTCGTGCTTTTGATGGACTCCATAACCCGCCTCTCCCGCGCGCACAATTCCGCGAAAGCAAACGGCGGCAGGACAATGACGGGCGGGCTCGATATACGCGCACTCGAACGCCCGCGGCAAATTTTCTCGTCTGCGAGAAACACCGAGGAAGCCGGCAGCCTCACGATTATCGCAACCGCGCTCGTCGAGACGGGCTCAAGAATGGACGATTTGATTTTTCAAGAATTTAAGGGCACCGGCAACATGGAAATGGTGCTCGACAGAAAAGTGGCTGAACTGAGAATTTGGCCCGCAATAAACCTCTCCGCATCGGGGACACGGCGCGAAGAACTGCTGCTGTCGGCAAAAGAGCTTGAAGCGTCGTCATTCCTCCGCCGCGCAATGGCAGGCTCAAAAGTTGAGGACGCCGCCGAGACGCTAATCGACCGCATGGGTCAGACAAAATCCAATGCGGAATTTTTGGCTCTAATACTATAAAAATTCCTTTCTACACATAAAATCGCCATTCTTTTTAGCGCCCTGCACTCTTGCGGCCATTGCGCGCGTTCGACAAAAAACATCGTTTCATAAGATGTTTTTTTTGCGAATGCCAATGCTCTATTTCTCGCTCCAAAATACGCTCAAAAATATTTTTCGCTCCCGGAGGGGTACAAACCTCCCAAACAAAATACTTTTGCGCGTTTTAGAGAAAAATCCAAATGCTTTGCGGAGGAGTTTAAATTTTGCGAACCGCCCTTAAAAATGCCGCCGATATTTTTCTTTGGTGAATCGCAAAATATTGTTTTAGGCGCAATGCAACGTTAACGCGCTAAATATAAAACATAAAAAAACGCGCGGAATATTAGATATTCCGCGCGCTGCACATTGCTTGGCGCATTACCAATTATGGAACGCGTCGCCGTCATAGAAATCCAAGTCGTCTATGTACGGAGACCATTCATTTGCGGAGTCTTTCTTGCCGAGTTTATTGTGGCGGTATTTTTCGGACGAAAATATTTTTAGGTTTTTGCCAAGGCCTATATTCATATTGTTAAATATATTGTTCCAGACCCTCGCCACTTTCTCCGAATTCCACGCGCCCTTTACGTCGTCCGGCGCGACTGTGAAAATCGCGTTCATTCCCGTTTCCCTGTCTATCGCGCCGAAGAGAGCCGGATTAGTCGAGCGCATCCATTCGGGCGCGCTTTCTATAACGGGAAGTTCGCGGGCGTTTCTAAAATATAGATCAGCGTCGGCAATGCCGTCAAATAGCGGATCATTCTTGGGAGCGAACGCGCGGAATATATTCTTTTTGCCTATTTTCAAGTTGCCGCCAAATACGCTTAAATCCGCCCCTGGCAAAGCGACAACCGCAATCGAGTTTGTCCTGCCGGCAATCTTGCCGACAGATTCAAGAAGCTCTTTCTCAGCCCCAGTCCCGAGAATCACAACTTGCGCAGACCCGATTTCCCACCTATTTTTCGGGGTCAGCCGCTGGTACTGCATTCCCATTCTGTCGAGAAGTTTTGCGCCTTCGTCGCCTCCGACATACGCGACGCGCTGCGGGCCGACCGGCAAATAGCGGTTTGTCATTTCCTTGAGAATATTGTCTGTCAGCATTGTGGCGGCAGGATCTTTTCCGTATCTTGAAGTGACGTCAAGCTGGCAGAACAAAACTATTCCGTGCCCGCGGCGCATTTCGAGCAGCGACGAATGCATGAGGTTAAACCCACAGTCAACAACCGCCGTAAAATTGCCGTAAGACGGCTTGCGAATGACATTTCCGCTCACTATGCCGCCGTTGCCGCACTTCCACTTGGAACGCGGGTAATGCGGGGAGTTTTCCTCCGAAACGACAAACGCCTCAACAGTGTCAGAGTCTCCGCGCCAATCTGAGAAATCCTCGTCGGATAGCCCCGCAACGTACGGGCTTTTCGGCGAGCGTATGAATGCGTTGCGGTAGCTCGGAGATTCGAATACAAAATTTGCGACGTTCGCCGTGGCTTTCTGCTCAAACACAAGCACTTTCAAGCCCTTGTCTATAAGTTTGGATTCCTCGACTTTTGCAAGCAGCGCCGAGGGCTTTTTACCTATCGCATTCTGACCTACTATAAGCAATCTTGCGTCGCCAAGCTCCTCGAATTTCTTTATTTTTTTGTAGGCGAGCCCCGCCTTCTCAAGCAGCTCCGCCGTATTTCCCTTCGGATCGTACAGTGCTACGGACGCGTCCTTAAAATTGGGCTGCACTCTTTTTGGGAAGAATTGCAGTTTGAGGGAGTCTTCCTTCAAGAGGGATCCGTCGCTGTTTAGCACGGCAAGCTCGAGCTTAGCATTGGTGCGCTTAAATACATTCGGTGCCGTGATTTCTATCGGGAACTTTTCAAGACCGCCGGCATCGACCGTCTTCTTAAACTCTCCGGATGCGGCAGGTTCAAAGCCGCCTTCAACAGTAAGGCGCCATTTGAACAAGAGCGTCTGCGGGGTTGTCCTGTCGTTTACAGTCACCGCGCTCTTTACAAATTTTTCCCCCGCATAGAAAGCGTGGTCCTTAGACGTGAAATTCTTGGGGTCGCCGCCTAAGAATACGAGAACGGGGGCAAAACAGTCGGCGACAACGTCGTTTAGATTTGCCCTCTTTGTGTAGTCCGTAAGCAAGTGGCGCTGGGTTTCGCTCCACCCCAACGGATTGTCCGGGCGCAGGCCGGGCGCCTTTACATTTGCATCGACGAGAGTGTCAAAAACAACATTGTGGTTGTCGTAAGTGACAGCCGTATGGCACATGTCGCGCCCGCCGGGGAAGTCGCCGAGCGCCGACATATCGTATCCCCTCCAAGCCTTTACAACGCGCGTGTACATTAGCGCGGATAGGCGGCGAATATTTTCGTTGGGATTTGCGTACGGAGAATACTGCCACTCTTGCGTGTGCGGTATGGGATTAGTCTCGGCAGCGTACACGCAATCTCCAAAATACCTCGCGGCGTGTTCTGCGCCCAAGGTCCCGACTGAGTCGTCGTCAAAATGGCGCCACTGCGCGGGGTACGGGAAGGCCGACTCCACTACCATAAGCGGGCGCTCGTGCTTCTTAGCCCACTGCTGCGGCCAATCCTCCTGCTCTTGCAACGGAGTTCCAAAAGATTGGTAGTTCATCGACGTGAAAATCTTTCCGGATGCCCCGCCGGCATGCTGGAAAAGCTCGCGAGAGGGATCGATTGCCCGCATGGTATTTTCGGCGACGCGCGCACGGCGGCGCGGCTCGCGCTTTGACGGAGGATCGTATGAGTAGTCCGTGAGCTTCGCGGGATCCTGGTTCCACGGATAGGAGCAAGTATTGAAATCCGTGTACCACATCAATATTGAGGGATGGTTGCCGTAATGCTCCAAAAATCTCTCAACCTGCCTTGAATATTCACCGATTTCCTCGTCCTCGTATGGAGGCATTTGAAAGAGGTTGTACAAGCCTGCGCGGTCGCATTCGCGCAAGTATTCGGGCCATGCGACTTGCGAAGTCTTTCTGAAAGGATCAAATCGCACAGTGTCGTAATTCATTCCCTTAATATGGGCGACGTACTGCCCCATGGAATTTGGGTGCCCAAAATATTGGCGGAGCCTCCCAAGAGCCGGCGACGTCCACATGCGCATGCGCATCTTATTGCCGTTCATTCTGAATTCTCCGCCCTCGACCCAAGCCTCGCGGAAGCCGAAATCCTTAGACGGGAAAGTATCGGCTATATTTGAGTCGGCAAATAGCGCGGCGCTCATTTTGTAGAGATTCGGATTTTCGGCGTCCCAAAGGACTGGATTCTTCCATTTCTCGACAAACTTTACTACTTGCTCGCGCTCGCCGGTAATTTCAAATTTTTTGGAAAAAGTTTTTGTTTTTCCGCTCGCGTCCGCAAAAGAGAATTCCACCCTTCCCTCTCCTTTTTGAGCGCCGGGATTCTGAATCCTCGCAAGGAGCGAAACGTTGGAATTTCTGAACGACGGCAATGCAATGGCCGACGAAATAAACATTCGCGACGGAGCCTTTTCAAGCCAGACATCCCCGATTGCAATCTCCTCGTGGTCGCCAATGCTCGGGACCCCGCGCCATAAGGCTATATACGCCCTGTCTATAAATACAGTGACAACATTTTTCCCGTCCTTTGAGAGCAAGTCAGTGACGTCTATTCTCCGCGGATTGGGAATTACGGGAAAGCATTTGAAGTCCTGCCTGAACGAGTCTATCAGTTTCCCGTTGAGATATATTCTGCCGTAGTCGCCGTTGAGATTTTCAAAGTTCAGGAAAACGCGCTCGCCTTTCAAATCGGCGGGAACCTCAAATACCCGCTGGTACCAGCCCGACCTGTTTTCGATGAGAGATTTTCCATTCCAGTATTGAGTGCCCTTCCCGAGCTTGTCGCCTGCGAGCGGATAAATGTTGTATAGGGGCGACCTGAAACTTCCAGGCACGCGCATATACCACCATTTGCCGGAAGGCGCATAAGAGTATTCGTTAGCTGGTATTACGCGCCAATAGCCGTTCAGGCATACGCCCGACCTTGCGCCATCAGAGCGCCGCGCCGCGTCTGCCAGAGTCCACAAGTCGTTTTCGGCCGCATTTGTGGAGGTATCCGATAGTTTATTTAAGTCGTCTTTGGACGGGAAACCAGTGTTAGGATATGCCGAAAAATCCTTTGCAGCTTTCGCCGCAATAACTTTTGTAAATGAAGCGTCCTTGATAGAGCCTTGGAGGGAATCGTCTATATAAAATTCTATATCTTTGCCGTTTTGTTTTATGAGGATTTTGTGCGGCTGAGATAAATTAAGAATGCAAGCCGACTCTATCGCCGAATTTTTAGAGCTTCCGCTATATACAAAAGATACTTTGCCGGATGCCCCCATGGAAACAATGGATATCTTGTCGGCGCCTAAATCGAGCTCAAGAAGTTTCTTTGGGCCTTGGTATTTTGCATGCTTATCTGATATTATGAACTCCGCCGCCCCATTTGCAAACGGAATGATGTCCGGATTTATTTTCGCCAACTCCGAGTCTGAACCCGAAGTCGAGAGCGCAAAAATTTCCTCCTGAGGAAGAGCCTTGTCGAATATCTTAATTTCATCGTACAGGCCGTTGCCGACTTTTGCCTTAAATCGGTCGCCTCCGGAATTTCCAAGCCACATATTGAGCGAATGTTTTTCGAGCTTCTGAGAGCGCGAAGAATCGACCTTCTTGCCGACCATCTTCCCGTTTATATATAAGATGGCCTCGCCTTTTTTAGTGTCCCATGTGAATGCTATATGCGCCCATTCGTTTTTTTTCAGGACGTTTTTGCAGAGTATTTGAAGCTGCTGTGGCGCGCAAACGCTCAACTCCATATATCCGCGCGCGCTTTTTAGAAAATAAAAGCGGAAATTTTTGCCGTTAGCTGTAAAGATTGGGAATCCCTCAGGATCGGTTTCTTTCCAATACGGTTTAAACCAAAAAGAAACCGTAGCCTCGTTCCAATCCGTTTCCGGAAGCCCCGCGAAATTTAGCGCAGTGGCCTGGTCGTACGCATGCCGCTTTACTTCAAGCGCCTTTCCAGAGACACCTTGAAAATATCCGGATTTTCCATATATAATACCACTTTTAAGCTTTGAGCCGTCGGGCGCAATGACTTCCGCAGAATCGTCAAGAGGCGCATAAAATACAGGTTGTGCAACCATGGAAAGACACGGCAAGGACAACAATAAGAGTGCCAAATATTTGCTCATAATATGTATAACATTAAAGAATAATAAGAATTTTTTTAAAAAATAACATCGTAAAACTCCTCTACAAGAAAAATTTTTGAAGAATCCCACTACCCACGCTTAAAAAACTGAGAATGAGAATCCGAAATCTGCCGCTTTTGCCGCGTTTTACATTGGAGTTAAAGTATGTCCATTCGACTGGCAATTAAGTAAAGTTCCCAAGAAAATAATTGCGTAAAAATGCAAGACCTAGTCGTGAATTTTTTCTTAACTGCATTTATGCAATGGTTGAGATATCCTCCTAAAAAGCGTTGAGGAGTATTAGGTTTACCTGTAAAGAACGATGACTTGTCGGAAGTATCGTGCAGAAAGCTCGTTTTGTCAGTAGCCAAATACCCATTCTCCACTATCTTACTTAAGCTTTTCCAAGAATATCGCCAGCAATTAGCGTATCAACATACACAAAAAAACGCTTCTTTGATTCTATGCCCATACAATGAATCTCTTTAATAAGCTAATAAAAATAATGCTTTAATCTTGAGACAAATTTTAAATATAAAACACAAATCAATGCGGCAAAGAAACAAGATGTAACAAAAAATATTATATATATGTTTTCTCTTTCTAATCCATTTTCTAATAGATAATTATGAAATCCTATATTTGTCATAATTATTATTGTTGCCCTTGAGGTAAAAATGAAAATAGGAATGCAAAAAAGCCGTAAGACAAAAAAAATAATCTTCATAAAAACCACTACATTATTGATTGAGCATTATTCGTTATTTCTTGTTACCTTCCGTTAATTTACAAGTTTAGCAATTAGATAAACTTTTACATCTTATAACTATAATATTACCTGATTACTCTTTTAATTTCATTCGCTCAATAAAAATATGTTCTATTTCTTTGTCTAAAATTTTTCCACTATTACCGTCAATACCTAAGAGGGAAATAAAAGAGTTTTCTCCAATAAAAGACTCCATTATATTAATCCTACAATCATATCCCAAGCGAATAAATGCATATTTGGGCGTATTATTTAAAGGTATAAAAACACCGTATAACCAATGCCAATATCGCTTTTTGGCGGTAAAATTCGTTATGGGAAAAAAGTTTTCTACATTTACATCTAAAATAAAATTATTCTTTTGAATTTTCATAAGCTCACCGACAGCTGAAATATTGGAGCTAGGCGATATATTATAAAAATTCCGCATCCTTTCTTCGTACAAGTTTATTTCACTTAAAACGTCTTTTGGTGTAAAGAGCGACGAAAAAGTAGAAAAATCAAAGGGGGCGTCGTCTCTTAGTTTGTCTTGCCATTTAGTTATTATATTAAATGCCTGTACATTTACGGCTTCTTCCGTCCTAGTTGCTCTATAATCGGGAAGGAAGAAAAATATTATCACTATACATAAGATAACAATGTAAAAAATTCTTTTCATATCATTCCGATAAAGTTTTCCTGCTTCTTTTAAAAATCTTCAATATATACCCTCCTTTTATTGTACTATTTTGTACTTTAATGCTGATATATGCGCTGTTTGCCAAGTCATATGCGCCATACAAATCAATCATACTAATTGGTTATTACAATACGCAAAATTATCCAAACCGCCAGAGGAACCGATAAGGCCTTGGGGCAGACATTTGCCATATCAGCGCAGTAATTTCTCAATTAAAACGCGCAGCCCAAGCCTTCAACGTAGGATTTGTCTGTAAAGAACGATAACTTATCATAAGTATCAGCTCGAAAGCCCGTTTTGTCAATAGCAGAATACCCATTCTCGCTAACATTACTTATGCTGGTTCAAAAAATATCAGTAAATATAGACTCGGTTTTTTCTCCATCTTCGCTTATTGCGATATAAAATTGCCGCTGCCAGCTTGCTACTCGTTTATATATTTTATATACCAAAGCCCTAAATAATTGCAAAGCCTTCCGATAAAAAGCCATTCCACATATACACATATCATTATTAGATAGCAATTATTGCGGCATCATTCAGATGCAATTTTTAGGAATCACATGGATAATTTTATATTAGAATATTATAATTTATATATAGCAAAAACTTTATTTTTATCCATAATTGGAAAGATAAAAATGTTTTCAACAAGTGGGATAATCCCTTTGCAGCCAAAACCGTCAGATTCTTGTGAAGCAGGGTTGCCATACTTATAATATATGTCCACCTTTCCTTTAATATGATTTTCCTCTACTTCAGAAAGACTTGCATTAAAATCTATTTCTTCCGTCGCAAATCTGTTTGTATAAATATCCCCATTTCTCTCCAACTTTGTAAAAAATATAGCCTTATTATTTATAAATAAAACTGCATAATAACCTTTCAATTCTCTTTTTTTATCAAGTTTTAAAAGCTCTTTCCCCCAATTTCTTAAAGATTCTAATCCGTTTTTGAAATCATCATTAGGAGTTTTTTCTGGGTTTAATTTTATTTTTAGAATTTCTTTATAATCAATGCTATATTCGTTATTTGCAAATGGATTTTCCTCTGCTGAAAAAACTAAGTTAGAGAAAAAGATACAAATCAAAAGCAGATATTGTTTATAATTTATAATAAATTTATTCATATTATTCCTCATCTTTATTTTCTCCTCTAATTTAAGATATATTCCTTATAAGAGCTCAAAATTATCGGCAACAACTTTTATTGCAAAAATTTAATTTTATATATTCTTTTATAATTAACTTTCAAGTAAAAATAAAATCAAAATTAACACCAATTATAATATTAATCTTCTATCTACATCTCTCTTTATGAGCCTTTCCGCATATTTCTTCTCATTTACATCATCCTTTTTAAATTTGTAATAATTATACATTACATAATCATACTCAAATTCATTTTCACCTATTATTCCAAGTTCTACGATTTCATTAAATAAACTTTCAATAGAATCTTTCCAATGGAATTTTAAGACACCTTCACATCCTTTATACCCAAACTTGGATGAAATATATGCCCATATATTTCTTAAATATTTCGCCTTCCTCTCATCATCATGAGAGCCAAATCTGTAATACGCCATTATTCTTGTTGAAGCACTATATCCATCTCCTGCCAAACCAAGTCTTTTATATACTATAAATTCATCTTCCTCTATATGCGGTTGCGAAAGCGGTACGCCAACCGAATATTTTTTATCTATGACCTCAAATGGCAATAATAAACGCGATGGCATTTTACCGTCCAACAACAATTTATATTCTACCGCCTTCGATTTGTTTTTTTGATTTAAATAGTAGTGGTATAAAATAAAATTAGAGAATAAGTCATTCTTTGATTTTAATTCATCTATCTCCGTTTGAGTAAACAGTCCAAAAATATCATGCTGAGTATGTTCATAAATGGGTATATTAAATTTATAAAAAAGAATTCTGTCTAATTCTAAAAATCCACTTAAGTGCATAAAACACCGTGATATATAATAATATACTGCTGCTATTTTTTCATTATATTCTGTATTTTCGCAATAAAGATAATAACGCCCCAATTTATATGCAGCATCTCCATCTCCTCCTATAGCCAATTTCTCATATTTTACCTTTTCATCTGAACTAAGATTAAAAGGTGAATCACGATAGATTTTCAATGCAGTTATAATTTCTATTGCATTCACCTCTATTAAAGATGCCGCTAAAAAGATTAAAAATACAATTATTTTATTCATAAGTAAGATATATCCTATTCTTTGATCAATAAAGTTCATTACAATGCACAAAAATTTTTCCCATTAGAGCTCTCACTTTCTTGCCTAATGCTTAGTGCAATTTTTTGGGAAAATATTCCCCCGGTATTACATGCAATTAGCTCTATAATGTCGTAATCGTTATATCCCGCGCATTTTTTAATCATTTACAAATTACTGAAATCTATATAATTACCTATTGAAGTATTTAGAATTAGTACAAACAAGTTCTATATAGAACTGCATGTCATTAATCAGAGTTTTTGCAAAAATCAAAATTCTTCCAGTCGTCGGAGAGCCAATGAGGTCTTGGGAGAGCCATTTAGCAACGTCCGCGCGATAGTTTCTAAATATGAACCTGTATCCTCCGAACCCTAAGCGTATGATTTGCCTGTAAAGAACAATAACTTATTAGATTATTACCCCCCAAAGCTCGTCCTGTCAATAGTTGAACACCCTTCCCGATTAATTTTCACCAGGTTTGTCCTTAGGATGTTGCAAGCCCGCTTCGCTCCTCCTCATATTACTAATATCGGGTTTCAGCTGCTAACGTAAGGTAGTTTTATACATTTTGGGACATTTTTTTCAATTAAGTTTAGAATTTAGAGCATTGGGGATAGGTAATTAAAAGAAGTTATAAGTACGAAGCAGGAATCTGCAGACTACATTATGGGAAATTATATAGATATTTATAATGAATATAATTTTATTGACATCTATTAATCTAACACTTTATTAAATAATAAGTTGATCCCCTTATAGATTGGCTCGATGTGAATTCAAGGATATTTACGAATCTAATTCTAAACATCCAGAAAAAGAGTGAGACGAAAAGGAATAATATATGTTAAAGACAAATATATTTATATGCTTTTATCTATTTATAGCGCAGATAACATGTGCAACAGAGCCTATCGAAAAAATTGATTCATTGGCTCAAAAAATGTTTTATCAAACTTACTTTTCATGTAGATATACTGTAAAAACGACGTATGAGAAAGCTTTTGTGGGAAACAATAAAAAGCCAGAAGGTATGAATTCTCTAAAAATAGGCAATATAAGATGTCAGTTTAATAGCTTTTCTTATTTGGAAAAAATAGATGAATTTAAAACAAATTCTGATGGAAAACATGTTTTAAATATGCAGATAAATAAATCATATTTTAAAGGCATAATGACTTTACTGAAAATTTTCCCTAATAGCCTAATAGAATACTCAAATAAAGGTGGACTACATAAATTTTCACCGCAAGAATCGGTATCACAAGCTAATATTCAGAGAGTTTTGAATCCAGACATTCCAAATATCTTAGATGCATTTGGATACTATTCAAATACTAAAGGATGCTTTATATTTTATGCTGAAAATTTATTGAATGCATTAAAAAATCATAAGAAGATAAATGCATCTTTGGAAGATGGACTAATTCATATTAAAGATTTCGGAATGTATTTTGACCCTAAATCGATGCTGTTATCAAAAATCGAATTTTATTATATAAATTCAGGCAATACTTTAGGGGGAAAGCGTAAAATAATATATTTAAACGATTATGAAATAGGAGATGATGAAGTAAGCGTTCCAACAAATATAAAAATTGAAAATTACAACGACAAGGGCGATTTGATAATTACAAATATTTATTCAATTTCTAAAGATTCAATTAAATCATCTAATCAAGCAAATGAAAATTTCATCATTAAATTACCAAAATTTTGCGATGTCAGCGATAATATAAATAATGTGCAATATGTTGTGAGTGAGACGTCGTTTTATAATAAAAATACAACAGAAGATATAATTTCTGATTCTCTAAAAAACTATATAGATTCATCAAACAAAGAAAGTGAGGTTATCAATAAATAGACGTCCTTATAAAAATTCTCGCCTCCTTTTTTACAGAATACCTTTATTCTTATGCTTATAAAGGCAGGTAATTATTTAAATTATTAGTTGACCTTAATACATTATATAAGCAAAAATATTCATAAGAATTATTAACTATCATAAGGTTCATAACTTAGTGTGCTTATTTAATAAAAAAGAAATGCTTAAATATTATTTTGATGTATATATTCCGTATATGATTTGCTTATTAGGGTCGTAACCAATTAAAGCTTTATTTATTGTATAAATAACTAAATTTTTAGGAATTGGAGTCCCTAATTTCTCGCAAAATGCTAAATATATATGTTCTTCATGCTTTTTTGCTTCTAAATTTTGTCTTATGAATGTTTCAAAGTCTTCCCTGGAAACAAATCCGTACCAACATAAATCAGCTAAAGAATATCTAACTTTCAAATCGTACTTAATGTTAACTGTTTGCTTTGGCATATATTTCGACACATCTATATTCCCAATACTAGGTTGGAATACATCAAACGTGCCATGCTCACTATAATTCCGCTCACGTAGGCTTATATAAGTATATAGTACACAGATAATTATTATAACGCAAAATAAAAATAATACTTTAATTATATTCTTCATATCAAACTACTACCTTCTCTTTCCATTATCGGCGTACGAATTAATATGACAGTATAAATTATCCGTTACACCTCTTCTTTTCAATTCAAACTACTTGGCAACTGATTCACGCTTCCATACAATATCGCCATTTTCTCCAAATGTTATATATTTCGTCTTGTCGCGAATTACCACACGAATATCCAAAGGAAGTCCTAATTTTTTATGAGATAATTCCAGTTTAACTTTTATATTTATAGAATCTCCATTATCCGACACACTATACTGCGTCGGAGATAATACACTATGAAATGGAATACCTCTTACAAAAACATATTCGACATTATTTATTTTTTCATATTCAACTATTAATTTTTGTATCTCAGATTGTTGAAGATAAGTTTCTCCGCATGCAGCTAGTGATAAAATGCAGAACAGCCCTATTAATATTTTTATCTTACTATTAAGACAGGCTACTACTTCCCGCACTATCTTTCGGATTATATACATCATTTTCTACACCTCTTTATCTTATATATACTTATATCTTCACTTGTCAAATGAAATATATATCCGTTCAAATACTGAACATCAACAAAGCAAAATTATAAAGAAAGTACTTTTCCCATATCATTATTCTTGCTACATATAATCATTAAAGGTATATTCTATTTACAGTAAAACATCTGATATTTTATATCCATACTTTCATTATATGGCACACCATTAATAATATAATGAATTCTGTATAAAGTTTACAGAATATTTCATATATAAGTAAAATAGAGGAATAAACTACTATTTAAAACAACACCTTTCTAGATTTGTCTTTTCTGCATTAAATATTCCCGGTTGACTATCTCCCATGCGATATATCCAAAATTTCAGCATTTTGTTTATTTATTATTACCTTAACAATACCGCCTCTTTCATTACTCAAGAGCGGATTATGCCCTTTAATTATATATGTATTATTGGATTCAACTATCTCCCAGGGGCGCTGCGATAAGACTTCTTTACCATACATTTTTACAATAATAATTTCTACGATTTTCTTAGCCTCATCTTTTGATAGATTTAAGTTTAGCTTTGACGGCAAATTTTCTTTAAATGCATAATTCCTATTTGAGTATTGCCTGGCTACAATAGCATTTAATGTTTTAAGTGCATCAGACTTAGATACATTAAGCATTTTTTGAAATTCTTCAATGGAATCAACATATTTATCCAATAATATTTTATTTATATCTTGATATTTGGAATAATCACTTAAAGACTTATCATAAATAATTAAATTATTAAGCTCTTTAATGTCTGCGACAGTTAAAGTTGAATTTTTTATTAGCATATTTAGTGTTTCTGTATAATATGATACAGTACTTGATGAGCTTCCCATCGCCAATAAAGGGAAATTAAGGATAATTAAAATCAAGAGAAAAGATTTATAAAAATACATCATATGCATTAAGATTATTTGCTAAGGCTGAATCAGTTTGATAAAAGTTATTTCTATTTTATGCAGGGTTTTAATATATCATATCTTGTTTAGATTCTTTGAATTATGTGTTTAAAATTTACTATTAATGGATTTTAAATTCTAATTTTCCAATCTGCTCGTATTTATTTCTCCTGTTATAAGTAGAATCATAAATATTATGTACGCTAAGGCAATGAATATATCCTAATAATTTAAATCCTATTAGATTTTTAGATATTATTGCCTTGAAGTTAAGAAAGTTTTATATCCTATTTTGTCCAACGAAAATCTTTCTTAGGTTAAAATTCTAAGTGCAATAAGATTCGCAATATATTTCCAAATCAGTTTTTGCAGTACCTAACTGAAGAAAAAATTTCCGGTTAAGGCCCAGGCTTGGCAATAAGTGGTATTATAGCGCTAATAGAATTTGCAAAACTTTCCAACATAGTGATACCAATAAATATATTGAGTAATAATTTGCCAATGTTTATTTGGAAGTTTTTAGATAAAAATACATCGCCTCTACCCGTTAAGTAGGAATATCCCTGTAAAGAACAACACGTTTTAGTTACTTTTGTGCAGAAAGCACATTTTGTCAATAACCAAGTCATATTTCGATTGCTCATTCCATGATTATTCCAGAGATATTTATACTCTTCCCCTAAAAAATCTTTGAGATCACCGTCTATTCTATAAGTAAAACTGCAACCGGCAGAAAATACCTTTTTATGAACTTTACATGACCTACTTTTACCAACACAAGGTTTTCCATCAAAGGCACTTTTAATAACCTTCGCGCCCATCTTTTGTTATTTGCTAATAGAAGCGCTCAACTTGTTTTTTAGTTTTACAGAACTTAATTTGTCAATAACGGTAAATTTAGTTTTTTATCTACTCGCAGTGGATTGCTTCCGAAAAAATAAGAATAATCTTCAGAGATATATGCTACTTAACATCTGATTCTTCTATAAAAAAAATATATTTTTTACGTTATTTTTTTATTTTTATGTTTTTTAAAGAAATAGGGAAAAATCCGTATATATTTTCAAACATTGAAAATGTATTTGTTGCATCTGCTAACATTGCTAAAAATATAAATGGTTTATCTATATATACATTGTTTTCGTATTTATCTGTTATTTTACTAGTAAGTTGACTTAGTATTATCTCAGATCTTTTACCATTTTTATAGACAACTATGACATGAAAATTTGCGGGGAGGGAATTTCCCCCGTGTTTGACAAATAAAGGCTTTTCAAAATCAATATACGAATTGATTAATTTAGATATTTTATCAGATATCTTCTTATTTAAAACTATTATATTTGCTTTATTATTCAGTAGTTGTATGGGCTTATCCACAAAGATATAAGAAGGATACATACCCCAATCCGAATTATATGTTAAAACAAGTATAAAAAAGTCATTACTCCTTTTTAAGTCTTCTAGTAATTGTGAATAAGGGAATTTTTTTATTGTATTAATACATATTTGCCGATCTCTATCTATGCAATTGTCTTTATCCTGTGCCAACAGTATATTTAAAGAAATAAAGAAAGATATAACAAATAATATAAATCTCTTACTCATAATATACCTTTTCACATTATTAAAGTCTGCATTCACCAATTATTTTTATTGCGAATTTTCCCTATTCACCTCTTGTCACTTAAGAAAACTGGGTTATAAAAATAAAATAGATCCATGAACTTATGGATATTCTACAATTATAAAGATACACATAGCCAAACATATTATTCTCATTTCTCACATACATATGTCCTTTTACGAGAAATCATCACCTAAACATTACATTTTAATTTAGCCATTTGTCCATACCGCACAGAATTTGTGCCAGAGTAGCGGATAATCCTATCCTCAATGCAGGATTGCCTGTAAATAATGTAAACTATCAAAATTATCGCTACAAAAGCTTACTTTGTCAATGCAAGAGTCGTCTTTCTCTAACTTTATCTATGCGGATTTTGGAAACATCTGTAAATAATACTCCAAAAATTACGTAGCCTATTCCCAATAAATGGCTGCAGCACTATTCAAGAGACGCTGTTGTATATTTCGTGTCACTTATTTCACAAACTAACAAACCTTATAATCCAAGGTATATCTGAAGCTTTCACGCATAACTTTTGAAAGTTAATTGATATATTTATGGCGCATCAATAATTTATTATCTATTTTATCTAATTCTAAAATCTTTTTATATTTTTCACCATTTCATCATTCCCTATAATTTTATAATATTTATATAAAATGTAACTCGAAAGCATACTCTTATTTGAGTCGGCAATTGTGTCACGTGAGAGAGTTAAAAAAATATCGTCAGCTTTACTAATACCGCGCTTCACCCTAATTTCTTGAGGAAATACACTGCCTATATCTTCTATCGCATCACTTATCATTACATTGTAAACATAGTCCCAAAGAAAGCCGTATTTACTATAAGAAGTTGGATAAAAATTTGCATAGTTTGATAGTTCAAGCGCAGCTCGCCGATTTCCCCTTAAAGCAAGCTTCTCCATAGCATGAATTTCGTCAGTTAAAATATAAAAATCATCATGAAGATGTATTTTATAGTTTTTGCATGAAAATAAGTTTAAGTCTACTTCATGATCTAATAGATATTTTTTTGAAATCTCATGATTTTCATCATTTTTGGAATATTTATCACAATACAAAAACGTTAAAAGATACAGTAATTTGGGATAGTCTCCTTCAATATTAAATTTCTCTCTTGGATAGAATTTTAGAAAATCCGAGAAATCCGCCGAATTACCTTCAAATTTTATATGTGAGGTTTCTTTCAAAGTGTCAAAGGCTTTCCTGTATCCATTTTTTTGTCCGAGAAGTCCGGATATATAATACCAGAGAGAGGCTCTATATAAGCTATCTGAATCCTTAGAATAAAAATCATAATATCTTGCAAGCTTGTAGGCGGCATTTTTGTCTCCATTCAAAGCTAATTCCTTTAATGAATATAATTTAGTCTCTGGAATATAAAAAAATTTATCTTCTCCATAGGCATTTAAATTCATACATATTGCAAAAAGCAAAACTAATAGATAATATGAATGCATTTTAAGTTTTTTCATAAATGCCTTACTCGTTTTTATATTTCTCAAAAGAGTTTAAAAAATAAATAGTACACTCCAATTTAGTAATCTGCCTTCAAATTCCATAATAGAGTTTCAATGTTGCTATATCGTTTATATAGTTTATATTTTGTTTATAATAATCTCTTGTCAATATCTTCTTTTCTTAATCTATCTAAGTAGAATTCAGATAGTTTTTTATTTCCTTTAAATTGACTATATTTATAATATATAAAAGTATATAATATA